>Ga0208594_1000324_pt1 | contig 11456 bp, 9 predicted proteins | sample LakMenEpi14Sep10_FD_150699 | JGI IMG/M metagenome (GOLD analysis project Ga0208594, IMG submission 150699) | Freshwater microbial communities from Lake Mendota, WI - 14SEP2010 deep hole epilimnion (SPAdes) | ecosystem: Environmental > Aquatic > Freshwater > Lake > Epilimnion/Euphotic zone ...
TCGAGCGCAACACGACCATTCCCACGCGTCGCACCGAGACGTTCACTACTGCCGAAGACATGCAGCCGTCAGTGGAGATTCACGTCCTGCAGGGCGAGCGCGAGATGGCGTCGTACAACAAGACGCTCGGCAAGTTCCAGCTTGTCGACTTGCCGCCCGCACCGCGCGGTGTGCCGCAGATCGAAGTCACCTTCGACATCGACGCCAACGGCATCGTGCACGTGTCGGCCAAAGACCGCGCGACGAATAAGGAGCAGTCGATGACGATCTCCGGACAGTCGTCGCTCTCCAAGGACGACATCGACAAGATGGTGAAAGACGCAGAAGCACACGCTGACGAAGATCGCAAGCGCCGCGCCGACGCTGAAGTGCGCAACAACGCGGACTCGCTCGTGTACCAGACCGAAAAGGTGTTGCGCGAGCAGGGCGAGAAGGTCACCGACGACGAGCGCAAGGCCGTCGAGCAGCCGCTCGCCGACCTGAAGGCTGCACTCGCCGGCAACGACGTCGACACCATCAAGAACGCGACGGAGAAGTTGATGACCGCCAGCCAGGCATTCAGCCAGAAGCTGTACGAAGCAGCATCGCGCGATGCGAATGCTGCAGGCACGTCCGCCAGCGGCCAGGCATCAAACGGTGCTGCAGGCGGCAACGACGGCGACATCGTCGATGCAGAAATCGTCGACGAGAAGTAATCGCCACCACGATTCAGCACGTCGAACATGACTGACGAAACCACCAAGTCGAATCCGGAGGGTGCCGACGGCGCCACCCCTCACGCCGAAACGGCACCCTCCGGTGAGACTCCCGTCGCCGACGAGGCAGGCAACGACCGCTTTGGCGTGAGCGATGTTCTCGACGCGGTGACAAAAGAGCGCGATGAGTTCAAGAACCTCGCACTGCGTCTGCAGGCGGACTTCGAAAACTTCCGCAAGCGAGCGACCGCGCAAATGGTGGACGACGTTGATCGAGCAACAGGACGTCTCGTTGAGTCGATACTGCCCGTGTTGGACGCATGCGAGGCTGCCGCAGCTCACGGAGTGCAGGGCATCGAATCGGTGTGGTCGGCACTCATCGGCGCACTTCAGAAGCAAGGTCTCGAAGCACTCGACCTTGCCGACAAGCCGTTTGATCCCACTACCGCCGAAGCTGTCGTGCATGAACCAGGTGACGGTGGCAGCGAAGGTCCTGTCGTGGTTGAGGTATTGCGCACGGGGTATCGCTGGAAGGGGCGAGTCGTGCGCGCAGCAATGGTGAGGGTGAAGGGCTGAGCACGCTTTCCAGCAACGACTCGAGGACGCAATGACTGCACAACGAGAGTGGTTCGAGAAGGACTATTACGCCGTGCTCGGCGTTGCACAGAACTCTTCCGCCAAGGACATCACCAAGGCATACCGCAAACTCGCGCGTCAATATCACCCGGATGCCAACCCGAATAATGCTGCAGCAGAGGAACGCTTCAAGGAGATTTCTGCCGCCTACGACGTGCTCGGTGATGAAGAGCGCCGTCGCGAGTATGACGAGGTGCGTCGCCTCGGGCCTGGTGCCTTTGGCGGAGCCGGCAACGGGTCGGTGCGCTTTGACATGGGCGACATGGCTGGCGCCGGCGGTCTTGGTGACTTACTCAACCAGATGTTCGGCGGTGCGCGTCGTGGTGGCGCAGGGGTAGGACCGCAACGCGGGTCGGATCTTGAAGCCGCACTCACCATCGACTTCGTTGACGCAGTAAAGGGTCTCACAACGACGCTGCATCTGAATTCCGAGGCGACATGCTCGACATGCAACGGATCTGGTGCACGACCAGGCACCAACCCGGTGCGTTGTACTGCGTGCAACGGTCGCGGTGTCACCGAGGTGAATCAAGGTGGATTCGCGTTCTCCACGCCATGTTCACGATGTGCCGGTCGTGGTGCTGTCATCGAGCATCCGTGTAACACCTGCCGTGGCTCGGGTGTTGAGATGCGCAACCGTGAAGTAAAGGTACGAGTTCCCGCTGGTGTTGACGATGGAACACGGATTCGTTTGAAGGGCAGGGGTGCCCCGGGCCGCAATGGCGGGCAACCAGGTGACTTGTTTGTCGTGTGTCGAGTGACGCCGCATCCGTTGTTCACGCGCGACGGCCAGAACCTTCTGGTGCGAGTGCCCGTTCCGTTCACTTCTGCCGCCTTGGGCGCCGATGTCAACGTGCCGACCCTTGAGGGTGATGCAGTGACCCTGCGTTTGCGCGCCGGAACACAACCAGGCAGTCGTCATCGTGTGAAGGGTCGTGGAATCGCCACAGAGAAAAAGGTCGGGGACCTCATCGTCACCGTCGACATTGTGGTACCAACCTCACTCACCGAACCACAGCGTGAAGCACTGCTCGCATTCGCCAAGGAGGAAGCATCATGAACACACAGCCCGAACGCGACAACTACCGAATGGCGGTGTACGTCATCTCTGTTGCCGCCGAACTCTCCGGTATGCATCCACAGACCTTGCGCAATTATGAGCGGGTCGGGCTGCTCAACCCTGCGCGTACGCAAGGCGGCAATCGTCGCTACAGCGAAGCTGACATTGCGCGACTGCACCGCATCGCCGAACTTGTCGATGCCGGACTCAACTTGGAAGGTATCCGCCAAGTACTCGAACTCGAGCACCAAGTCGCCGAACTGCGCAAGCAGGTGGATGTGCTGCGTGATCACGTATCACGCGAACGTGCCTCGCGCGGCGAACTCGTACCGACACGTCAGGTGCTGTCGGTCTTCACTCGACGTTCCGGTTTTTTCGGTGAGCGCTGACGAGGAGGACGCACGATGACCCTTGACCCCCGAAAATGGACGACGAAGACCAGCGAAGCAGTTTCGGCGGCAATGCAGTCGGCCACCGTTGCTGGTCATCCTGAGCTCACGCCACACCACTTGCTGGTGGAGTTGCTGAAGCAGGAGGGCACGATCGTGTCGCCGTTGCTTGCCAAGGTTGGCGTTGCAGTCAATCCACTCGCGGAGAAGTGCGCGAACACGCTCGCAAAACTTCCGACTGTGAAGGGCGGTTCAGAACCGCGACTCAACCGCGAACTTGCCGCCGTTTTCGCTGCAGCCGCTGAGACGCAAACGGAGTTCCGAGACGACTTTCTCTCCGTCGAGTTGTTGGTGCTCGCGATGCACGACATCGTGGGTGTCCCACGTGAAGAACTGCTGGCCGCCCTGCGCGAAGTTCGCGGTTCGCATCGGGTGACCTCGCAGAATCCCGAAGATCAGTTTCAGGCTCTCGAGAAATACAGCGTTGATCTCACTGCACGTGCGCGCGCAGGAAAGATCGACCCCGTCATCGGTCGCGACGAAGAGATTCGTCGCGTCGTGCAGGTGTTGTCGCGCCGAACGAAGAACAACCCGATTCTCATCGGCGAACCAGGCGTCGGTAAGACGGCAATCGTTGAGGGTCTCGCCCAACGCATCGCTTCAGGCGACGTGCCAGAAGGCTTGAAAACCAAGCGGCTTGTGTCGCTTGACCTTGGTGCGATGCTCGCTGGTGCGAAGTACCGCGGTGAATTCGAGGAGCGCCTCAAGGCAGTACTCAAGGAAATCACCGACGCCGGTGGCGAGATCATCACGTTCGTCGATGAGATCCACACACTCGTGGGTGCCGGCGGGGCAGAAGGTGCCATGGACGCCGGGAACATGGTGAAGCCAATGCTCGCTCGAGGTGAGCTACGCATGATTGGTGCTACGACGCTCGACGAGTACCGCACCCATGTGGAAAAAGACGCCGCCCTAGAACGACGCTTTCAACAGGTCTACGTCGGTGAGCCGACCGTCGAAGACACCATCGCAATCTTGCGTGGGCTGAAAGAGCGCTATGAAGTGCACCATGGTGTGCGCATCCAAGACAATGCGCTCGTCACGGCTGCCGTGCTGTCCAACCGTTATCTCACGAATCGCTTCCTCCCCGACAAGGCAATCGACCTCGTCGACGAGGCAGCGAGCAAGTTGCGCATCGAAATCGACTCCATGCCGACAGAAATCGACGTTGTGGAACGCCGCGTGATGCAGCTGCAGATTGAGAAAGTTGCGCTCTCGAAAGAGACCGACACCGCCAGCAAAGAACGACTCGAAGCTCTCGAGATCGAACTTGCTGAGCTGAACGAGAAGTCAGCAGTGATGAAGAAGCGCTGGGAAACAGAGAAGCAGGGCATCAGCGCCGTACGCACGCTCAAAGAAGAACTTGAGGTATTACGCCAGCAGGCAGATCGTGAGGCTGACCTCGAGAAGAAGGCCGAGTTGATTTATGGTCGCATTCCTGAACTTGAGCGGCGTATCGAGTCGGCGACCGCAGGAGAGTCAACTGCACCACGAATGCTGAAGGAAGAGGTCGACGCCGACGACATCGCCGAAGTGGTCGCCAAGTGGACCGGTATTCCAGTGACACGGCTCATGGAAGGCGAAATGCACAAGTTGGTGCATCTTGAAGAACTCTTGCACCAGCGTGTCATCGGTCAAGACGTTGCGGTCACCGTGGTGGCGAACGCAATTCGTCGCAGTCGAGCGGGTTTGTCGGATCCGAATCGACCCATCGGCTCGTTTATGTTTCTTGGGCCGACTGGTGTCGGTAAAACCGAACTGGCGCGAGCGCTGGCGTCGTTCCTGTTTGACGACGAGAAGGCGGTCGTGCGGATTGATATGGGTGAATACTCCGAGAAGCACTCGGTGAGCAGGCTCGTCGGCGCTCCTCCCGGATACGTCGGTTACGACGAAGGTGGTCAGCTCACCGAAGCGGTGCGTCGCCGCCCCTACAGCGTGGTGTTGCTTGACGAAATCGAAAAAGCACACCCTGAGGTCTTCAACATCCTTCTCCAGGTGCTTGACGACGGGCGCCTCACCGATGGCCAGGGTCGCACGGTGGACTTCACCAACACGGTGTTGATCATGACGAGCAATCTGCCGGTCGAGCCGATTGAGTACTTCAAGCCGGAGTTCGTGAATCGCATCGACGAAATCGTGCGCTTTGCACCACTCACTCGGGAGAATCTTGGAGCCATCGTCGAGATCCAGTTGCAGCACTTGATCGATCGGCTCGCCGAACGTCGAATTACCTTGGCAGTCACACCGGCCGCGCGTCTTGCCCTCGCTGATCGCGGATACGACGCAGAGTTCGGAGCTCGCCCGTTGAAGCGACTGATTCAGCGCACCATCTCCGATCCAGCTGCGCTCTTGCTCCTGGAGGGCAAAGTTTCAGAGTCGACTGGCAACGGAATGATCATCGTCGACCTTGTTGACGGAGAGTTCTCCGTCAACCCGAGCGACGCTACGAACTAGCCGCTCTTCAGCGCTCGCGCACTGCGTTGCCGTGCGCCGGGAAGCCTTCGTGGTCAGCCAGTGACTCAATGGATGGCCGCATTCGTTGCAGCGCAGTAGCGGAAGCAGACGCGACTGCGGTTGTCTTTAAGAACGTCGCAGCGGTGATGCCCGACGACACTGCGGCAAATCCACTCGTTGGTAGTGATGCCGGAACCCCCAAGACGAAGTTGGCGGCAGAGAAGGGCGTGTTCTGACCAATCAAGATCTCACCGGCGTGATGGATGCGCGCGACGACATCGTCGGCATGTGAGACATCAAGTGCAAGCTGCAAGTGTTCTGGGGCGAACATGTTCACCACATCACACGCCTCGGCGAGTGAGCCGACGAGGATTGAGCCGCCGTTCACCCCGAGCGAGGCCCGTGCCGCGCGTGCGCGTTGCTCTGGCAGCTGGGCGATGAAGCCCCCGAGATGTTCGTCAATTGCTTCAATCACACCACGATCAGTAGCGACGAGAACGACACACGAGTCTTCGCCGTGTTCGGCCTCGATCAATAAATCGAGTGCGGCGCGCCGTGCGTCGGTTGAGTGGTCGGCAACCACCATGCTCTCAGTTGGGCCCAGCACCATCATCGTCACGACTCCGTGACGCTGCATCTCTACTTGGGCAGCAGTAACCGCGGGGCTGCCAGGACCAACGATCTTGCGCACAGCAGGAATCGTCGACGTTCCGAAACCAAGTGCCGCGATGGCAGCCGGACCGTTGGCTCGGTACACCTCTTGTATGCCAAGCAATCGACACACGACGAGCACCGCCGGATCAACGCGACCCGAACCGCCGGGCATCGGGGGAACAATGAGAGCGATACGCGGAACTCCGGCGACGACTGCCGGAACTGCCAGTTGGTACGCAACCGACGGATAACTCGCTTTGCCGCTGGGAACGAACAATCCAACCGACTCGATGGCTGTCACTTTTTCACCCACACGAGCACCCGGTTCGATTTCCATCGACCAGTCGCTCCACCGTGAGCGAACCACCTCGTTGTAGCGACGCACGTGGTCTATTGCATCAACGAGCGCACGATGCACGTCATCACTCACGCTCGCGCGCATGATGTCATCGGTCTGCACACGGAGCTCGTCAGTACGAAGCGATACGCCGTCGAATCTTCGTGTCGCATCACAGACCGCTTCGTCGCCGCGCAGGCGAACGTCTTCAACTAGTCCGGTGATTTCATCGCGAATCTCAGCAGAAACGACGTCGTTGATGTTGCGTCGGGCGAATGTGCGACGCTCGGAGGCGCTCATCGTTGCCCACTCACGTCGACGGAGTACGGCGCTCACGTCACGAAACTATCGGTGGTATCCGGGTTTTCTGCGGTGAGCGCGCACATCTACGAGTAGGCTTTCTCAACGTTCCCCTCTCAACAGGAGCGTCAATGCCCGTCACCGTCGTAGTCGGCACCCAATGGGGGGATGAGGGCAAGGCCAAGATCATTGACCTGCTCGCAGGTGCTCACAGTCATGTCGTGCGATACCAGGGCGGTCACAATGCTGGTCACACCGTCGTGGTTGGCTCCGAACGGTACGCACTGCAACTCGTGCCGAGTGGCGTGTTGTATCCCCACGTCACACCAGTCATTGGCAACGGCGTCGTTGTCGACTTGCCAACGTTGTTCTCGGAGATCGACACACTCGAAAGGCGGGGCGTGTCCTGTGCAAGTTTGCGCGTCTCAACCCTTGCCCATCTCATCTTCCCCTGGCACCAGCGTCATGATGCAATCAGCGAGTCGTTGCGCGGCACCTCGAAACTCGGTACCACGCTGAAGGGGATCGGTCCCGCCTACGCCGACAAGGTGAAGCGCATCGGCGTGCGTGCTGGAGACGTTCGTGATCGAGACCGGTTCCGCGCCATCGTGAAGGAGCGCGCCACGCAAGAAAACGAACTGTTTGCATCTCTCGGGGAAGAACTGCTGGATGTTGATGACATCGTTCGCCGTTACGACGATTACGCCGAACGGCTCATACCGCATCTGGCCGACACCGTGAACATGCTCCACGACGCACTCGATGATGGAGCCTCGCTCTTACTTGAAGGTGCGCAGGCAACCTTTCTTGACATTGACCACGGCACATATCCCTACGTGACGTCGTCAAATCCCACCGCTGGGGGTGCATGTGCTGGGAGCGGCATCGGACCACGCGACATCACGCGAGTGGTTGGTATCGCCAAGGCGTACACCACTCGTGTTGGCTCAGGACCGTTTCCCACCGAGATGCACGGCGAAGTTGCCGATCGAGTTGTCGACATCGGTCGGGAGTTCGGCACCGTGACGGGTCGTCGTCGACGTCCAGGCTGGCTCGACTTGGTGATGTTGCGTCACGCGGTACGCGTGAATTCACTGACTGATATCGCGCTCACAAAGCTTGACGTGCTCGACGACTTTGATGTCGTAAAGGTGTGCACTGGCTATGTGCTTGACGGCCGCCAGGTTGATGCGTTTCCTGATGATGCCGAAACACTCGCTCGTGTGGAGTGTGTCTACGAAGCACTCCCAGGCTGGAAACAGCAGTTGCGTGGCCTCAAACAAGAGAGCGACTTGCCTGAGCAGGTACAGAGGTTGCTCTCACTCGTGGAAGAGCACACGGGGGTGCCGGTGAGCGTGGTCGGTGTCGGACCAGAACGCGACGATGTGATCCTGCGAGGTGCCGTGTGATCGAGCGCTACTCGCTACCGGAGATGGATGCGATTTTCTCGGATATCGCGCGCTTCTCTCGCTATTCGGAGATTGAACTACACGCACTTGATGGACAGGCAAAAGTCGGCGCAATTCCATCTGCAGTTGCGGCGGCGTGTCGTGCACGGGCACCGAGGGTCGACGCTGCATTCGTGGAGGAAGTCTCGGCGCGCGAAGTTGTCACAAACCACGATGTCGCTGCCTTCGTCGATGTGATGCAGCAACAAATCGGCGGTCTTGAGGCGGCGTGGGTGCACCACGGGCTCACGAGCAGTGATGTCGTTGACACTGCGTGGTGTGCCATGTTGCGTGACGCGGCAGAACTGATTGATGCTTCGTTGGGAGAGCTCATTGGTGTCTTGGTGCGCGAAGCACGAACGCATCGCGATACTCCGATGATTGGTCGCACCCACGGCATCCATGCTGAGCCAACCACGTTTGGCGCCAAAGTGGCCTTGTGGGCACTGCAGGTTGACCGTGATCGTCGACGAATGAAAGCGGCTCGCTACACCATCGCAGTATGCAAGCTGTCTGGAGCCGTAGGCACCTACAGCAATATTGACCCTCGAGTAGAAGACCATGTTGCACAAGCCTTAAATCTTCGCGCTGTTCCGGCGACGCAGGTGGTGAGCCGTGATCGCCACGCTGAGTTCCTCTATGCGTGCGCCAGTATCGCTGACACCATTGAGATGATTGCGGTTGAGTTGCGTCATCTGCAGCGCACCGAAGTGTCAGAGGTACGTGAAGGATTTGGTGCGGGACAAAAGGGCAGTTCCGCAATGCCGCATAAACGCAATCCAATTTCTGCTGAGACACTCTCTGGTCTTGCGCGAGTCGTGCGTGGAAACTTACAAGCCGGTCTACAGAACGTCGCATTGTGGCATGAGCGCGACATCTCACATTCGTCGGTCGAGCGCATCATCCTGCCCGACACTGCGACACTGGCGTGCTACATGGTCAAGCGTCTCACGAGACTGGTCGCTAGTTGGGAAGTCGATACTGCGCGAATGCTCAGCAATCTCGCGATGACTCGCGGTGCAATCTTCTCCCAGTCGGTGCTACTCGCCCTGGTGGAGGCGGGAATGTCGCGCGACGATGCGTATCGAACGGTGCAAGATGCCTCGCGAAAGTCGCAGGAGACCGGTTCGCATTTGCGCGACATCCTTGCGACCATGCCCAGTGTCTCTTCCATTCTGAACACAGCCAAGCTTGAGGACGCATTCGACACATCACGAGTGCTGCGCCACGCGAGCCGAGCCGTCGACGCACTCAGTGAGCTCGACTGACGACTGTGGCTGATCTGCCGCCGCTCGACCCGCTGCGTGAACAGCTTCGTCAACACGTACTCACGCACTCACTGAAGACGGGTAACTTCACGCTGAAAAGTGGCCGTCCGAGCACGTGGTTCTTAGATACCAAACAGACCGCATGTCGACCAGATGGAATCCAGCTCGTTGCTGACGTCGCGCTCTCGCTCATCCCGCCAGACGTGACCGCCATCGGCGGACTCACGATGGGGGCCGACCCTGTCGCGTTCGGCATTGCTGCTCTTGCGGCCACTCGCGGGCGCAACCTGCGCAGTTTCAGCGTGCGGAAAGAAGCAAAAGATCACGGGGTGAAAGGACGCATCGCTGGTGCACTGCAGCCAGGCGACAAGGTGGTCATCGTTGAAGACACCGTCACTCGAGGCACATCAATCTTTGACGCAGTCGATGCGGTCAAAGAGTTTGGCGCGCATCCGGTCTTCATCACCGTCATCGTTGATCGCGGCGGCACCTGTGCGGCAATGGCCCACGACGCAGGCATCGCCTACGAACCGATGCTCACCGCACCACATCTCGGCTACGACTTCAACTCGTAACCAAGGACTGTCTGGTGGGTCTGATGCCTTGTCGTCACTGTTGTAAGAGTTCGTCACACGGAATTGGGTCGGTCCGTGAACTTCCATTGCTCGTTATCAACTCAACTGCGGCAGTTCCCTCGGTAGCACACTGTTCGCGTCCTCGCTCAACTTGACTCGACCACCCATCTGCGCTGCGTAGATAGGGGAATATGAAGAACCAGCGAACCGTCGGCACGAGCAGAATCACTGCAAGCACGATGGAGAGGACGTTTGCGATAACAACAGAACGAGAACGAAAATCGGCCAGTACGACCATGACGCCAATCGCTGCAAGTGAGGCAGGAGTCACGAAATAGCGATCTGCAATGCCGCCTAACTGATAGCTCGCAGCAACAATGAGAACGACCAGTACGAAGAGATTCACTGCAAGAAGCTGACGTTGGTTCCACCTCCGGATGTTTCTCGCAGACAGAACGAGACCCGCTGCCGCAACAGAGATCGGAAGTATTTGACCCGACATCCAGAACAGTCCGGCGCCATCCCAGAATGAAGAAATCTTCTCTGAATGTCCGCTGGCTCCTGCATTGACCAAGTTGAGAGCAAGTCCGATTCCAAGAGGTACAGCTCCAAATGCAAGTGCCCTCCGGTGATCTGCTGCAAGGGTCACCACGCCGAAGAGCAGTGGGACAATGAGCAGGGGATGTAACGGATTGGAGAGTGTCGCCACAACAGCAGCGAGCAACAGCGACATGGCACGAGGTCGCTTGCTGGAAATTTCGGCAGCGAAGATGACTCCAGCCGCAACGAGGATGGGCCAGCGAACATTGCCGTAGTTCCCGATTGCCGACTGAGCTGCCCAGGGGGTAGTGACGAGGAGTAATCCACCAATGACTGAAATGACTGCACCAAGCCCGTGTCGCCGTAGCTCACGGAAAATCACAAGAGCGCACAGGGCCCAGATGCCGTGCGAAGCCAGAGTCAAAAAGAGTCCCCGATGTTCGAGAGGAAGCAATGACGCGAGAGACGCGAGAGTTGACTGTTCTGCGTAGAGGTATGGCTCTACTTCGACGACGCTGATTCCCAATTGAACGCGCTCACCGATGTAGTCGTAGCCAGGGTCTGACGGAATCTGGTCAAGCCCATTCCATCCACGAGCGATGACAATAAGTAGGAAGCCGCCGAAGGCACAGAGCGAAATGAGAACACGCGACTTCCGCAAGCTCACCCAACTGTAACGATGGGTCAGCGCATCACACTGGTGGTCGGGACCGGCGTCGATCCGGTGACCCCGCGCTTTTCAGGCGCGTGCTCTGCCAACTGAGCTACCCGACCATGATTCGGTGTTTCCACCGTCTCGCGGTCCCGACGGGATTTGAACCCGCGACCTCCGGCTTGACAGGCCGGCGTGAACTCCAAACTTCACCACGGGACCAGATTCGTTGTCGAAACTGATCTTCGCACCCCCAACGGGATTCGAACCCGTGCCGCCACCTTGAAAGGGTGGTGTCCTAGGCCTCTAGACGATGGGGGCAAGGATTTTGAACTCGTTGGAAGAGCATCTGAAATCTACCAGCGAGTTTCGCTGAGTACTCAGGGCC
>Ga0208594_1000327_pt1 | contig 11385 bp, 24 predicted proteins | sample LakMenEpi14Sep10_FD_150699 | JGI IMG/M metagenome (GOLD analysis project Ga0208594, IMG submission 150699) | Freshwater microbial communities from Lake Mendota, WI - 14SEP2010 deep hole epilimnion (SPAdes) | ecosystem: Environmental > Aquatic > Freshwater > Lake > Epilimnion/Euphotic zone ...
ATCACAAATTGATTACATAGTATGGAACCCGGCAGAATTTACAGAATTTTTGGTAAATTATATAAAACGATATAACGGAAACTTTGGCCGTTGGTTTAGTACTGATCCTGAAAAACAAAAAGCGTATATTAACAAAGTAAGCCAAGTTAAAACTAGATTTGTTTAATTAACAAAGTGATGTTAATACAATTTATTTGCATTAATTAAATTTATGGTTACATTTGTAACGTGATGCAAAAAAATGATATTAAAATAAAAGCGAGTATATTAATTTATGCTCGTTTTTTTTTATGGCTGCCGGGCTGCATCACCCCGGCGGCTATTTTTTTTTATAATGGAAACTAACGAAGATTTCTATAATAAAGTAATAAATGAAAGCCGCTTTATTGATACGGACATAAAGCAGCCGCCGCCGGTTATTACAATACAAGGTAAAACAATATTAACTGCCGGTAATTTTATAACTATATCAGGACTACCAAAAAGCCGTAAAACTACATTTATGCAGTTTTTCATATATTCTGCATTTACTCAAAATGTTCATTTTGATATACACGTTAATATTGATCCTAACAATAAAATTATCTTAATTGATACAGAACAAAGTATTTATGATTTTAGCCGACAAACTAGTTATTTAAAATATTTATTAAGATCAAAAAAACTGCCTGATAATTTTAATGCTTATTTATTTAGACAATATGAGCCGGAAGTAATATTAAACAGTATTTATTTAATAGTAAAAGAACACCGGCCAAAAATTTTATTTATAGATAATTTAACAGAATTAGTTTTAAACCCTAACGATATGGCAGAAAGTAAAAAAGTAATACAATTTTTAAAAAAAATTACTTTTGAATTTGATCTTTGCATTGTCAATTTATTACATTTAAGTAAAAGTAATAATTTAACATTAGGTAATTTAGGCAGCTATGCTGATAGGGCGGCACAAAGTGTATTAAAAGTGACATTAGATAAGGAAACACAAAGCAGCACTTTAGAACCGGTAATGTTAAGAAGTGATAGTTTTTTTAACCCTATTACTATTATTTACGATCAGGACAAAAAAGATTATATTAATACTGATATTGAAGTTAAAACAAAAAGCAGTAAAAAGTTTATATTAAAAGATCTTACAGATCAAGATCATTATAATAGATTAGGCGCAATTTTTGCAACTGTTACTGAATTAAGCTATAATGAATTAGTTGAAGAAATTAAACGTATCTATGGTATAGGCACAAATATTGCAAAACAGCAAATAATACCATATTTAAACGGTAACAAATTTTTAACAAGTATTAAAGGAATTTATAAACCAAATTATAAAAAATAATATGAATTTAATTATCACTTTTTTAATATTCTTCTGTATAGGCCGGATATTAGCTGAATTATTAGATATATAAACCAATAAAAAAAATAACCATGAAAAAACAAAACTACATTGAATTAATGCAAAAATTTGAAAATGTATTAAAGAAAGATATTATACATTGTCAAAACCAAAAAATTGAAGTATTAGAATTAATAAATTCTAAAAATCCAAGTGATGTGAATTTTATGATCCATGCAATATATGAGCTCATAAATGAAAGCGAAGAAAGAACTAATTTCTTATTACAAAAATTACAAACAGAATTAACAATACAAAAAATATAAACCAATAAAAACAAAAAAAACATGGAAATAATAACAATTAAAAACAAATTAATCAATACTAATAAAGTTATTAGTTTAGATTATGCTTATAGCGATAAGGTACAAAAACATTATTTAATTATTTTATTAGATGTGATCAGCACAGATAATAAAATTTATATTGAAGTTAAAGATCAATCCGATTATAATTTAATAATCATTGATGTAAAAAATCAATTAAATAAATAATGTATTTAATAAGATCAACAAATAAAAACGGCAGTACTTCATTAGAAAGTACCGCCGATTTTAAAAATGTTAAAAAATGAAAGAATATAAATTATATATAATAGTATCAATTGTTTACTACTTAATGTCTGTTTTTATTTTTAATACGTTTAATCTTACAATTCTTGAAAGACACGAAAAGTTTGGTTGGTGCGGATTATTAATAGCAGTAAATTTTTTAGCATTTTCATTTAAAAAAATGTCTGAGCTTAATTAAATTGTTAATAAATTAAAATTTTATATTGATGAAAAAGAAGAAAAATAAAAACACTTTTTTGAAAGTGATCAGGGAATTTAAAGAAGTAAAAAAAGATTTTAACAAGGCTTGCCTTTGTTGGTCTTATAATACAAATACTTATTTTATAAGTTTATTTAGTAGTAATTATATAAGATTAAAAGTATTAGATTTAGAAGTATTAACAGATAAAAATTTGCTTAATGAAGTTTATAAAAAAAATTAGAAATAAATTTATTTATTTATTTGTTTATATAGCTTTGCGCCGGCAAGGCTTTAACAAAAAATTAGCAGAAGTTATGGCAGAAAATTATATAAATTTTAAATATGAATGATTGGTTTAATATATTAATTCACACTATTAAATATATTATTATATTTATCGTTTTATCAGTAATTATTGCAAGCGTTATTGAATTAACAATAAAAAGAATATTAAGATCAATAAAGTATAAACAATTAAAAAATAAAAGAAATGCTAAAACCAAAAGAAAAAGCACAAAGTATAATTGAAGAAGTAGGCAATTTAATGTATAAATTAAATAAACCGCTAGATGTTTATAATTTACATATTTTATGTATAGAAAGAGTAAATGCGTTTAAAGTTGTTTTATATGAAGTTAGTATCATTGATGATAAAACAGTAAATAAAACAATTAATTATTATAATGAAGTGATCAGTGAAATAAATGATTATTTTAATAAAAATTTTAATAATGGAAAAGAAAGCTAAAAAAAAATACATTTGTATTGCAAAGATCAATTCCTATGAATGTGTTAAATACAGAACTAATGATATTAATAAATGTGTTAATTTTTTAAGATCAAAATTTGCCGGCCTAAGATTTGCAAATTTTTATTATAATACCGGAATTAATAAACGATCAATATATGCAACATGGGGAAAGATTAAAGGATTTGAATTTAATTAAAAGATAAGGCCGGGAATTAACCCGGCCTTATTTGTAATTGAATTAACCGTTAATTAAACAATTAGCACTCTTTTCAATTACAAATATAATAGATTTTTTAATACAAAAAACAAAAGCCGCGAAATAATTGCGGCTTTTTTTTTGAGTGAATAAACACTCGTTTTTTTAAGTCCGGGAAACATAACCTAAAACCCGATTTTGTGGTTTAAAATTAAATATATTAATTGATATATACAAATGAATAAAGGTTAAAAGAATGCTAATAAAACAAGTTTAATGGTTTAATATATAGTTTAAAAGTGGTTTAGTTTAGGTTGGGTTTATATATATATATATAAACCAAACCTATAACTAAAACCTAAAAAAAAACCTTTAAAATAGGTTTAATTAGTTTATATTTGTATTTATGAAATTTACAGTAAAAGATTTTTGTTTAATTTTTGGGTTTACTCGTCAGGCTTTTTTTAAAAGAATAAAGCCGGTATTACCGTTATTAAGGCATTTTAAATTAGGATCACGTAAAAGAATTTACAAAATTGAAGAAGTGCCTTTAATTTTAAAGTATATGCCAAAAAATAGTAAAAAAATTAATTTAATGTTTACAACTCCCGAATTAAGCTATTTAAGTAAACTTATTAGTCATATAGAACAACCGGCCTAACAAATAATAAAAACTGTATGTAATTTTATGCCATGCAGTTATTTGTGCCAATAAAACCTAAATTTAAAACGGAACAGATTATAAAAAATCAAACCGTTGAGGATATAGTAAAACAAATAAAAAGAGCAATTAAAGAAAGCGAGCAAAGCGCAGTTTTAATTGCGCCTAAGTTGAAAGGATCAACTAAACTCCATACTTTATTAAATGTTTTTAATTTTGTTAAAAAAATACCTTACAAAAAAGAAAGCAGTGATCAGCAAACCGCAAGAACTTTAAACAGAATTTTGCATGGTGCAATTAACGGCATTGGTGGAGATTGTAAGCACTATTCTATTGCAATAAGCAGTTTATTGAATGCTTTAAATATACCGCACAAATTACGCCTGATCAGCCAAAATTTTTATAATTCAGAACCCACACATATTTACGTTGTGGCATACATTAACGGTAAGGAAGTAATTTTAGATCCGGTAATGAAAAATTTTAATGATGAAGCACAATATAAATACAAATACGATATTTAAAAATGTTAGCATATTTAAACGGAATAAATAACAATAAAATGAATACACAAGTAAACGGTCTATTTGATTGGGTGAAAAATATAAAAGTGCCTAAAATCAACCTACCAACAATTAACATACCAACAATTAATATACCAAAGGTAACACTACCAAAAATTAACTTACCGGTGTTTCAAAATAAAGTTAAACAAATTGGTGCCGCACCGGCACGAGTAGCTTTTTTAACATTAGTAAGAACTAACTTTTTAAAGTTGGCAGATCGTTTGGCAGATAGTTATAGAATGAACCCTACCGGAGTTAAAAACGAATGGATTGCAAGGTATGGCGGCCAATGGGAAAGTTTAAAAGCTGCAATTAATCAAGGTACAAAAGGCGCAAAAATTAACGCCGTTAGTGCAACTACTATTTTAGCAATAACGGCAGCAGCTTTGCCGGTATTGGCCGGAATGGTGGCATTAGTTAAACAAATTAGAGGTAATAAAGAAACCGCACAACAAGCAGCAGAAGATCAGGCAGCCGTTAATGATATGGCGGCAGTAATTGATAGTACGCCAATAGATCAAATTAATCAAGCACCGCTTGGATCCGGTGGCCTAGATACAAAAACTATTTTATTAATTGGTGGCGGTGCCGCCGCATTATATTTTCTAACTCGTAAAAAATAATACAAACAACAAATAAATAAAATCATGGCTAAAAGAAAAAAAAGCAAAAAAAGCAGATCAAGCCGCCGCCGTTTTAGTGGCATGGCCGGGCTTGGTGCAATAGATTTCACCAATATTCTAGGCGTTGCAGCCGGTGCTATTGGTGGTAAATTCGTTAATAAAGTGATCCCTGATACTATTGATAAGAACATTGTGGCCGGTGGTAAAATTGCTCTAGGTGTTGCCTTACCTATGCTAGTTAAAGGTGGTCAAATGAAAAACATTGTTAGCGGAATTGGTGCCGGTATGGTGGCCATTGGATCAGTAGAACTCTTAACAAATATGGGAGTATTAAACGGCTTAGGCTTAGTTGAAAATAAAACCCCTAAATTTGATATTTTTGCTAATTCATTAGGCGAAAATGTACTTGGAGAAAATGTATTAGGTCAAGTTGATGATCTAAGCGTTATTAATGGCATTGATGATCTAAGCGTTATTAATGGACTATAAAAATAAATACAATAGAGTATAACAAATAAAAAAAAGCAAAATGAAACTAAACAGAGTAAATTTTCAAAACATCATTGAAAAATATCGTTCAATGGGTAAAGGCAACGTAAGATTAACACAATCAAGCCTATTTTTAGTTAAAGACATTACAAACACTTCAACAACTTATAATTTTGATGTGTTAGAAAGTGTAAATGGTAACGTATTACCGGAAGAAATAAGATTAAATATTAATGATGAATTTATCGTTACAGAATTAGGTATTTATTTATACGGTACCCAAGCCGTTGAGGGAAATCCGGGAAGTAAGGGCAGACGTTTATTTACAAACACACTAAGCCAAATTAACGCCGGAGAAGCTAATAATGTTAGCCCGGTGTATCAAGGTCAATTAAAAATCGCAGTTAATAATATTGTGTATGTTGAGAAATGGGATAGTAAAAAACATGAATTTGTGCCAAGAACACAATTTCAGCCATTTACTAACGGTGTATTCCCGGCACTTCAAGATAGTAACGATTGGATGAATGACGGAATGCAAGAATTAGCCCCCATGGTTACATTATCAGGTGCAAAGAAAACAGAATTAAGTTTAACACTACCAACCGCACCGGTTCAAGCTAGTTTCGTAACACAAGACAACGCCGGCCAAATTGTAAGCTATAACATTAATAAGATTGCAATTTTATTGCGTGGATTGAATGCTCAAAACGCTAGCCGTTTTCAGTAAGCATTAAACAAATAGTAAATTTTAGTTAGTGCCGATTTTTTTATAAATTGGCACTAACTTTTTAAAAAAAACAGATTAAATTTAAGTATATGCAAAAAATAGTAAGACACGAATTGGTTGAAATAAAAATACCGGCCAATTCAACTTCAACACGTTTTTTAATTCCTGATCTACCAAATTTGCGCCAAGTTCATATTTGGGGCTTAGAGGTTTATTACAGTAAAGTAGATAATAGCAACGTACAGTTTGATATTGGCGTTATTCCAACCGGACTTCAAACACAATTACCGTTAATTGATTTGGTGGCATTAAAAAAATCATTTATAACACTAGTTAATTATGGCGGTAAAGAATTTTTAAAGCAAGCCCCTAGCGTTATATTCAATACAATTTTTAACGGACAACCAAACGGATCAATTAACCCTATGGAATGGAATAGTAAACAGTTTACCGGGCAGCGTGTAAATTATCCTAAAAGTTATATTGATTTTACGGCGGCACCGGCTACAAATGTAGATCAGTGCTTTATGTTTAGTATTTATTATTCTTTACCTTTAACAGAAGAAATTAAAGAGGGTAATTATAATTTTGATAACCGAAAATAATTTAATGATTAGCACTTTTTTAACCTTTATTCAATAATATGCAAGTTGATATTATAGGCATTGATAACGTTGCCGAATTTATAAAAAATACCGGTTTAAGCAAATTTAGTATTGATAGGCCGGGCAGCAGTAGAGGAACACTACCGGTATTTGAATTATTAACTAACAATTCAAATGATAAAGCCATTGAAGAATTTAAAAAGTGGGCAAAAGTAGTTAATGGTAATAATGAATATAAATTAACTTTATTTGATAAATTAGACATTGTTACTGATGAAACCGGAGAAGAAAAAGCAGTAAAAAGCAAAAGCAAAAGCAATAAAGCTGAAATTTATTTTAAACTTTCTGACGATCACAAAAATAATAATTTAAGCGGTAATAATTTAGATATTGAAAATATCAGGTTACAAGCGTTAAATGAATTTAGAACAGAACAAAAGATCAAAGATTTAGAGGAAAAGATTAAACGCCTTGAAGAAGAAGAAGAAGAAGAAGAAGAAAGCGGCGAAGAATTAGCCGGGTTAGGCGGTTTAAATATTCACAATATTGTAAGTGCATTAAATGCTTTAAACATGATCAAAAATAACGGTACAACACAAACAAACCAAACCCCAACAATTAACGGATTGAATGATGATAAAATTGTAAATATTAACAAGGCTATTAAAATTTTAGCGAAACATGATCCTGATATTGATACTGATTTATTAAAATTAGCAGACATGGCAGAAAATAATGCCGGTACTTTTCAAATGTTATTAAAAACTTTAAGATCAATGTAAAATGAAAAAGAAACAAAATTTAACCCTACTTTTATTATTAGGTGCCGGTATTGGCTTCTATTTTATTAGTCAAAGAAAAAAAGGCCAAACTTCAACTGCAACTGCACCTGATGAACTTCAAACAATAGCAGAAACAACAAAGGCCATTGAATTAGTTGAAAAATTAGAGCAGCCAACAGAATTAGCACCGCCAACACAATTAACAAGGCCGCAAAGTGAGTATTTAATGCCGGAACCGGTTTTGGAAACTGCAATTCAAGAAAGTAGTAATTTAAACATAGTAGCATAATGAAAAATAATATGATTTGGTTATTATTAGGCGGCGTTGCTATCTATTTAATAACAAGAAAAAAAGAGCAAGCAGCTGATCAAATGTATAACGGATCAGGCAGCGGCAATTCATCAAGCCCTAGAAGTTTTGAAATGCAAAGCCTTGATTTAAGCGCAAGCCCTTTAAATTTGCCGGCCAACGTTTTAACGCCTTCAGCTAGTTATGTACCAAGCCAAGAAGAAATAGCACAGAGAGATAACGCCCTTAATTTATTTGTAAATAATCAAGTAGCAAGCCGACCATTTACAAGGCCGGGATTTCCGGTTTATTATGATCCAAACACAACACCAAAGGCACCGGTTACTTTATATCCCGGTGAAAGTTGGTTTTGGGTGGCTAAAGCTGGATTTTGGAATATAACCAAAGTTTAAAAAATATGAACGCTAGGAAAGTTGAACAAAATTTACCTTTAGCAGCTAAATTGGTTTTATTTGGTGCCGGTTTATTGGTATTAAAAAAAGTTTTAGAATTTACCGGCGTAATACAAAGTGCCGAAGAAAAGAAAATATTTTTTGATATTAACAAAGCCTATAATAATGATGCTTTTAATAAAGATTTTACTGCCTTACTTTATAAGCTAAGTAAAAAACCGGAATTATCAAAATTAACGGCAAGCGAGTTAATAAATAGTCAAGTTAATAAAGTAAAGGCAGCAAATATAGCGGTTGAAATTTACGCCGCCGGATCAGGTGCCGGAACCAATGAAACTGTTATTTATTCACAATTACGCCGTATAAGCAATAAAATTGAATTAGCAGCTATTAACAATATTTACTTATCAATGTATAAGATCAGTTTAATTGATTATTTAACTGATGAATTAAATGATAAGGAATTAGGCTTTGCATCTTTAATAATAAACAATTTACCGGAATACATAAAACCAAATTAGCACTTTTTTAACCTTTATTCAATAATATGCAAAAGATAAGATTTGAAACCAAAGTAATTGAAGAAAATCAAACGCTAGTTTTAGACAAACCGGCCGGAGTTCAATTTATTAATCAAGGCGCGGCCGGCCAATTAGTTACTATTAATCAAAGTATTGTTTTAAGCCCGGTTATTGATTTTCAAGCGGGCGCGCCATTCAATCCATACTCTTTAAATATGCCAATGAACAGTAGAGAATTAGATTTAACTGATTATCAGATCAGGTTTAATAATAACGTTGGCCGTTTAATTGTAATTATAAAATACTTTGTTAATGAATAAGGCCAAAAATAAACACGCGGATATTAAAAGCCATAACGTAAAAATTAACGTTATTAGTGGCATTCCTTTAGCATTTAGTGGTAAATTTTGGGGGGTTCCATTTAAAACAGTTGCTCAATATAATTTGTTAAATGAAGTTGATCTAATTATTGAAGAAAAAAACACCGGTGAAAAAATAACAATTTTAACCGGAAACAATAACGAAAAAGCAATTAATGATTTAGCAAATTACATTTTAAAAAATAGTAAACAAGGAAATTTAAAACCTTATTTTTACAAAGTAAATATTCCTCGTTACAATTCTAATGATACCGGAGTTATTTTTTCAGATAATGAATACAATGCAGCAGCAGCAGCAAAAAGAGCAGTTAATGCAAAAGGTTATGATATACCATTTAACGCTAAAACTAAAATAACTGAATTATCACAAGAAAAAACAAAAAATATTTTAATTAAAGACATTGAAAGCTTAATAAAATCATTTAATAAAGAGGTAAGGGATCACAATAATAAAGTTAAAACCAATAAGCCAAAAATGAAAGCATTACCACCGGCCAAAAAAGAAAAAAAAGCACCTATTAAAAAGAAAAAAAGACAAACCGGAAAAAGCAACATTTTAATAGATATGCGCGTAAAAGCAAAACCGCCGGGAAAACGTAAAAGTGCAAACGGTAAAATTTATTACGAATACAGAAAAAACAGAAGCGATAAGCCCGGCCAATTAACCGGAATAAATAAAAAATTCATTGATCCTAACGTTTTAAAATTTTACAAGTAATATGGCTAAATTTTTTGATCTTACAAAAATTAATTCTTTAGATGAACTTAAAAAACAGTATCATTCTTTAGCATTAAAATATCATCCTGATAGAGAGGGGGGCAGCACTGAATTATTCCAAGCCTTGCAATTAGAGTTCGAAACATTAACGGATAATTATTTAAAAAATCAAAAATTTACCGCTAGTGATGCTAAAAACGAAATTATTATAGATGAAACAATAAAAGCTATAATAATGGAATTAATGGAATTTGAAACCATTAAAATTGAATTAGTAGGCACTTGGATATGGATAAGCGGTAACACGTACCCAATTAAAGACGTATTAAAAAAATTAAACTTTAAATTTGCACCCGTTAAAAAAATGTGGTATTTGAATACAACCGGAGAAAAGATCAGGAGTAAAGGAGATAAAACCATTGATCAAATTAGAAATAAATACGGAAGTACAGAAATAAAAGACCGTAGGGGAAAGCTAAACGGCAAAAGAGTAACAGTAAGCCGGAAAGTTTATACAAAGCTATCAAAACTTATAAGATTAGTTAGGAACCGTAAAAAATATTCAAGTAAAATATGAAGTATAGCAGAGTTATAATGGATCAAAACGGCGAAACGTTGCCGGGTGCCGTAATTTATGAAAGCGACAAAACCGGAAAGCCAATATTAAACGCTAATAGCGCAACGGCAGACAGTAACGGTTATTTAATTATTGATACAAGCCCTGATCAGTATTTAACAGTTAAATTAGTTGGTTATGAACCTTTAACTGATCAGCTTAAATTTTTACCTTATGTTATTAAATTAAAAGAAAGCGGAAATTTACCGCCGGTAGAAGTAAAAGCAACAAGAACCTATTATTTATTAGGCACCGTTGCTGCTTTAATTCTTATTTATTCAGCACAAAAAAAATAATTTATGAACGATAGTACAACAGTAGAAAGTTTAAGCAACATTATTAATGATGCCATTATTATAGGCCAAAATATGACCGGAAATAACCCATTAATACCACACGTGCCCGATAGCTTACTAAGTGCCGTTTTAACTTTAATAGGTACTTTAATAATACGTAGACTTGAAAAGCGAAAATTAAAAAAACGCTATGAAAGTAAAGATAAATAAACCTTTATTAATTGGCAGTTTAGCACTATTTACATTAATTCTATTTAAAGCAAAAAAAATGTTTACTGAATTAGATGCAAAAAAAGCCATATTAAACATTAAAGATAAATATGGCTTAGAAATGGCCATGTTAATTGAACAAATGTTTAGGTTTGAAACTAATCACTTTAAAAGTTTACAATATAAAAAAACCGGAACCGCCGGCCTAACAGTTGGTAAATGGCCGGCACCGGTGCCTAAAAGCCCAACCGTAACATTTAAAACTAACCCGGCACTAGATAGTGCAGGAAGATCACAAATTGATTACATAGTATGGAACCCGGCAGAATTTACAGAATTTTTGGTAAATTATATAAAACGATATAACGGAAACTTTGGCCGTTGGTTTAG
>Ga0208594_1000328_pt1 | contig 11322 bp, 11 predicted proteins | sample LakMenEpi14Sep10_FD_150699 | JGI IMG/M metagenome (GOLD analysis project Ga0208594, IMG submission 150699) | Freshwater microbial communities from Lake Mendota, WI - 14SEP2010 deep hole epilimnion (SPAdes) | ecosystem: Environmental > Aquatic > Freshwater > Lake > Epilimnion/Euphotic zone ...
ATCAGACAACTATGTCGGTACTTTGGCAAACGGTGGCGTTGGTGTTGCTTACACAGCAGTACCAGCAGAACTTCAAGCTGAAGTTGAGGCAATCGGTCAAGGCATCGCCGACGGCACAATCAAAATCTAATTTCTTGCCGTAACAACGGCAGAAGTTAAAAACTTTGGCCCTACTGCACTCGCAGTAGGGCCTTTGTTTTTGTATGCAAATTTTTGCTAGCGATTTGAGCCGACTAGTCTCTTTTTAGCTGTTCGCAACGAGGTATCGCCGAAGATGAAACTTGAGTTACGAGGAATCACAAAAAGGTTTCCTGGTGTTGTCGCTAACGACTCCGTAAATTTGTCGATCTCAACCGGCGAGGTGCTTGCGCTTGTAGGCGAAAATGGCGCCGGAAAATCAACTCTCATGAATGTGCTCTACGGTCTCTATAAAGCCGATGAGGGCGAAATTTTGATTGATGGCACTGCGGTTAATTTTCACTCTCCGGCAGACGCAATCAAGGCGGGTATTGGCATGGTGCACCAGCACTTTATGTTGGTGCCTGTTTTCTCGGTTGCTGAGAACGTCGTGCTTGGCTCAGAGCCGACAAAGAAATTTGGCGCTCTTGATATTGAACGTGCTCGAAAGCAAGTACGCGAAGTTTCTGACAGATACAACTTGAACCTCGACCCCGACGCAATAGTTGAAGACCTACCAGTTGGTGTGCGCCAGCGAGTTGAAATTGTCAAAGTTTTGCTACGTGACGCAAAGATCGTTGTGTTTGACGAGCCAACCGCGGTGTTGACACCGAGTGAAATTATTGAGTTTTTCTCGATAGTTCGCACGCTTATTGATGCTGGAAAAGGTGTTGTCTTCATCACGCACAAACTGAAAGAAGCGTTGACGATTGCCGACCGAATTAACGTCTTGCGGCGGGGCAAAGTTGTAGGTGATGCCGACCCGAAGACGGCGTCAGAGTCTCAAATCGCCGAGATGATGGTGGGTCGACCGGTGCAATTGACTGTAAACAAGGCCACTGCGTCGCCGAAGCAGGTTGTGCTTGATGTAAAAGACTTGAGCATTATCGATCCTGATGGTCGATTGATAGTTGAAAACGTGACGTTCAATGTGCGGGCAGGGGAAATAGTTGGTGTGGCCGGTGTGCAAGGCAATGGCCAGACAGAGCTAGTTGAGGCGATCAGTGGTTTGCGACGCATCAGTCAGGGGTCTTTGAAGCTTGATGAAAAAGATATAACCGAAGCGTCGCCGCGACAACGGCACACACTTGGCATGGGCCATGTGCCTGAAGATCGTCAACGTCAGGGTCTAATAACTGGAATGACGATCACTGAAAATCTCGTTTTGACTAGATATCACGATTCTGAATTTTGCAATGGCTTCAAAATGAAATGGTCAAAAGCAAAAGAAAAAGCCAAAGAGTTGGTGCAGAGTTATGACATTCGAACTAGTGATCCTGATCAATTGGCGTCAACGCTTTCGGGTGGAAATCAACAAAAAGTTATTGTCGCACGCGAGTTGAGTCGAGATATTCGGATGGTGCTTGCCGCACAACCGACACGTGGCATTGATGTTGGCAGTATCGAATACATTCATGAACAGATCGTCAAAGAGCGGGACTCTGGTACGGCGATTTTGATAGTTAGTACCGAACTTGATGAAGTAATGGCGTTGTCTGATCGAGTTCTGGTGATGTATCGCGGCAAAATAGTTGCTGATCTTGACCCAAAGAAAGTTAGCCATATGGATGTCGGCTTGTACATGGCAGGCTCGCGTCCAGAAAATGCTGTTGGGGCGAACTCATGAAAGAGTTGATCAGGTCGCTGCGCTATACATTTTTGGCACTTTTGGCATCACTACTTGTCGGTGCGATAATCATCGTCATCACCGATATTGACGCTTTGAAGGCGGGCGATTTTGGTAAAGCATTTTCAACAGTTTTCACCGCTTATAAGTCTTTGTTTGAGGGTTCGTTTTGGGGTTTGCGTTCAATCTCGAACACCATTACAGGCACGACGCCATTGCTTCTGAGTGGTCTTGCGGTTTCGGTCGCATTTAAAGCGGGGTTATTTAATATCGGTGCAACTGGTCAGATGTTGGCCGGAGGCATGACCGCATTGTGGGTTGGGTTCACGATGACAGGTCCAGGTTGGTTGCAGGTGCCGTTGGCAGTTCTAGCTGGCGCAATTGGTGGCGCGATTTTTGGTGGTATCGCGGGTGTTCTGAAAGCACGTACAGGCGCGCACGAAGTGATTACTACGATCATGCTCAACAGCGTTGCGTACTTCTTAGTTTTGTGGCTATTGAAGACCACGACGTTTCAGCGCGAAGGTCGCCCTGACCCAATTTCGAAAGAAATTGCCGATGAGGCCCATTTGCCGCGACTTTTTGGTTTCATGGATGGTCGATCAGACCTGGTGGCTCACGCAGGGTTTTTTGTTGCGCTTTTGGCAACTTATGGATTTTGGTATTTGCTAAAGCGCACAACTCTTGGTTTTGAATTGCGGGCAACTGGTTTAAACAGCGAAGCAGCAAAGTATGCCGGTATGAAGTCAAAGAGTCTGATGGTGATAGCGATGTTGTTGGCGGGTGGCTTTGCTGGCATGGCAGGAGCAACAGAAGTTCTCGGCACATATGGCTATGCATCGACGAGTCTGGCGGGCAACATTGGTTTTGACGCAATCGCTGTTGCGTTGCTCGGTCAGTCTTCACCAATCGGCACGCTTGTATCGGCAATTTTGTTCGGCGCGTTGCAAGCAGGTGGGCGATCAATGCAGGCAAATACTGATGTGCCAGTCGACTTGATCATCGTGTTGCGCGCGTTAATCGTGATGTTTGTTGCCGCACCGCTGTTGGTAAAAGCAATGTTCAGGGTCAAGTCGCAAGTCGCCAGCCAAGGTCAAACATTTAGGGGGTGGGGCGGGTGAGTGAAGCGTTGATGATTTCAGCAGAGCAAAAAAAGCGTGCTCGCAACGTCGGTTACGGATATCTAGGTCTGGCCGTAATCACGTTGGTGCTCTTTTCGCGCCGACCAGGTGATGCGGGTTTCAGGCTGACCGAAGGTGGATTTTCGCTTACTCTGCCCGCACAACAATTTGCCTACATATTTGGCGTTGTCTTTGTTGGTTTAGGTGCGGCGCAACTTTGGCGAGGGCTCGGCAAGGTTTCAAACATCATCTTGGCTCTTGCTACTGCGATGTTCGTAATGAGTTTTCTGTCGTGGGCAACTTCAGGCGAGTCGTTCAGCCTCGTTGGCATGTTGCAAGACACTGTTTCGCGAAGCGTGCCGATAACACTTGGCGCTCTCGCCGGTATTTTGTGTGAACGCAGTGGCGTAATCAACATTGCAATTGAAGGTATGTTGCTGGCCGGCGCGTTTACCGGCGCGGTCGGTGCGTCGCTTACAAATCTTTGGTTCGGCACGATTATCGCGATACTCACCGGCATGTTGCTGGCTTGGATACTCGCAGTGTTTTCTATCAAATATCGAGTCGATCAAGTAATCGTCGGTTTTGCGATCAATTTCTTTGCGCTCGGTATCACTTCATTTTTGAGTTTCAGAGTTTTGGTGCCCAACCCTGACTACAACTCGCTGGTGCCGGTAATGCCAATTTCTGTACCGCTATTGTCGAAGATTCCGTTCATCGGACAAATTCTTTTCGTCCAGACAATCTTTGTTTACTTTTCGTTTGCTGCCGTCGCATTTTTGACGTGGGCGATGTATCGCACGCGTTGGGGTTTGCGTACTCGAGCCGCAGGTGAGTATCCGAAAGCAGCAGGCACTCTCGGTGTTGATGTTATTAAATTGCGCTATCGCAACTTGCTAATCGCAGGTGCAGTTGCGGGCATTGGCGGCGCATGGTGGCCAATTGGCACTGTCGGTCGCTTTGATCAAAACATCACGGGCGGTCGCGGCTTTATCGCTCTCGCTGCCGTAATTTTTGGTCGCTGGCACCCTGTTGGTGCGTTTAGCGGCGCGATCGTTTTTGCTCTTGCTGAAGCGGTGCGTTTAAAGATCGGCAACTTCGACACGGGTATCCCGAGTGAGTTCTTATTGATGGCGCCATATTTGGTGACGCTCGTAGTTGTCGCCGGTTTTGTCGGTGCGAGTCGTTCACCGAAGGCTGCTGGCCAACCTTACGACGAACAATAAAACTATTTAACGAACTATTTAGCCCGAGGGCGAAAACCGACGAGACCGTTTGTGAGTTCGAGACGTGGACCGTCAATTAAGTCGATGCAATAAGGCACTGCTGGCATCACTGCGTTGAGACATTCGCTAATCGAGGATGGCTTGCCCGGCAAGTTGATAATCAGAGCACCACCTCTAATGCCGGCGGTTTGTCGCGACAAGATTGCGGTTGGCACAACCTTGAGAGATGTGGCGCGCATGAGTTCGCCGAAGCCGGGCATCATCTTTTCGCAAACTTGCTCGGTTGCCTCTGGTGTGACATCGCGAACTGCAGGGCCTGTGCCGCCAGTCGTCACGATTAGGCAGCACTTTTCGACGTCGGCGAGTTCGCGTAATACATTGGCAACAAGTTCGACGTCGTCGGCGACAACTCGTGCAACTGGCTGCCAAGCATTAGCAAGGTGCTTGGTGAAATAATCGTGAATCGCTGGGCCACCAAGATCTTTGTAAACGCCCGCAGAGGCTCGATCAGAAACGGTGATAATGCCGATCTTTGCTGGCGAAGTTTTGTTGTCGGTCACTTGCGGTTACCAGAAAAGATTTTGCGGGTCGTTATATTTTTTGCCACGCGAAATTTTGCGCACGATTGATTTATAAATCTGTCGCACCCCAAAGCGGAAGCCAGTAAGTGAGCGGGCTGTAAACGAAATTGATTGAAGTCGTTCGATTGACGCGCGAAAACCTCGCAGCATCGCAGTTTCGGTTGGGGTAAGTATCAGTGGGTCAATCGCTGCAGGAAACGTGCGAGTGGCAAAGCCAAAAGTCTGATAATCCATATCATAAACCGCTTGAAGTCGGTTTGCCGTGTGTTGATCGCAAACCTGATCGAGTTTGATGCCAAAGCCAACATTGTGTCGTTCGAGCGAAAGCGAAGTGCCTGCTCGGCGATTGACCTCATCGACCAGTCGCTGCATCTCGCCTGGTTGCTCAACACGCGCGACCATGTTGTAGTTGAACTTGTCTGGGTGCACGATGTGCGACTGGGGCAAGAAATGGTGGTCGTCCATGAACTCGTTCGTTTTCTCGGTGAGCATTTTGGCAAATAGTGCAAAACTTTCTGTGACATTGACTTTGCCGTCGGTGATCTGGTCTTGACACAGTTCGATTGCTCGCTGAGGTGTGCCAGGGGCGCGAGAAAAAATACGATTCTCCCAAGCCGAATAGGCGCGAGCGAGTGGGTCACGAGTTGCATAGACACGCAACCAATCTGGTGAGTTCAAAATCTCGTCGACTTGGGTTGCGTTCATGTCGATGAGTTTTGTCAAGCCGCTGACGCCAAGTTCATGAATTGTTTGCGAGCGGGCCATATGTGGGCTGATGAGGCGGTCGAGTCGCATCTGGTCATATGAACCGCTCGCTTTTGCGAGCAACATCTTGATGCTGCTGCACGCCACTTTGGTTGTCGGGCAATACATAATTTTGAGTTTTGGTGCAACGAGCAGAAAACCCGCATACGGCTTTAACGGAAAATCTTTTTCGCTTACCATGATGGCGAGTTCGACTTCATTTGCCGGCTTTTGTTAACAACTTGGTCATAATCATTGCGACCGACTGTTCGAGCGTTTCGTTTTTTGCACCAACCGTTACTTCGGGTGACTTTGGCGGCTCGTAAACGCTGTCAACACCACTTAGGCCAGTCATCTCGCCGCTACGCACTTTGCTGTAAAGGCCTTTTGTATCACGGCGCTCACACTCTTCAATTGGCGTGGCGACGTGCACTTCGATGAATCGCAATTGGTTGTCATTGTGAATTTTTCTGGCGTGTTCGCGCGATGCGATGAACGGTGAGATGATCGGCACGATGGCAACGATGCCAGCATCGGCAAATAGACATGCGACTTCGGCAACTCGGCGAATGTTTTCGGCACGGTCGTCGTCTGAATAGCCGAGCCCTGCGCTAAGACCGTGACGCAAGTTATCGGCATCGAGAATGTATGCGAGCCGACTCGTGTTTAGAAGTTCGCGGGCGAGTTCATTGGCGATCGTTGACTTACCCGAGCCAGAGAGCCCAGTCAGCCAAACTGTCGCCCCAGAAAGGCCGTGTTTGTTCCAGCGTTGCGTGCGACTGATTAGCGGTTCGTGCCAGACAGGTTTAGTCATGATGTTTGCCCATGCGTCTCTATGAGTTTAGGCGCTAGAGGTTTATGAGCGAGGCGAGAGCAACATGCCGGCAGCCGCAGTTTGACCCGACGCTTCGTCAATAAGAATGAATGAACCAGTTGTGCGGTTTTGGTGATAATCGTCAAAAAATAACGGGCTAGTCGTATGCAAAGTGACACGACCAATTTCGTTGAATTTCAAATCTCTGATGTCTGTCTCGCGATGCAGGTTTGAAATGTCTAGGCGATAGAGGACATTTGAAACTTTTCCGCGAGCAAGTTTCGTGGTGTGCTTGAGTGAATATATTTTGTCGATCTGCAATGGCGCTGCGTCGTCCATCCAACACAACATTGCTTCGAGTTCTTGTGAAGATCTCGGCCGGTTGTTCGGTCGACAAATCATGTCGCCACGCGTGATTGACAAATCATCAGCCAGCAAAATTGTTACTGCTTGACCAGGCTCTGCTTGTGTGAGTGCGCCATCGGGAGAGTCAATGCCGGTGATGGTGCTTGTAAGACCTGACGGCAGAACCATAACGTCGTCACCAACGCGCAATACGCCACCAGCAACACGGCCGGCGTAGCCGCGATAGTCAGGGTTGTCGGCGCGTTGTGGTCGAATAACAAACTGCACCGGAAAGCGAGTGTCGATTCGGTTTTCGTCGCTTGCTGTGTAGACATTTTCGAGATGATGCAACAGTGTTGGGCCTTCGAACCAAGGCATGTTGGCTGACCGACTGACGACATTGTCGCCCGCGAGTGCGCTAATTGGCAAGAAAGTTACGTCACGCAAGTCAAGTCGAGAAGCAAAGCTCTCAAACTCTTCGCGTATTCGGTTAAAAACTTCGCTGTCGTAGTCGACAAGATCCATTTTGTTTACACAAATCACGAGGTGCGGCACACCAAGAAGCGAAACAAGCAAACTATGGCGACGCGTTTGCTCGACAACACCGGTGCGCGCATCAACGAGCACGATTGCCAAGTCGGCGTTTGATGCGCCAGTGATCATATTGCGGGTGTATTGAATATGGCCGGGGCAATCAGCAATGATGAAACTGCGTTTTGGTGTGGCGAAGTATCGATAGGCAACATCGATTGTGATGCCCTGCTCGCGTTCGGCACGCAGGCCGTCGGTTAAAAGCGACAAGTCGACATAGTCATCGCCGCGGCGCTTGCTGACGGCTTCAATGTGCTCGAGCTGATCTTCGAAGATGCTCTTCGAGTCGTAAAGCAGGCGGCCAATCAAGGTTGACTTACCATCGTCAACTGAACCAACAGTTGCAAAATGAAGTCGTTGCATCAGAAGTAGCCCAACTTTTTGCGATCTTCCATGCCGGCTTCTGAAATGCGATCATCGGCGCGAGTGGCACCGCGCTCTGTGATGCGTGCGACCGATGTTTCTGCGATGACTTGTTCGATTGTTGTTGCTGAAGATTCAATTGCGGCTGTACATGTGGCATCGCCGACGGTGCGAAAGCGCACAAGTTCTTCGCTGACTGTTTCTCCGTCTTCGGGTTTCAAGAACGGTGAAACCGCCATCCACATGTTGTCGCGGCGAAACACCTGGCGACGGTGCGCGTAATAGATGCTCGGCAGTTCGATGTTGTAGTCGCTGATGAATTGCCAGATGTCTAGTTCGGTCCAGTTTGAAATTGGGAAAATTCTGAAGTGTTCGCCTGGCTTGTGGCGACCGTTGTAAATTCCCCAAAGTTCTGGCCGTTGAGTTTTTGGGTCCCACTGACCAAATGCGTCACGATGCGAATAGACGCGTTCTTTGGCGCGGGCACGCTCTTCGTCGCGACGGGCGCCGCCGAACACAGCGTCAAATTTGTGCTCTTTAATTGAGTCGAGCAGGGTGACAGTTTGTAGCGGGTTGCGACTTGCCCGCGGACCAGTCGCATCTTGAATTCGACCTGCGTCAATCGAGGCTTGCACCGACCCAATGATTAGTTGCACATCTAAGTCGCGAACCGCGCGGTCGCGAAATTCGATTACTTCAGAAAAGTTGTGACCCGTGTCGATGTGCATCACCGGAAACGGCACACGCGCCGGGCTGAATGCACGCACAGCAAGGTGCAACATAACGACTGAATCTTTGCCACCCGAGAACAGCATCACCGGGCGTTCAAACTCTGCGGCGACCTCGCGAATGATCGTGACCGACTCGTCAATCAGGCTGCGCAATGCTGATTTCACCCTATTAAGACTAGGGCTTTGATGACTGTCGAAATAGTCACAAAAGTGCATTAGTCACAGTGCTAGCGCCACTAAAAACGACTTGTTAAACGGCTTGAGCAATTAGTGTGTCGAGAGAGGAATTCGTGTCGGGATTAACAAAATCAAGTTCAAACCAAGAAATTTTGGCAGTGCTCAACGAGACGGCTGATGCAGTTGGCAAAGTGTTGCGTGCGAACGAAGACTGGTCGTTGTCGGGTTTGCGCGATACGCAATATGCAGTTGACTTGCGCGCCGATGCTGCAGCGCTCGAAGTGCTGACAAGTGCTGGTGTCGCAGTTTTATCTGAAGAAAGTGAATTCACTGGCGAGTTCGCCGATGATGGCCTTTGTGTCGTAATGGATCCTCTTGATGGGTCGACAAATGCCAGCCGCGGTGTGCAATGGTTTGCCACTGCGTTGTGCGCAATCGACAAAGACGGCATGCGCGCTGGTCTCGTTGTTAATCAAGCGAATGGTCACGACCGCTATTGGGCGACTGCTGGCGGCGGTGCGTTTCATAATGGTGTTGCGATGCGTCCGAGCGGTTGTGTCGATTTGAGCGAGGCAGTTGTTGGTATCTCTGGCATTCCAAAACAGCGACCGAAGTGGGGGCAGTTTCGTGCGCTCGGTGCGGCGGCTCTTGATATTTGTTTGGTCGCTGATGGTGTGATTGATGCGTGGATCGATTTCAATACACACGGTGTTTGGGATTATTTAGCGAGCGCGTTAATTTGCCAAGAGGCTGGTGCGCTCATTGTCGAACATCAAGATCGCAATCTGGTGGTGCATGAACACAGCCAACGTCGTACGCCGATAGCTGCTGCAACTTCTGAGTTGCTCGTTAGCGTCCGCCAAGTTCGCGCCCAACAAAACTAAGCACCTACGCAGAGTAGAATTTCGTGATGGAGCGCAAGTCGTATAGTCCGGCGGTGTTTTTAGAGCGGTTTGTTGCACTTGAGGTGCGTGCCGCAGGGTTAATTTTTGGCGCTGCTGTTTTAGGCGTCATGCTTGCAACATTCGGTGACTACTACGTTCACAACAGTTTCACTGAGTTGATCAGTGAAATCGCAATCGGTGGCTTCTTTTTGCTTGTTGGTCTCGAATTGAGGCGCGAATTTGCTAGCGGCACCTTGTCGGGTGCGACGCTTAAAGTTGCGCTTGCGGCGACTTTAGGCGGCATGGCTCTGCCCGCGCTGATTTTTGTCTCGTTTGCACCTGAGGCCGCGCGAAATGGATGGGTAGCAGTCGTCGCAACCGACATCGCCTTGGCATCGGCAGTTACTGCACTCGGCGGGTTTCGCCGCGAGTTACGCGCTCTGTTGTTGACCGTTGCTGTACTTGACGATCTTGGTGGTGTGCTGGCCCTGGCGACTACTGGTAAGAGCCCGAAACTTTTATTCATCGGCGCGGTTGTTTTAGTCGTCGCATTTTTTGCTTGGTCGATTCGTAAGTTCAATTTCGGTGTGATGTACACGTTGGCTATAACAGCACTTGTTGTGTGGCTGATGTTGCAAGCAGGAATGCACCCCTCGCTTGGGGCGTTTGCAGTTGGTTTTGTTGTGCCGCACTTTGACCCCGACAATCCCTCGGTAGCCGAACGAACCGAAGAGGCAATCCACCCATATGTGGCGGCAATCTTCTTGCCACTTTTCGTGTTTTTACACACGTTGATACCGGTGCGAATTCCTGACGGCGCACCTGCGAATCTGATCGTGATCACCATTGCTGCGATCGTCATAGGAAAAACTTTAGGTATTGGTGCGGTGCTCGCGCTGACGCGCAAGATGTCTAAAATTTCGATTTTTGAGGCGCTTGCCGTTGGCTTTGCTGCAGCCGCGGCGTTGACAGTTGCTTTGATTGGTGTTGATGCAACACTTGCTGATTCGATTTACGAGCAAGTTGTCGGGCTCGGTGTGCTTGGTGCAACTGCGATTGCTGTTGTGCTTGGCATTGTCGCTGGTCGCCTCGCAAAAGCCGAACGCCGCGAACTAACTTAATTACAGATGAAAATTTTGGTGGTTGTTGCGCATCCTGATGATGTCGATTTTGGTGCGGGCGGCACAGTTGCGACCTGGGTCGCAGAAGGTAACGAAGTTGTTTATTGTCTAGTGACCGACGGTCAGGCGGGTGGCTCTGACAACACTGTGACGCGCGAACAAGTTGCGGCACTACGTCGGCAAGAGCAAACCGCGGCGGCGAACATGCTTGGTGTTACAGAGTTGCACTGGCTCGGGTTTCCAGATGGTGCGGTTGTCGCCGACTTAAATTTGCGTCGCGAAATTAGCGCCGTAATACGCATTGTTAAGCCAGATCGAGTGCTGACTCAATCTGCCGAGCGAAACTATTCGCGAATTTATGCCAGCCACCCTGATCATTTGGCAACTGGCGAAGCAACAATGTGCGCGATTTATCCTGACGCACGAAACGAGTTTGCGTTTCCCGAGTTGCTAAGTGAACGCAAGCTCGAACCACACACGGTGCCCGAAACTTGGATTATGGCGGGCCCGAATCCAAAACACTTTGTCGATACGACAGACGTCTTAGATAAAAAGATTGAAGCGTTACTGTGTCACCAGAGTCAGCACACTGACCCTGCGGGTTTGCCGGCGCGCATGCGTGGTTGGGGAGAAATGATCGCCAAGGCAGGTGGCTTGCCAGAGGGCCGAACCGCCGAGGCGTTTTTGGTCGTCGACACAAAGTAAAGAAAACCCAATACACTAAGAGTTTCATTCGCTGAAGACTTCGCAAGAATTTTTCAGAGTTTGGGCGTTTAGCTCAGTTGGCTAGAGCATCTCCCTTACAAGGAGAGGGTCGGGG
>Ga0208594_1000334_pt1 | contig 11134 bp, 6 predicted proteins | sample LakMenEpi14Sep10_FD_150699 | JGI IMG/M metagenome (GOLD analysis project Ga0208594, IMG submission 150699) | Freshwater microbial communities from Lake Mendota, WI - 14SEP2010 deep hole epilimnion (SPAdes) | ecosystem: Environmental > Aquatic > Freshwater > Lake > Epilimnion/Euphotic zone ...
CCCCGCCGATGAGAAGACCCGAGCCGATGGTGAGGCTTCCAGATGGCAGGGCAGAGCGAGTCGTTTGGTCGTCTACGGAGGGGCCAGTCTCGGTGCCGTCGGGCGAGTCAGGGGAAACGAGACCGCCGTCAGTCGATGATCGGGCCAGAAACAGCAAGCGAGCCGAGGCTACTCACCTCGGCTCGCGTGATGTTGCGCCGCGTTGTGCGACGGTCGATGTTTGATGCGCCGCCACGACTGGCGGCGTAGCGGGCGGTGTTAGGCGACGGGGCTCGTCGAATCAGCTGCCGCGTCGCTGGCGGCATTCTTGCGACGCTCCACGAGAGCGCGGACCTTCTCCGACGCTTCGTCAATCACGCGCTGCGCAGTGGCCTGCGCTTCATCGCGCACCTTCGGGGCGATCTCGCTGATGCGCTGCTGCACACCCTCGACTCGCTCGCGCAGATCGTAACGACCGGCGTTCACACGCTGTGTGGCGATGACGCCGATTCCGACGGCGACGTATGCGGCATCGCGGGCAACCTTTGCGGCTGGCGTGACTACCTTGCGGGCCTGGTCGACGGGGAGTCGACGAACGATGTCTTGTGTGATGTCCTCGGCGCGCGTGCGAGCATCGGTTGTCACCTTGCGCACATCAAGCTTGCGAAGATCGAACGCAGTGAGGTCGAGCGATGTGAGTGGGTTGTTCAGTTTGAGTGCGGGCATGTGGGGCTCCTTGGGAGTGAGGTGAGTGGTGAGGTGGGTGGATGACCCGTGCAGGACGCTAACCAGAAGTGCTAACTTTTGCAAGCACAGCGCATGCGGCTGTTTGTGGCATTCGTCATCGGTAGAATCAGACAGTCGTGACGATTCCCACCGCGGAGCGCCCGACCGTCGCCCCACCCGTTGTGGCGGTCATGGTCATCCATGAGCCTGGTGACTGGTTTGGGGAGACGTTGGCCAGCCTTGCCGCCCAGGATTATCCCGATCTGCGGCTGGTCGCCCTGATCACCAGCTCCTCATCGGCGTCAGTCGCCGAAGAGGTTCGCGGCAGTTTCCCCTCAGCACTGGTGCGCACCGTGGAGGGCAACCCAGGGTTCGGACCGGTCGCCAATCAAGCGCTTGCGCTCGTCGACGGAAGGGATGGATTTTTTCTCCTCCTCCACGATGATGTCGCCCTGCGGGCGGATGCGGTGTCGAGCCTCGTCGAGGAGGCGTTTCGTTCGAATGCAGCGGTAATCGGCCCCAAGTTGGTCGAGTGGAACGCACCCGACGTGCTGCAGCATGTCGGCCTGGACTGCGACCGTGCGGGACGGCTCGTCGATGTGGTTGATCCAGGCGAACGGGATCAAGAGCAGCACGATGCCGTACGCGACGTGTTCGCTTTGCCTTCGGCGTGCATGCTGGTGCGCAACGACGTGTTTCGTGAGGTTGCTGGTTTCGCCCCGAACATCCCGTTTCTCGGCGAAGAACTTGACTTCTGTTGGCGTGTGCATCTGCTCGGTGCGCGCGTGGTCGTGAACCCCGCCGCAGTCGCTCGGCACCGCGGCGCCTTCCATATGCGCGGCACGCTGCTGCACGAAGCTGCGCGCAGCGAACGTCATCGCGTTCGTACTGCTCTGACGTGTTCTTCGCTCGCGCAGTTGCCGGCAATGCTCTTGCGGCTCGTTGTCGGTTCGTTGACGGAGATGGTCGCGGGTGTGTTTGCTGGCCGCGGTCAGGAATCGTTCGCCAGTATTCGTGCGGTGCTCGCTATTGCCGTTGACACGCCGCTCATCGTCGAGCGTCGAAAGGCGTTGCGTGAGATGCGCCGTGTTCCTGGCAACGAGGTGGTAAGCCTGCAGCTTCGTTCCAGCGCTCGCCTCGTCGCATTCGCCCGCCATCGGCGCGCGCTACGCGAACAACAGACTTCCGAAGTGCCCGTCGTCGATGCGGCATCGGCTCCCGTTGCGCGTGCAACGACGTTCGCAGGCCTCGCAATGATCGCTCTCGTTATCTTCGGAAACCGCAGTCTCATCTGGGGTGGGTTGAGTGGAGTCGGCCAGACGATGCCGCTCCTGCCCGAGGGGTTCTCACCGCTCGACGCAGCACGTGCCTATCTCGTTGGATGGTCTCCGAATTGGTTTGGCAGCACGGGTGCTGCGCCAACATTGATGGGCGCGATGTCGGTGCTTGGCGCGGTGTTCTTTGGGAACTGGGCCGGACTCCTGACGACAATCATGGTCGGCGCCTTTTTTGTCGCAGCAATTGGCGCGTGGCGGTTGTGCGGCGTACTCGGCGACTCGCGAGTGCGCATGTTCGGAGCGGCGGTCTATCTCGCCTTGCCCGTTGGTGTGATGGCGGCACGCGACGGACGACGAGACGCCATCGTCGTCTGGGCGCTGTTGCCGTGGATCCTCGACTTTGCTCGTCGAGTCGCTGGACTTTTGCGTGACGAGCGAGAGGTCGCGCGAGAAACGTCCGTGCGTTCTGCCGGGAGCCGTCGTTCGCAATTGTTGGCTTCGTTGTTGCTGCTCGTTGCGATTGCCTCCCTCTTCAGTCCTGTTGCCCTCGTTGTCGTCGTGTTTGTCGCGCTCTTGGTGTCGATCGCATCACTTGTCACCGCGACTCCACTGCGTGCGTCAGCGTGGTTCTTTGTCTCGCTCCTGCTGGGTGTCGGCGGTGCGGCGGTGCTGCATGCGCCGTGGTCGGTCGACTTTGTCGGGTCGAACTGGTGGGAGAAATTGATGGGTCCTGGTCATCCAGCGACAGGTGCCTCGTTGTTGGACATCGCGTCGTTCGGTGTGGGCAACGTGGTGTGGCGCTGGGTAGTAATCGCTGCATACGTACCAGTCGTTGTCGCTGCACTCGTGACTCGTGGAGCACGCGCCGCATGGCCGACGAGAGCCCTGCTCTTTGTGGCGGCACCGTTGCTCATCCAGCTTGCTCACCAACGCGGGGTGATCTCGATTCGCATGCCTGAGCCACTCATGCTCGCTGCGGTCTGTGCAATGGGCATCATGTTGGCAGCAGCTGGACTCTTTGCCGATTTCATCGCTGGTCGTACCAAATCACTCACGTGGCGACAGCTGTTCTGCACCGTTGCAGTCGTCAGCATCGTCGCGGCGATTGCTCCGACGCTCGTGTCCAGCGTGAATGGCCGCTGGTCGCAGCCGGCCGACACGCTTGGTCGTCTCACCGAACAGCTGCCGAGTGATGGGGCCGCAAGTGACGCCGAGACGGTTGGCGTCGGTGATTTCAACGTCTTGTACATCGGCGATGCCCGCCTCATTCCGGCCGGCGCAGTATCGGTGAACCTCGATTCGAACGCAAGGCAAGAGGTTGCGGGTCTTGCCTACGGCGTTCTTCGCGATGGCGGAGCGACGGGTATTGACACGTTGCCCGCATCATCAAACCCAATGACTGACTCGCTCAATCGAGCGGTCGACGTGCTGGTCACTGGCGAATCGCTGCGTGCCGGGCGGTTGCTTGCCCCGCTCGCAGTTCGCTTTGTCGTTGTTCCTCTGCGCGACTCGACGCTCTATGCGCGTAACCCACTCGCCGTAGGGGAGTTACTCGTCGCTCGCATCTCCGACCAACTCGACTTTCGTCGCGTGTACACCGCAACTGACCTCGTGATCTTCGAGAACATGGCCGCGATTCCGACGGCGTCGGTGTTGGATGAACGTTCTGCAGTCGCAAGCCAGCAGGCGAGTGAGGCCAGCCTCCTCGCTGACCCGCTCACAAGCCGCGGTGCTCTGATTTCTGGTCTGACTCCGTACGACACGAATACCGGTCAGCTCTCGGCGGGCACGGTGCATCTCGCCGTTCCCTACTCCAATCGCTGGGAGTTGCGCGTCGACGGAGCCCGCATCGTTCCTCGCGTCGCCTTCGGGGCCACCACCGCGTTTGATGCGCCGATTGCCGGCACCGCCACGCTCGACTTGCGGGCCAGCTTGGCTCACCGTGTGTTGGTTGGAGTCCAGGTTGCATTGTGGCTACTGGTACTGGCAGTCACGTTCAATCCCAGTCGTTTCCGTGGGCGTGTACGCGCGGCGCGCGAAGTAGTGGAAGTTTCTCTGCGCAGTGACGACCAGCGCGTCGGGGTTGCGTAATGGCTGAGCAACGTCACCGCGCGAGTCGCGACATGTCCAACCTGTTGCGGCGAGTGGCTGTCGCTGTCGCTGTGGTGGCCACCGTGGGCGGGCTGGTGTCGCTGGCACGACGTGCGACAACTGCAACCGAGCAGAGCATCGTCGTGGGCCCGGTAGTGCCCGAGTATCGCTCGGCGGCGAAGGCATCCACGTGGTTCTGTCCTGGGGTGCCCGGCAACGACGACTCGATCAGTGGTGTCCTTGTCATCTCCAATTCCGGCGAGGCCCCAGTCGGTGGCACCATCACACGGTTCGCGCTTGACGGCGCGGCACGCCGTCAGCGCTTCGCGGTGCCCGCGCGCTCGACACTCGAAGTTGACGCGCTCGTCGGCACAAAATCACCATTCGTTTCCGCACTCGTCGAGTCCCAGGGTGCGTCGATCGCAGTGGAACAACGCACGTCGCATCGCGCCGGCGATGCCTTGGCGTCATGCGCTTCTTCGCCAGGCGGAGAGTGGTATCTCGCTGATGGTTTCACTGGTGCCGACAGCCTCGAGTACATCGTGGTGACGAATCCGTCACTTGACTCGGCGATTCTGGACATCACGTTCGTGACGTCAGTGGGCGAGCGTTCGCCACAGTCGTTGAAGGGCGTCGTCATCCCGCCAGAGTCAGTGCGTGTGTTTGATCTTGCCGCACTTGACGCACGCGACGAGGCGACCATTGCCGTCACAGTGCGCGCAACCGTGGGTCGCGTAGTGGTTGGTCGATCACAGCACTACTTGGGGCGTGGTCGTCTCGGTTACACGATGGCGCTTGGAGCCTCCGGTGTGAGCAACCGGTGGTACTTCGCCGACGGAGAAAAAGAGCAGACAATCACCGAGGAGTTCGTCATCTTCAACCCGCTCGAGAACGATCAGCAGCTCACCTTCATTCTGACTCGCGATGACGGTGTGCCACTCGATCCACTCGTCGTAACTGCGCCCGCGAAGCGTGTCACGAAGTTTGCGCCGACGACGCTGAGTGCACTTGCAGAGGGTCGCTACTCAGTCGTCGTCACGGCAACATCAGCGACGGGATCTCAGTCGACTGGTGTCGTGGTGGAGCGTGTCAGCACTCGTCAAATCGAGAAGTCGACGGCAACTGCGGTGTTGCTCGGTGCACCGTTTTCAGCGCGTTCATGGGTTGCACCGTCAGGAGCAGCTCCCGATGTTCCTGCGTCGTTGCGGATCTTCAACCCTGGCTCTGAGCCAGCGACGTTCAGCGTCACCTATCTGGGTCCTGCTGGCGATGTGACGGTGCCTGGTTATGAGCAGGTCTCGTTGGCGCCAGGCGCCGGCGCGAGCATCAGCCTTTCTGCACAAGTTGCATCCACTGCAGTGTCGGTCATCTCGAGCGAACCAGTGGTCGTGCAGCGCAGTGTGTCGCGGGGTGCCAAACAGGCAATCAATGGCACGGCACCGCTGGTGCCAGTGGCAACCGACGATGTGTCGCAAGGTTGCGCGAGCGACGAGAATTGCTGACGTGCAAGACGAACTCTGGTGGCGCCTGGCAATTGTGGTGGCTGTCGTCTGCGTTGCCACCGCAGTGGCTCTCCGTCGCCGGCGCACTCCGCAGGCACCGACGCAACCGCGCGGCACGGTGCCAAGCCAACTTGACCGCGCCGACTTTGAGCAACCGACGACACCGTGGCTTGTCGTTGCATTTACGTCGGCGACGTGTTCGACCTGCGGTGATGTGATGCGAAAAGCGTCGGTGCTGGCGAGCAAAGAAGTCGTGGTGCAAGAAGCGGAATATGTGCGCGATCGTAAACTGCACGACCGCTACGGCATCGACGCCGTACCAGCACTCGTGATTGCCGATTCACAGGGAGTTGTGCAGTTCGGCCACCTCGGCCCGGTCAGCGCAACAGACTTGTGGGCGGCGATGGCACGCTGCCGCGATCCGCAACTCCCAACGGGGGAGTGCAGTCGCACGGAGTAGTTACGCCGTGGTGCACCGTCGAAGGGTGCAGCCGCGCCGCAAGTGGTTTATGAACGCTCGCCGTCTGGTCGTGCGTCGGGTGCTGGCTCAGATGGCTTTTCGGGCGCACGTTCTTTGATTGACGGAGCCCCGAGACCATCTTGAATGAGTCGGGCAACCGCCGCACCATCGATGGTTTCGTGTTCGAGCAATGCTTCGGCAACCAAGTCAAGGCCGCGACGGTGCTTGGTCAGAGTCGTGCGCGCACGCTCTTCTTGCTCGCGCAGGATGCGCGCAACTTCTTCGTCGATCTTCTTTGCCGTCTCGTCGCTGTATTCGCGACCAGACGTCATCAGATCTTCGCCGAGAAACACCTGCTGCTGGCTTGACCACGCCATCGGGCCGATGGTGTCGCTCATGCCCCATTCACGTACCATCCGTCGAGCAATCGAGGTTGCCTGCTCGAGGTCGTTTGCTGCGCCACTGTTGAGGCTGCCGAACACGATCGACTCGGCGACTCGTCCACCCATCGCTTTGCAGATCATGTCCAAGAAGTACTCGCGCGAATACGTGTGTCGCTCTTCGGGCAGGCTCCACGTGACGCCGAGTGCCATGCCACGCGGAAGGATGGTCACTTTGTGCAGCGGATCGCTGTTGGGCAACACGGTGGAGAGCACTGCGTGTCCGCCTTCGTGGTAGGCAACCGCGCGCTTTTCTTCGGCGCTCAACGCGAGGCTCTCACGTCGCGCACCCATGACCACACGGTCGCGCGCGTTCTCGAAATCGATGCGCTCGATCTGTGTGGATCCTCTACGCACGGCGATGAGTGCCGCTTCGTTGACGAGGTTGGCTAGGTCGGCACCGCTCATTCCTGGCGTGGCCTTCGACATCGTTTCCAAGTCGACGTCGGCACCCATGCGCTTGCCGGTCGAGTGCACCTTCAGGATGGCAAGACGCTCTTCGGCCTCTGGAAGTGGCACGATGATTTGGCGGTCGAATCGACCGGGGCGCAACAACGCCGCATCAAGAATGTCGGGTCTGTTGGTGGCTGCCATCACGACGATGCCTTCCGACGATTCGAAACCGTCCATCTCCGACAGCATCTGGTTGAGCGTCTGCTCGCGCTCATCGTGCCCGCCGCCGAGCCCTGCACCACGCTTGCGACCAATTGAATCGATTTCGTCAATGAAGATGATGGCGCGGCCCATCTTGCGCGCCTGCTGAAACAGGTCTCGCACGCGCGAGGCTCCGACCCCGACGAACATCTCCATGAAGTCAGAACCCGTCACGGAGAGGAATCCAACCCCGGCTTCACCGGCGACCGCGCGCGCAAAGAGCGTCTTGCCGGTTCCAGGAGGGCCGACCAACAACACACCCTTGGGTACTCGCGCGCCGATCTCTTTGAATCGCGCCGGCATCTTCAAGAAGTCGACGACCTCGCGAATCTCTTGCTTTACGCCCTCGTAGCCCGCGATGTCGGCGAATGTGGTCGACGGCTTGTCGGCTTGATACGGCTTGGCGCGGCTTCGACCAATCGACATGATGTTGCCGGCCTGGCCCATTGCGCGACGCTGCATCCAGATGAAGAACGCCATGATCAACAGGAACGGCAGGAGGATCGGGATGAGGTTGGTGAAGAAGTTGCCGGTCGGCGTTGAGTAGTCGTAGTCGACGCCCTTGGTCTTCAGGAGTTGCTCGTCGGCATCGGACAATGAGATCGAACCAGTGGTGACGAACTCGCGGCCGTCGTTGAGCGTGCCGGTGATCTGGTTGTTCAGATTGTTGATGGTGACTGCCTGCACCTCGCCACTTTCCACGAGCTCCAAGAATTCCGTGTAGGTAAACCGTGCACGCTCGGGCGTCGGCATCAGTCGTGGCCCGATCAAGAGCAGCACGGCGAACCCGACGAGCGCCCAGACGGCCCAGCGCGGCATGCCTGGTTTCTCGCCATCGGAGTTACCGCGGAACTTGTCGCGCGGAAACTTCGGACGCCGCGATGAAGGTGGCGGCGGAGGTGGGGGTGGGAGGTTCGCCATGTCGTCATGCTAAGGCGGTGCATCACACGGAAATCCACCGATGTTCCCTGCGGAATCGGTACTTTGGTCACATGCGTCGTCGCTGCTCGCGTGCCTGCTGCAACGACACTGCGACGATGACGCTCACGTATCAATACGCCACCGCGACCGTGTGGATCGACGATCTCGCCGACTCCGCCGATCCGCACGCGTATGACCTCTGCGAGCGTCATGGGCAACGATTCGCGCCACCGAGCGGTTGGCGGTTGGAAGACCGTCGCAACCGTTTCCGCGTGGTGTTGCCCAGCCAGCTCGCCGGCTGAGCCTGTGACGAAACCCAGTTGGGACCCGCCATTCGGCGAGCGTCCGTATGGTGATCGAGTGTTTGCCCACGAAGTGCCACACGCTGCGACGCCGCGTGCCCGCTACACGTTCGGTTGGGTGATTGGCGGCTGGATCGCCGCGTACGTCGTTGCAACTGCGCTGCAAATCATGATCATCACTGTCTTTGATGTCTCCGAAGATGTGGCGTCACAACCGGATTGGTTTCTGCTCGCCGGCGCTCTTGCCTTGTGGGTGCCGCAACTCGTTTTGTTGACGGTGTTCTCTCGACGCGCTGGCACGGGTTCGTTTCGGCGTGATCACCGACTCGAGTTTCGCTTGGTCGATCTATGGGGAGTGCCGATTGGGGTGCTCTCACAAGTGTTGCTCGTCGGGCTCGTCACGTGGCCGTTTCGCGAGTTGTTCCCTGACACATTCGACGCACAGAGGGTGGAAGATCGTGCCCGCAACCTCTACGACTCGGCGCAGGGCCCCTGGCTCGTCGTGCTTGGTCTGGTGGTCGTGCTCGGTGCACCACTCGTCGAAGAACTCGTTTACCGCGGCTTCGTGCAAGCGGGCCTGCAGAGCCGCATCAACGACGTCGTCGCAATCGTCGTGACGGCGCTGTGGTTTGCAGGTATTCATGGGCGCGTCGCAGAACTGCCCGGACTCTTCAGTTTCGCACTGGTGCTGGGCATTGCATTCCAGATGACGAGGCGGCTTGGCATGCCTATCGTGGCGCATCTAGCGTTCAATGCGACGGGTTTGGCATTTCTCGCACTGACCTGACCGCAACACCAAAGCACCTCGCATGGCCACCTCGACAGACGACACTCGCCAGCGGATATCTCCGCGCGACCTCATTTATCTCGAGCGCCGCACGCAACTAGCGATCGCCGCTGGCGTCATCATCTTCACCACATTGATGCTGTTCTTTACGCTCCAGCCATCGCTCATCTTCCGCAACAACACGCCGACCGGGGGTGACATGGGCGCCCACGTCTACGGGCCCGCCTACTTGCGTGATCACCTACTCACGTCGTTCCGTCTCACTGGTTGGAGCAACGACTGGTACGCCGGCCTACCGATCTATCGCTTCTACATGGTGGTGCCGGCGATCATCATCCTTGCGCTTGACGTGGTGTTGCCGTACGGCATTGCTCTCAAGCTCGTGGCGGTGATTGGCATTCTCGCGTTGCCGCTCATCACCTGGCTGTTCGCCAAGTTTGCGCGTCTCGCGTTCCCGATGCCCGAATTGTTGGTCGTGGCCAGCACGCTGTTTCTTTACGACGAGAGCTTCACCATCTACGGCGGCAACATCGCGTCGACCATGGCGGGAGAGTTTTCATTCTCCATCTCGCTCGCGCTAACGGTGTTGGCATTCGGCGTGTTCATCCGCGGTCTTGAGACCAATTCATACCGCGTCGCGTCAGCGGTGTTGCTGGCTTTGGCTGCGCTGTGTCACGGCATCGTGTTGTTGTTTGCGTTTCTGGGTTTCGTGCTCATTCTCGCGATGCATCGCGACGCTGCGAAGTGGAAGTTCGGCCTTCCTGTCATCGGCACGGCCATCCTTCTCTCAGCGTTCTGGGTGTTGCCGTTCGTGCTGAATCATGGCTTCATGACCGACATGAAGTACGAGCCGCAGCCGACTGGTTTTGGCGAGACCTTCGTCGACATGTTCTTCCCACTGCACACCGTGTTTGACATCATCGTGAGCAGCTTCGCCGTCATTGGCTTCATCTCTGCACTGTGGTGGCGCAACTTCGTGGCGTCGTGGATGGGGATCTATGCCGTAGTGCTGGCGATTGGTGTCTTCGTGGCACGCGAGAGCCTGCCGATCATCGGTTTGCTGTGGAATCCGCGCATCCTGCCGTTCTTCTACTTGCTCCGCTACATGCTGATGATGTTTGGCATCTACGAGGTCATCGTCGCCGCGGCACGGTTTCTCAGCCTTGAGCGAGCAGCTTCACGGGTCGCGCGTACCGGTGAAGTGCAAACGCTCGCTCCATCACCGCGTGGTCGGCTGAGCTTCAATGTCACGACGGCGATTGTCGTGTCGGTCATCTGCGTCAGCGTGATTGGCTTCCGATTCCAGGAACTGCCGTTCGCCAGCGTTCGCACCGCGGCCGACGGCAGTGAGCGATACGGCATCGGGCCGTTCACCGTGCCGCGCAGCAATGACGGGTTCGTTGACGGATGGGCGCGATGGAACTTCACCGGATACGAAGGCAAGAACGCATATGGCGAGTACCGCGCACTTGTCGAGACGATGAAACAGATTGGCCAAGACCCACGTCATGGATGCGGTCGCGCATTGTGGGAGAACAACGGCGAACTCAACAAGTACGGAACCACGATGGCGCTGATGTTGTTGCCGCATTGGACGGATGGCTGTATCGGTTCGATGGAAGGTTTGTTCTTCGAAGCTTCTGGAACGACGCCGTATCACTTCATTGCGGCTGCTGCGATGTCGAAGCAGAGCAGCAACCCAGTGCGCGAATTGCGATACGACGACAACAACGCAGCCCTCGGAGTGCGCTATCTGCAAGAGCTCGGAGTCCGCTACTACATGGGCTTCACTCCCGAGGCAATCCGCGAAGCGTCGGCGCAGCCAGCGTTGCGCGAGATTGCACGCTCTGGCCCGTGGGTGATCTACCAGGTGGAGGCAAGTGATCTCGTCGTGCCGTTGTCGGTGCAACCCGTGGTGGTGTGTTGCCGCAGCGATGACGACTCAAACCTCTCGCATGTCGGTGACGCAAAAGAACGCTGGCTCGAAATCGGTAC
>Ga0208594_1000338_pt1 | contig 11039 bp, 10 predicted proteins | sample LakMenEpi14Sep10_FD_150699 | JGI IMG/M metagenome (GOLD analysis project Ga0208594, IMG submission 150699) | Freshwater microbial communities from Lake Mendota, WI - 14SEP2010 deep hole epilimnion (SPAdes) | ecosystem: Environmental > Aquatic > Freshwater > Lake > Epilimnion/Euphotic zone ...
TGGCAAATCTCAACCATCGAGACGACTATAAACATGTTTGACTCTCAACTTCGACAAGAACTCACCGTGATGGCACGCAATGGCGAACAGCTGTTGCTGCTGATTGGCATACCTGTCTTGTTGCTTGTGTTTTTTTCACAAACCAATGTCTTGCCGACAGACGGTTTGGCGAATATTGATTTTCTAATGCCCGGAATTCTTAGTTTGGCGATCATGTCAACGGCGATGGTCAGCCTTGGTATCGCTACTGGTTTTGAACGTAGTTACGGCGTGCTTAAGCGCCTTGGAACAACTCCGCTCGGCACTAAACGACTCGTAGCGGCCAAGGTTGTTGCAACCTGTTGCATCGAGATCACCCAGTTATTGGCATTGGTTGCAGTCGGTCTGATTTTGGGATGGAACCCAAGTTCAATAAATCTGCCAAGTCTGTTGCTCGCTTTAGTTCTCGGCACAAGTTGTTTTGCAGGACTTGGATTAATTATGGCGGGTCGGCTTCGCGCTGAAATAAACCTTGCAGCGCAAAATGGTTTATACCTTGTGCTGCTACTTCTTGGCGGAATTCTTATTCCGAATAGTGAATTGCCAAAAAGCATTGCGTGGCTTGCTGAAGTACTTCCGAGTTCACTGCTGAGTGAACTGCTGCGAAATATTTTCGGCAACAATGAATTAAAGATTTCTGATTTAGCAAGCCTTGCGATTTGGGCTATCGGGGCGTGCCTAGTTGCTGTGTTTAGTTTTAAATGGTCTGACTAAATTTTTGATTGTGGCTCTTGCGCGGGTGGTACTCGCCCAAAAGCGTCGGTCACATCTTTGAATGTCAAAACATCTTCAGTGCTGGTCTCAGAATTTTTTCGATACGACTGTTCGGCTGAAAAACCCGCGCTAAACCGCTTAAAGAATAAGAACACGACAATTGACCACAAGAAGATTGCGCCTCCAGTTTTCATGATCGCACCCGCAATCTGCTGATCTGTTGTCACTGAAAGGCCCCACACCCGTACTGCGGTGTCATAGTGCTTGTAAACGGCACCTTCGGCAAAAGTTAGCCAAGCAGCCGGCACAGTTGGCACGACCGACATTAAAAACAAATAAATCATCTTGCCGCCCGACTGCAAATGGAGTTTACGATCAGGGCCGCAAATCGGAACCCACACGAGTAATGCAGTGACGATCAACAACACGTGCATTGAATAGTGCAAAGGGGCATTCGAGACACTGCGATTGACGATTTGTGGAATATGGGTGATCATTACGATTGCGTTGAACAAAACACCCGCAATAACTGGTTTGGCCAGCCAATTGAAGGTTTTTCTTACGCGACCTGCGCCAAGTACGGCGTCGAACATCCACTTCGGAATTGCCAAAAGAATTAATGGTGGCATGAAATATGACAAGACCATGTGTTGAAACATATGCATTGAGTACAAATATTCTTCTGCAATATCATGCACGGGCCAATCTGAGGCAAGCCATAACAGTAAAACTCCAGCAATAAAAGCATTACGTTGTTTGGTCGTGATCGCTGGCCCATTTTTTACTACGGCAGGCCCGAGCACCCTCACTGCATAAATGTATGAGAAAAGTACAGCTACGACCAACAACCACACTTCTGGGTGGGGCTGAAATCGCCATGGATTCGCAATTTGCGAAATCATCTGCAACTCAGAGACTTATTGTAAAAAGAATTTAAATGTTGCGAGAAATGCGATGTATACACCCACGGCCAAGAACAACCCAGCGTAAAACAAGAAGCTAAAGACTTTGTTATCGAATTTCAGATGCATGAAGTAACTAACAACCATCACAAACTTGACCACCATCATGATCAACAAAGCAGGCAAAAAGAGCACCCCAAAGTCAACGTAATAAGTTGAAACTTCAAGCGCAGTAATTGCCGCCAAAATTAAAGCAATGCGAATATAACCGGCATCGCTCATGCCGTGTTCTTTTTCGTGTGTTGAGGGTGCTGTTTCAGTCGTCATGATCAAACCGGAATCAAATAAACAAGCGTAAAGATGATGATCCAAACAATGTCAACGAAGTGCCAGTAAAGACCGATCATTTCGACGACTTCGGCTTTCTTGCCAGGCACTTTGCTGCGCTTCAAAATGCCGACAAGCGACATCAACATGATGATGCCCACAGTTACGTGAACGCCGTGAAAGCCGGTCAATGTATAGAAACTCGAGCCGAACAGACTTGTTGAGAAGCCCAAGCCTTCTTTGTAGAACGCAGTGAACTCATAAACCTGGCCACCAACAAATGTTGCCCCAAGCAACGCCGTGACGGTCAACCACAAATTGATTTTGCGATCATCTTCTTTGTGCGCTGCACTTACTGCCAACACCATCGTCAAAGAGCTCATCAATAAAATGAAACTGCTTACAGAAGTGAACGGAATATCAAAAATCTGTGAAGGTCGAGGACCACCTGTAACGCGACCGCGATACAACATGTAAGTCGAAATTAAGCCACCAAACAACAAGCATTCTGAACCCAAAAAGGCCCACATGCCGAGTTTGACATTCGAGATGCCAGTGCTGCTGGCGTGATCGTGAGTTACATCAGTCATGAATTGCCATCGCCGTTCCTGGAGTGTTGTTTTCAAAATCTGAATCTGGTGCTGTGCTTGACTCAAGTGCCCAACCGTAAGCGGCGAACAAAACAATCACGCCACCCACAACCGAAATCAAATGAGAGTAGATCATGCCGAATGTGATGACCGGCAAACCGAAAGCCAAAACGATCGGCCAATAAGAAGGCGATGGCATGTGAATGTGCTTGTCGGCATTGCGTTCTTGCTCAGCCACTATTTCTTCGGCTGTGGCTACTTGCTTCATCGTGTGAGTAGTTGCATCTTCTTCATATTTACGATGAAAAAACTCGTCAAGGTGACGCACAGTTGGAATCACGTCAAAGTTGTGTTCTTTTGGTGGGTTAGTTGTCATCCACTCAAGGCTGCGAGCATCCCATGGATCAAGAGGCGCTTTTTTCGGATTGCGCCAAGTCACCCAGACGTTGATTAAGAACATCAAAATGCCAACTGCCAAAATAAAAGAGCCGATCGAAGCGATCATGTTCCAAAAGGCGAGATTGAAAAAACCTTCACCGGCGCGGGCTTCTGTCCACTGATACATACGGCGTGGTTGACCTTGCAACCCCAAGATGTGCATAGGACCGAAAGTTAAATTCAAACCGATGATCATCAACCAGAAGTTCCATGATCCAAGTTTCTCGTTCAGCATTTTGCCGAATACTTTTGGCCACCAGTAGTAGAAACCAGAAAAAATGCCTAACACCGCACCACCGAACAACACATAGTGGAAGTGGGCCACGATGTAATACGTATCGGTTTGCTGTGTGTCAGATGGGGCTACTGAGTGCGTTACACCAGACAAGCCACCAACCGTAAACAAGACGATCAAACCGATTGCAAACTTCATTGCGGTGGTGAACCAAAGCTTGCCGCCCCACATTGTGAGCGTCCAGTTGATGATTTTTACGCCAGTAGGCACCGCAATTGCCATCGTTGTGAGCGAGAAAACGGCGACCGAAACAGGGCCGAGACCTGAAGCGAACATGTGGTGAGCCCAAACTCCCCAGCCCACAAAACCAATTGCGGCACCCGAGAAAACAACAAACGGATAACCAAAGAGCGGTTTGCGTGAAAACACCGGAAGCACTTCAGAAATAATGCCGAATGAGGGCAAAATCAGAATGTAAACCTCGGGGTGACCGAAGATCCAAAACAAGTGCTGCCACAACAAAGGATCAGCGCCGGCGGCCACGTCGAAAAAGCGTGCACCAAAGTTGCGTTGGAACGAAAGCAAAAACAACGCGACGGTGATAACTGGCACCGCGAACAGCAACAAAAACTGCACGACAGTAATCATCCAAGTAAAAATTGGCATCTTCATCAGTGACATGCCCGGAGCGCGCATGTTGAGCACGGTGATGATCAAGTTGATCGCTCCTGCCAAAGATGCGATTCCGGTTATCTGTAAGCCAAGGGCCCAGAAGTCAACGCCGTGAGTTGGTGAAAATACTGGGCCAGAGTTTGGCGCATACATGAACCAACCACCATCTGCTGCGCCGCCTAAAAACCAGGCCAAGTTGAGGAAGATTCCGCCGAACAACAACGCCCAAAAACTAAATGCATTGAGTCGCGGGAAAGCAACGTCTCGTGCGCCGATTTGTAACGGCAGGAAATAGTTGGCGAAAGCCGCCGCCATCGGCATTACGAACAAGAACACCATGGTGGTTGCGTGCATCGTAAACATTTGGTTGTAAAGATCGGCATTCAGCACCTTGCCGTTTGGGGCGGCAAGTTGCAAACGAATCAGTAACGCTTCGACACCGCCAACAATAAAAAAGAACATCGCAGTAGCGCCGTACATGATTCCGATTTTTTTGTGGTCAACAGTAAATACCCATGAGCGCCAACCTGTTGTCGAGACGGGTCGTTTGAGCACGCCGTATGTAGACGTTGGCGTGACAACTGCTGGAACTGTTGGGGCTGGACGTTCAATAATGGCCATGATGATGCTCGGTTTCTATTTTTACTTCAGGGTTAAAAGGTAAGCCACAAGTTTGTTGATGTCGTCTTCACTGAGCGCGAGATACGGCATGCCTCGGTATTTGCCGTTGCTGATCTCAAGTTCGGCGGGGTTCGCATACATCGGTTTCATCTCAGGAGCATTGCGTAACCATGCTCGCAGATCTTTTTGATTCAAGCAGTCTTCGGTGACACCAGCCAAATACTTTGCGCCAACCATGTTGCTTGGCGCTCCCCAAACTTCGTCACGACATTTCTTTGAAAGAAGATCAAATGCTGCGCCAGCAAACGTGTTGCGTGACATCAAGTGCGAAAGATTTGGCGCCGCACCCGACCAAACGTTTTCATCTGGAGCGGCAATTGCAGGTGTGCCGTCGGCACGCATCAATCCGTTTACTTGATGGCATCGAACGCACTGATTAAGGAACACTGTTTCACCTTGTTGGGCAAGCGAATCTTTTGCTGGCGCCACGTACGGCGCCTGCTGATTGGCAACCCACTTGGCGAAATCTTCTTTGCTCAGCGCAACTGCTTCCATTCGCATGTTGGCATGCGAAAGACCACAGAACTCTGTGCATTGACCCGCGTAAATACCAGGCTCATCGGCTTCAAGACGCAGGGTCTGCACTCGACCAGGCACCGCATCGCGCTTGCCGTTTAATGCCGGGATCCAATACGAATGGATCACATCGCGACTTGTCTCGCGCAACAAAACTTTTGTGCCGACCGGCATCACGAGTTGGCCCGAACTGATGATTGGTGATGTAATACCAAATTCGTTTTGAACTGGGTAGTCGTACTCCCACCACCACTGTTGACCAGTGACGTTGATGATCATCTCAGTGTCATCGGTTTTTGCCAATTTAAAAATTGCGCCAAACGTGAAAACTGCAACAACAGCCAAGATCAAAGCCGGAATAACCGTCAACGTAATTTCAAGTGCTGGTTTGCCGTGGGTCTGCTCAGGAATTGGCTGACCACGATCTCGATATTTGATGACCGTATAAGTAACGGCAGCAGCAACAATTAAACCGATGATGCCTGCGACTGCGAAAACAGGTTGCTGAAGATCGTCAATGAGTTTGGCGTTCGGGCCTTTGGGCTGCCAAGTGTCTTGCGGTGCGTTTGTTGCGCAACTTGCAGCCACTAGCGAGCCTAAGAAAACAACAAACGTAGATTTCAATGTTCTATGCATTAAGGCACCACCACTTCTATCTGCTTATCTTCGGCGCCCGCGATAAACAACTTGTAGCTATTATCGGCACTTGAAGACTTTGGAATATTTAAAGTGAGGCTTTGCTCGCCACCAGTTTCAACGAGTTGAGTGCAGTCAACATCGTGATGCGAGTCTTTATCTTCGGTCTTAGGTTTGCCTAAATCGACAACCAAGCGAAACTCGCCTTCTGTTGCATTTCTAAAAATAATATTGGTTGCGTTTGAGCGTGGCACTGTGATCGATTTTTGCGGCTTATTTAAACCTTGGATGTTGGCAATCAATTCGCCATCTTGGTAAATGATTGTCGCGCTAACTGCACTACGTAGCGACAGTGTTTCTTCTTTGAGCTTGTCAAAATATTTGGATTCTTCTGGGCCGCATTCTTTGTGCGTGAAGTGGCCTTCTTCGGCTGCAAGCACGAGTTCTTCACGTTCGCCAGAGACTGCGCTAGCAACTCCGCCGGCAATGATGCCAATCGCGCCTAGTGCGCAAATTGCAGCGCCTACCGAGCGCTTCATGTTTGGCTTGATTGCAAAAAGGGTTCCGGCAACGAGAACAAGAGTGCCGACAACAATAAACAACACCGCCCCAGTTGACTTATCGACTGTCAACATGATTCGTGAAAATGCAAAAATCACAACACCAAGACCGAGTGCAGCCAAAACTGGAAACTCGATCGGGTTCAACAATCGTTTTCGAGCCTCGGCATTATGGCTTGCATCACTTGAAGCACGTTCGCTCCAAGCTTGAATCATCCATTCGCTGAGTGCAGCCAGCAAGACGACAACTCCGCCAAAGAACACGATTGATGACGTGACTAAGCCAAGTGCCAGAAACACCGTGCCGATGCCAGTTACGAGTGGCCACAAACTTTGTGTTGTCATGTCAGATGTCTGCACGTTGGCATCGCGGGTTGTGCCGTCGCTTGTGATTATTGCAAGTCCCGTCAACAGTGCGCCCGCTGCGATTAAAAACGTGATTGCCACACCGATCAGGGCAAGGTTCTTGAATAATGCAACCGACATAACAAGCGCAACAACCGAAAGCACTGTTACTCCGAAGAAGTATTTAAAACCTGTTGAAAACATCATCCCTACTTTTGAACGTAAACCACGAACCACACGGCTGCAAAAATTACAGCGATGGCGTAACAATAAAGCGCGTGTGCTGAAACCAAATCGCGGTCACCAGCGCGACCACCAATTGATCTAAACAAAGCCAACAAAGTAAAGCCCATACAGATGACAATCATCGTCAACATCGTTGCGGTTACGGCGTAAAACATCATCATGTAGCTTCCGTCGCGAACAGCAATATCCATTTGCAAATAAACAGCAACTTGTGCGTTGATTAAAGCAATCTCTGTGAGCAGAACGACACCGAGAGCAAGCGAAGTGTGTTTTGGGTCATTGCGACGAGAAGAGTAGACAGCCCATTGCGCCATCACGCAGGTGATAACAAAAGTCATCATCATTGTGTTTGTCGCGACCTCTGGAATCTTGATGTTCTCTGGCAACCAATCGCGCAACATCATGCTGCCGTCAGAAGATTCGCGCAATGGTGCTTTTGATCTGAAGTCAAGCCAAATTGCCAACATCGAACCCATCAACATCGCGCTGACTGCTGACAACAAACCCGACAACACGAGTGTTGGTCGACGCATCACGACTTTTGGCCCTGAGCCGAGTGCGGTTGCTGAAGTGTTCATCTCAAAGTTCCTTAACCGTTAACACTCTCGTAGAGATCGGCACTGGTTGCAGTGCTGACTTTGCCCGAACGAAAAGATTTTGTTGCAATTGCAACCGACAACAACACAACAAGAGCCATCAATGAATGGCCAACGGCAACAAGTGAGTTCCACAACCAGGCTGGTCCTGAATAGTTGAAACCATCGGCCACACCAGATGGCTGATCAGCAAAACCGGCAACGAAATAAGGCAACGACGCCAGCACTGTGGCTACGAAACCAAGCAGCCCAAGTCCGACAACTGCCGCAGATGGAATTTCTCTGCCCCAAATTCGTGGTCCGAAGTGGGCTACGGCACCAAGGCTGCTGAGCAATACGCCGTAACAAATATAAACAAGTACGGCTTCTTCAAAAACTGTATTGACCAGACCGAAGTTTGAAATTTTATGCGCCGCATTACCGACCATGCCTGTCAGAACCATGCCGACCCCGAGAAACGCCGGCACGAATGGTGCAGTTGGTTTTGCTTTCTCGTTTTTAAGAGCAAGCAGACACAAACCAAGAACGACCAGCACACCAAGAATCGAAAAAGCGTTGAAAAATAAAAATGGAACCAGTGACTTGGCTATCTCGCTGAGCCCGCCCGAGAAATTGGCGCTGAACGAAGATTGCGTTACCGAACCGATGACGGTGACCGACATCAAACCGACACCAACAAAAAGACCTGCGCGAAGTGGCTGCTTGCCACGAGTCATTGTCGCCACGATTTGCGCCATGATGCCAAGCGTTGGAATTGCAATTATGAAAATTTGCGGTGCGGTGAACGCCCAACCGATCCACGCATTTACGCCTTGCGTAGCGCCGAATGTTGCTCGCTCGTAAGTGTGGTCAACTGCGACAAAAATCAAAGCACCAGCCATGACTGGCAAAGTAAAAATTAAAGACAAACTTGCGATCAATGCCGACCACGAAAAAATTGGAGCTTCCATCAGCGTCATTCCGGCGCGACGAGAAGTTAAAACTGTTGTTGCAATAGACGCACTAATAACAGTGAGTCCTGCGATGACTAAGCCCAAGCCAACAAGAAACAGATCGACCATGTCAGCATTGCCGCCACCAGGACCACCGTTGTTCAAATACGACGTGCCGACCAAAACAACACCGAACAACCAGAGATAAAAACCGAACTGCGCGCCACGAGCAAACGCCAAAGAACGTGCGCCGATTTGCATCGGCACAATGGCAACTGCAATACCCAACATCAATGGGGCGCCGACGGCAAAAATCAGGTCAAAACGAAATGCTGAAAACAGCTGGACGAGAATTCCTGCATCAACTAGCGAAGAACTTGAACTGATTCTTTCGGCTCCCAAAAGAGCACCTTCGGCTGCTGTACCAATGGCAAAAATTGCTGAAAAAGAAATTAAAAGACGACCGATTCGCGTATGGTCTGTCGCCATTAAATACGCCGCGATAGTCCCAAGAAAACTTGATTTAGTAGTCATTGAACCAGCCGTAGTCGTATGCGAAATCGCGGTCGAAGAGCTTGAATCAATAGCCGTCATAACTCAGATAACGCTAACAGTTTGCCTGTTTAATAGGGAAACTTCTCTATTGCACTAAGTCGTTGAAACTAAGACATCCAGCATTAAAGCACCGAATAACAAAGTGACATAAGTGATTGAAAAAGAGAACACGCGCATTGACCACGCTTGGGTTGGCTTGCGGCTGAGCATCGCGGTGCCGATGATGAAACCCATGCCACAAACGGCGGCAGTGACACCGTAAATAAATCCTAAATCTGCAACAGGGATCATCACAAAAGTTGTGAGCGTAAGTACCACTGTGTAAATGACCATCGTGCGAATTGTTTTTTCGATTGAAACAACCGAGGGCAACATTGGCACGTTGGCGGCGCGGTATTCGTCTGAGTGACGAATTGCCAGGGCCCAAAAGTGTGGCGGGGTCCACAAGAAAATGATCACGAATAACCAGATCGCCGGCCAGCCGACTGTGTTGGTCACCGCAGCCCAACCAACGAGAGTTGGTACCGCACCGGCTGCGCCACCGATGACAATGTTTTGTTTGCTCGTGCGCTTAAGCCACATTGAATAGACAAACACGTAAAAAGCTGTCGCGCTCAAAGCCAAAATTGCTGAAAGTAAATTTGCGCCTGCCCATAAAATTGCAAAAGCGATCACTTCAAGAGCAACTGCAAACACGAGCGCATTGCGTGGCTTGATCAAACCAGTTACAAGCGGTCGATTTTGAGTGCGCTTCATCAACTTGTCGATATCGCGATCAATGTACATGTTGATCGCATTTGCGCCGCCTGCGGCCAACGAACCACCAAGCAAGGTGATCGCAATCAACGACCAACTTGGCCATTCGCCTGCTGCCAACACCATGGTCGGCACTGTTGTGATCAAAAGAAGTTCGATAATTCGTGGTTTGGTCAAACCGATGTAACCGCCCACAACTGATTTTGGTGACCGATTCGATTCGTGCGCGAACAACCTTGATGGCACTACGGGACGAACATTGATTGGCACGCGCCAATCGTACGATGAATTTGTCAAATTCATACGCCACACTGTAGATATGAATGTTTTTATCAAGGCGAGTGTGCAACCTGCGCAGGTGCAAGAGCCAAGTCTTGATGACGAAACGAAATCTGAGCGTCCGTGGATCGTGATCGTTTGGAACGACCCGATCAATTTGATGTCATATGTGACATTTGTATTTCAAAAACTCTTCGGATACAGCCTGGAAAAAGCCACTGAATTGATGCTGGACGTGCACAACAAAGGACGCGCGGTGGTGGCTAGTGGTTCGCGTGAACGTGCCGAATTTGATGTCTATCGATTGCACGAACACGGCTTGTGGGCAACCATGGAACATGAGTCGTTGTGAAAAGCAAAAACGGCCCGATAGTTCGCACCAAATCGGGCACTTTCAAAGTTGATCTTCCCGATGATCATCGAAAAATCTTGACTAACTTGATTGAAGAACTGCGCACATCGCTGACGAACTCGAACGACGACGCTGCGCTGCGCCGACTGTTTCCAACCGCGTATCACAATGATCCAAAAAAAGATGCCGAATATCAGCGCTTGATGCGCGATGAACTTCTTGAGTCACGTCTAGCAGCAATTGATACAGCGATAAAAGTACTGACCCAAGAAAACGAAATAACTGCCGAAGAAATAGACGCTTTTTCGCGCAGTATCAACTCGTTGCGACTTGTAATCGGTACGGCGCTAGATATTGCCGAGTCAGATTATGAAAAGCAGAACAATTCACAACATGACGGCGAATCAAATGAAGACTCAAGCGATGGCGCGAGCGATGATGATGACGGGCAAAGTGTCCAAAAAGAGCTCTACGAGTACCTCGGATGGCTACTTGAGTGGACAGTAAGCGCTCAAAGTAGTGGACTTTGATTGTTTTACGATTTCGTGCGAATTCGAAGGTTTTTCGGCAATTGGCGGTGATAGATTTCAGTGGTTCTCAACGGATAGTAGGTCCATGCCCCCATCGTCTAGTGGCCTAGGACACCACCCTTTCAAGGTGGCGGCACG
>Ga0208594_1000340_pt1 | contig 10978 bp, 10 predicted proteins | sample LakMenEpi14Sep10_FD_150699 | JGI IMG/M metagenome (GOLD analysis project Ga0208594, IMG submission 150699) | Freshwater microbial communities from Lake Mendota, WI - 14SEP2010 deep hole epilimnion (SPAdes) | ecosystem: Environmental > Aquatic > Freshwater > Lake > Epilimnion/Euphotic zone ...
CGCATGCGTTCTTCGCCAGCAACATAGTGAGTCGCAGGAAACACAACTACTTCACTCAGATCACGCAGAGTTTCTCCGGTCACAGGATCAACCACACTGATGCGTTCTACCGTGTCGCCAAACATTTCTAGACGGGTGACGGTCTCTTCGTATGCCGGATGCACTTCGATCGTGTCGCCGCGCACTCTGAAGTTTCCTCGACCCAGCGTCATATCGTTGCGGTCATATTGAAGATCTACGAGCCGCGACAAAATACTTCGCTGGTCATAATCAACACCGACATGAAGCTCAAGTAAATGACCCCGATACTCACCTGGGTCTCCCATTCCGTAAATGCAACTAACCGATGCCACGACGATTGTGTCGCGCCTTGTTAAAAGTGCTGCGGTTGCCGAATGTCGCAATCGATCGATTTCGTCATTAATTGAAGAGTCTTTTTCGATGAAGGTATCACTAGATGCGATGTACGCCTCTGGTTGGTAATAGTCGTAATAACTGACGAAGTATTCGACACGATTATTTGGAAAAAACTCGCGCATCTCTTGTGCCAACTGCGCAGCCAAAGATTTATTAGGCGCCAAAATTAAAGTCGGGCGCTGTACCTTCTCAATTGTCCATGCAATCGTGGCTGACTTTCCCGAGCCTGTAATGCCGAGAAGAGTTTGAAAACGGTCGCCACGAGTGATCCCTTCAGCTAATTTTGCAATTGCTTCGGGCTGGTCACCCGCTGGCGTAAATGGCGATTCGACTACGAATTTTCGTTCGGTCATTTCAACGAACGTATCCAGGTCCATGCGCTGTCAACCGAAGCCTCGAGCGCTTGACGGTCGCCAGAATTGTCAATCACATGGCCAGCGATCGCACGACGCTGCTCTCGCGTGGCTTGTTTTGTGACTCGCGCTTGTGCATCTTCAAGTTTCATCTGACGTTGTTCAACCAATCGTTGAATTGCGATCTGGGTATCCAAGTCAACAACCAACACACCATCAAGACCAGGGCGAGGGTTTTCAACCAACAACGGAATATCAAGCACAACGACTTTGTCAGTGTCTCGGAAGCTTTCAACTCTCTCGTTCATCACTCGGCGCACAATTGGGTGGACCAACTCGTTAAGTTTTTTCAACAAACTCTCGTCAGCGAAAACTTGTCCTGCTATTTTGGCACGGTCCAAAGATTTATCAGGCGAGACAATTTCTTGCCCGAGCATTTTGATCATTGCGTTGTAAACCTCAGCACCTGGCTGTTGCAGTTCACGCACGATCTGATCAGCGTCAATGACCTCGGCCCCACGGGCAACTAGCAGCCGAGCGACCTCTGACTTGCCTGAACCAATGCCACCTGTGAGACCAATGAGAATCATCAGATACTCACCGTATCTAATCAGTTATTTCTAATCAGCCTGCGCTTGGTTCTTCTGCAGCCTTAGGGGCTTCGGTAGGTGCTGCATTTGGATCAAAAAACTCTGCCCACGCAGACTCTCGCGATGAATCATCACCACTAACCCAGTTGCCCTGCTCATCGGTCTGGAATTGACCGCGATACTCTTCGGCCAATTCGCCACCCTCTGCGGCTTGCTTGATCGACAAACTGATACGACGACGAGCGAGATCAAGATCAATGATCTTCACCCACAACTCTTCGCCCGGTGTTACAACTTGCTCTGGTGCCTCAACATGGTGTGTTGACATTTCAGAGATATGTACGAGACCTTCAATGCCGTCTCCGACTTGCACGAATCCACCGAAAGGAACAAGTTTTGTAACTCGACCGTAGACGAGTTGGCCAACTTGATGGCTTGATGCGAACTCTTGCCATGGGTCTTGCTGTGTTGCCTTCAGCGAGAGGCTGATGCGATCGCGTTCACGATCAATCTCAAGCACCTTCACTGAAACCTCGTCACCAATCTTCACAACTGCCGAAGGATTATCTACGTGCTTCCATGAGAGTTCAGAAACGTGAATCAAACCATCCATGCCGCCCAAATCTACGAAGGCGCCGAAAGCGACAACACTCGAAATTCGACCAGTGCGAACTTCGCCAATCGCGAGGTTCTCCAAGAAATCTGACTGCGTTCCTTTTTGATTTTGCTCAAGCAACACTCGTCGCGAAAGAACAACGTTGTTGCGCTGACGGTCAAGTTCAAGAATTTTTGCAGTAATTCTTTGACCAAGGTAAGGGGCAAGGTCGCGAACGCGACGCAATTCAACAAGCGATGCTGGCAAGAAGCCGCGCAAACCGATGTCAACAATGAGACCACCCTTGACTGCTTCAATTACGAGACCTTCTACAGTGCCGTCAGCATTCTTGATCGCTTCAATGTCACCCCATGCGCGTTCGTACTGAGCACGCTTCTTCGAAAGAAGCAAACGACCTTCTTTGTCCTCGAGCGTGAGAATAAGTGTTTCGATCTTTTCGCCAAGCTTGACGATTGTATTTGGGTCGGCGTCATGACGAATTGAAAGTTCGCGATTGAGAATGACTCCTTCTGTCTTATAACCAATTTCAACGAGCACTTCATCTCGAGTGATACGCACAACAGTGCCGGTTACTAACTTTCCTTCTTTAAGTTCGACGATCGTTTCGTTGATCGAATCTGCAAACGAGACGTCTCGTTCAGTTACTTTTCGCGGTGTGTAATTGCCTTCTGAGTCGAAGGTGCCCATTTCGGGAGATGACATCAATTGAGTTGTAGACACTGTTATTACTTTCGGTGGATAGGAGAGGTGGATAGGACGGTTCAGCCTACCCCCGACACTGGTTTTCAACCCGCAAAATCAGGCTTTTGCAGCAGCCCAGGTTTCGCCCCAGGCAAGGTTCACTTCAAGCGGAACTGCCAATTTCGCTGCATCACGCATTGACTTTCGAACCAAGGCCTCAACTTCTTGCTTCTCGGCGACAACACCTTCGACAATTACCTCATCATGAACTTGCAGAACCAATCGAGACTCAAATTTCTCGCTTTCAAGTGCTTGGTCAAGTTGAACAAGTGCAACCTTGAAGATGTCAGCAGCCAAGCCTTGAATGCCAGAGTTCATCGCCTGGCGCTCACCTATTTGACGAATACGAAAGTTTGGGTTCTGCAGTTCGGGGATAGCCCTACGACGACCGAACAAAGTCTCGGTATAGCCGCGCTTTCGGGCTTCTTCGATTGTTTCATCCATATATTTTTTCACTCGAGGAAAGGCTGCAAAATATGCCTCAAGAATCTCGCTCGCCTCATTGACCCCGATCGCCAGACGCTGAGCGAGACCGTAGGCCTCCATGCCGTAAGCGAGACCATACGAAACCATCTTTGCTTTTGATCGTTGCTCGCTTGTGACTTTGTCTGTTGCTACTCCAAAGACGTTGGCTGCTGTCACATTGTGAATATCTACGTTGTTGTTGAACGCTTCAATAAGCCCGGGATCATTCGCAAGATGCGCGATACATCGCAATTCAATTTGGTTGTAGTCGGCCACCAAAAACTGACAGTTCTTACGAGGCACGAATGCCGTTCGAAAGACTTTTCCCTGTTCGCTACGCACGGGTATGTTGTGCAAATTTGGTTGGTCGCTACTCAAGCGCCCCGTGCGGGCAACAGTTTGATTAAACGTTGCGTGAATGCGACTGTCGTCTTCGACGACACTGAGCAATCCTTCGCCATAAGTTGAGCGAAGTTTTTCAACTTCGCGATATTCAAGGAGAGGTTCAATAAATTCTGGCCATTGATCTCTGAGCTTTTCAAGTGTCGCCGCATCAGTGCTCGGACCCGTTTTGTTTTTCTTGCCTGGTGTTAATTTTTTGTCGTCGTACAAAATTTTTCGCAGCTGCAAAGGTGAATTCAAATTAAATTCTTGTTTGGCAACTTTGTGCAGCAACTGCGTCAACCTTAAACACTCGGCTGTCAAACGATCATTGATTTCATTCAGTTGTTTTCTATTTATTTCGACACCAAGAAACTCCATCTTTGCTAAGACCCGAACTAAAGGATGCTCAATTTCTTGATAAAGCTTTGTCAGATTCTGCTTTGATAAAGCATCAGTAAGCACACCTTCAACAAGACTCACCCCCAGCGCTTCATTGGCGGCAACACCACTGGCAATACTTTGAGAATCGGGGGCGTCAAAGTTCAATTGGCCGCTATCAGCTTTTGAATCAAGTTGCGAAATTTCAAAATTTGTAAAACGTGATACGACTTGTGCGATTTCATATCTTGACTCTGATGGGTCGAGTAAATATGCGGCGATAGCCGTGTCTAGTTTCATTTCTTTCAAATCAATCCCAATCGCTTGCAGACTGCGCATGATCGGCTTGGCATTGTGTGCACGAAACTTGAAGGTGCCGTTCAGGAGTTCTTTGACGTCTTTGTGAATCAACAAGCTCGACGGAATCCAAGAAACTTCAAACTTTTTCGTGTTTGCGACCACTGCCAGACCCAATAGTTCTGATCGGCCAGCATCACCTAGCCAAGCCGCTGCAAGATCTGAAACTTCATTGCGTTGCAGAGCAGACAAAGCATCTTTTGATGATTTACATGTTTCGACTTGGGCCGAGATGCTCGAACCCTCCAGTGACTCAGCGTTCGGTGATTGCGCGGGTTCAGCAGTTAGTTCGAGATTGGCAAAGTGCTTTGTCGCCTCGACAAATCGCGCATACATAGTCTTGAATTCGAAAGTCGCAAAGACTTCTTTTACTTCCTTGGCATTGGGCGCCGGCGTCAGGCTATGAATATCAACCGTGACTGGAGCGTCGCGACGCAGAATCATCAACTTTGCATTTCGCAAAACTCTTTCACGACTTTCAATTAGCGCCTGCTTCAACTTTGGTGTCTGTTCATCGGCGTGATCAAAAACAGCTTCAATGTTTTGGTACTTCGTGATCAATTTCGCCGCAGTTTTTTCACCTACACCAGGTACGCCATCGAGGTTGTCACTTGGGTCGCCGCGCAATGCCGCATAGTCGGCATATTGTTTGGGCGTCACGCCGGTTCTCTCCAAGATTCCGGCTTCGTCATAAAGCGCGTAGTCACTAACACCACGCTTGTTATACAAAACACGAATATGTGGATCACACACGAGTTGGTAGTTGTCACGATCGCCCGTGACAATTATTAAATCATCACCTGCCTGCAATGCTTTTTCGGCGATAGTGGCGATCAGGTCGTCGCCTTCAAAGCCTGCTGCATCTATTGCGACTACTCCCATCTTTGCCAACATCTCGCGAATCAAGTCAAGTTGCTGGTACAAAATGTCAGGTTGTGCTTCACGTTGAGCTTTGTATTCAGGCGCAGCATCATGCCGAAATGTTTTTTCTCTACGATCAAACACGACTATCACGCCATCTGGCTTATGGTCACGCATCAACGTCAGCAACATTGATGTAAACCCATAAATTGCATTAGTCACTTGGCCAGATGCCGTCACCATGTCGGTGGGAAGTGCAAAAAAGGCGCGGTAGGCCAATGAGTTTCCGTCAAGGGCCATCAATTTCATAACTAGAAACTAGCCGTCACGCCGACTTGGCGATTCAACCTAGAAATCTGAGTCGTCTACGGATGAAGTGTGCCGTCGATTATTCGCTCGGCGATCTCGCCCATTTTCTTGCGCTCTGACATCGCCATGTTCTGAATATACGAAAACGAATCAGCCTCTGACATTTTAAATTGGTCAATCAGCACACCTTTTGCTCGGTCAATAAGCTTTCGAATTTCAAGTTGCGCTCCCAACACCTCAACTTCGCTACTTAGTGCGCGAAGTTCGCCAAACCTGGCGATCGCAAGTTCGATCGCCGGTATCAGGTCGTTCTTTTGAAACGGCTTGACCAAATATGCGAGTGCACCGGCGTCTCGTGCCTGCTCAATGACTTCTCGCTGGCTAAATGCAGTCAGTATCACGACTGGGCAGATTTTTTCTTTGGTGACTATGTACGCAGCCTCTAAACCAGACTTGCCGGGCATTTTGATATCAAAGATTGCTACGTCAGGTCTTAACTCGCGCACAAGATCTACCGCATGATCGCCGCGACCAACATCGCCAACAACGTCGTAGCCCTCTTCTTGCAAGGTTTCGCGTAAGTCCAAACGAATAATCGCTTCGTCTTCTGCTAAAACTATTCGCGTCGCCACAGATTAATTTCCTTTAGTTTCCTAATTTGTCTAATAGTTGATCTTGACGCAATTCATGCTCAGAAATTGTGTCAACTAAATATTGATGATAATTCGCAATTACTTCGAGATTACGTTGCGCTTCGTGATGCTCTAAAGCTGCGTCAGGCGTCTCGGCGACCATAGCTCGAATCTCTTTTTCATGTGCTTCACTGCCAACGAATTCGAGTTGCTCTGAAGTAATGCGCAGTTGGTCGCGCAATTCGCGCAGTGACTGAGAACCACGGCGCAATCGCCGCTCGACGAACCGATCGTTCAGGTTCTTTGTACTCATGATTTAAGTGTACGGATCATCATTAGTGCGAAGTGCCCGAGGCGGGAGTCGAACCCGCACACCCTTTCAGATAACGGATTTTGAGTCCGTCGCGTCTGCCATTCCGCCACTCGGGCTTGACGTCTTAGCGTATCTAGCAATATCTTCTGCCCACACTGAGCACGACTGCGTAAGTCTGCTGTTTCTTCTACGATGGGGGTAACACGAAAGGCTCTCACTGACGATGCTCGCATTTACCTTTCCTGGTCAAGGATCACAACGACCAGGCATGGGCAAACCTTGGGTTGACCACGAAAGTTGGGAGCTCGTCACTGAAGCATCCGAGATTGCTGGTCGTGATGTAGGCGACCTGCTTTTGAACGCTGACGCTGAAACTCTAAAAGACACTCGCAATGCTCAACTAACAACTTTCGTCTCAAGTTTGATGGTGCTTGATGCTGTTGAGCGACTCGGTTTTGAGCCAAGTCTTTGTGCCGGTCATTCGCTTGGCGAATACACAGCCCTGACGGCCAACGGTGCGCTCGGGTTCGATGATGGCGTTCGACTAGTAATCGAACGCGCGGCGGCGATGCACGATGCAGGGACAGAGTCGCCAGGTGTGATGTCTGCAGTTTTGGGTCTAGATGACGAACAAGTTGAGACTGCATGTCGTCGCGCCGATAGTGATGTCTGGGTTGCAAACTTCAATGCGCCTGGCCAGGTCGTTATTGCAGGCTCACCCACCGGTGTTCAACTTGCATCTGAACACGCCAAAGAACTGGGGGCAAAACGAATAATGGCGCTTCCTGTTTCAGGTGCTTTTCACACACCGCTGATGGCGCCGGCTCGCGATCGACTTAGAGAGGCAATTGCAGCGGCCAAGCCTCGAGACTCAGATGTTCCAATCGTGTCAAACGTTGACGCAAAAGCTCACAGTCACGGTAACGAATGGACCACTCTGCTGTCGGCCCAGCTCTCGAGCCCAGTGCGCTGGAAGCAATGTTTGCAAACGATGTTTGAAAGTGGAATAAAAGATTTCGTAGAGCTTGGGCCCGGTGGCGTGCTCACGGGCATGGCCAAACGCACGATTGAGTCGGCGCGAACTTTAAGTATTAGTACCCCTGACGAGCTCGACAAACTAATTGAATGGATCGGTGCATCATCGCTGCCTACCCAAGAACTGCATGAAGGCGAACATCTCTTCGCAGTTGAGCGCTTGGTTGTCAGCCCAGGTGCAGGTGTATTTGTGCCGAATGCGAAAATCGCCAACGGCGCGCGCATTAGCGTTGGAGATGTGATTGGCATGGTCGGCGACCAAGAAGTTAGATCGTTGTTTGACGGAATTTTGCAGAACTACATCAGTGTTGATGGCGAACGTTTAACCCCTCACCAACCAGTCGCATGGTTGAGAACGATTTGATGAGCATTTAATGCCCGTAATTCCGAGAAGTGCGATCGGCGCAAAATTCATCGGCTGGGGCACGGCCTTGCCAGAAAAAGTTGTCACCAATGACGAGCTTTCAAAAACTATGGATACAACTGACGAGTGGATCCGCGAACGCACAGGAATAGAACGTCGCCACATTGGTGGAACAACCGCAAGTTTGTCAATTGAGTCAGGCCGAAAAGCAATCCAGATGGCAGGCATTGATCCGCTCTCGATAGACGCACTCGTGCTGTCGACCACGACACCTGATCGAACAGTGCCAGCGACGAGCGCCGCTGTACAACATGGCCTCGGCTTACGCTGCGGCGCATTCGACGTGAATGCCGCATGTTCTGGTTTCGTTTATGCGCTTGTCACGGGGCACGGATTAATCGCAATGGGTATGAAGCGAGTGTTAGTAATTGGCACCGACACTCTGTCAAGAATCACCGATTGGACAGATCGCAACACCGCAATTTTGTTTGCCGATGGTTCTGGTGCAGCAGTTATTGAAGCAGTCTCTGGGCCAGGTCAATTGTTGGGTTGGGATTTTGACGCCGACGGCTCGCTTGAAGAACTTCTGTATGCCGAAATCGGTGGAACTCTGCACATGGATGGCAAAGAGGTATTTCGTCGAGCAGTACGAATCATGGTTGACTCTGCCGAGAAATCTCTCAAGGCATCTGGCCTAACTGCGAACGAGATCGATTTAGTAGTGCCCCATCAAGCCAATGTTCGAATCATTGAGGCTGCGTGCAAACGTCTAGACATTCCAATGAGCAAGACGGCGATAGTTCTTCAAGAGACAGGCAATACTTCTTCGGCGTCTATTCCGTTAGCGCTATTTGATGCGGTCGCCAACTCTCGAGTCAAGTCGGGAGACAATGTCTTGCTTGTTGGCTTTGGTGCCGGAATGACTGCGGCTAGTGCCGTTATAAAATGGAATCAATCATGAGTCGTGTCGTCTTAATAACTGGTGGCTCTAAAGGCATCGGGCTCGCCTGCGCGCAACACTTCGCCAAACTTGGCGACAAAGTAGCGATCACGTATAACAGCACGAAACCTACCGGCGACTTTTTCGCAGTCAAGTGTGACGTGACATCACAGGAGCAAGTTGATGCAGCCTTTGCCGAAGTTGAAGCGAAGCTTGGACCAGTGCAGGTTTTGATTTCAAATGCAGGAATCACGAAAGATTTATTGCTCTTGCGGATGAACGAAGTTGATTTTGCTTCGGTAGTTGATGCAAACCTGACTGGTGCATTTCGAGTTTGCAAGCGCGCAACCCAAAGCATGCTTCGGGCGCGATCGGGACGAATTATTTTGATGTCATCTGTTGTTGGTTTGCTCGGCTCTGCAGGTCAAGCCAACTACGCAGCATCAAAGGCTGGACTAATTGGGTTTGCTAGATCTCTTGCGCGCGAACTCGGCTCACGCACCATCACTGTCAATGTCGTGGCACCAGGACCCGTCGAGACAGATATGACGAATGCATTAACGCAAGAGCAACGTGACAACATGCTCGGTGCCGTACCACTTGGTCGAATGGCTACACCACAGGAAATTGCGGGCGTAGTCGCATTTCTTGCTTCGCAAGATGCTGCTTACATAACTGGCGCAGTAATACCAGTCGATGGTGGTCTAGGCATGGGGCACTAGACTTATCGCATGGACCAACAACTATTTGACCGATTTAAAAAATGCGCCGTAGATGTTTTGGCGGTAGATGCCGCAAAGATCACAATGGAAGCCAGCTTCAAAGATGATCTTGGCTCAGACAGCCTCGACCTAGTCGAATTTGTCATGGCTCTCGAAGAAGAGTTCGGCATCTCAGTGCCTGAAAGCGATCTCGAAGGCGTCGACACTGTCGGCAAAGCCTTCAATCTTGTGACTGCAAAAGTCTCTTAATACCGCAACAGCACTAATCGTTATGCAGGGTGCTGGCCATCGAGTTGCAATTACCGGATACGGAGTTGTGGCTCCGTGCGGAATCGGCAAACAAAATTTCTGGAAGGGACTATTAGGTCCTGGTACATCAGGAAGTGTCACTGTTGAAGTTTCAGAATGGGATCCTGCCCCGTATTTTGCTGGACCAAAAGAAGCGCGTCGCGCAGATCGATGCGAGCAATATGCGCTTGCCGCTGCAAAAGAAGCGATCGAACAGTCTGGCTCCTTGCCATACGACCCAACTAGCATCGGCACAATTTTTGGCACAGGCATCGGCGGGCTTCGCACTCTCGAAGAACAAGTAGTTGTTCGTGTTGAAAAAGGCGAACGACGTGTTTCACCATTTTTAGTTCCGATGATGATGTCAAATGCATCTGGCGCCGCGATCTCAATGCGCTACGGATTCCAAGGTCCAGCAGAAACAATCTGCACCGCATGTGCAGCCGCGACACACGCTCTGGGTTATGCGGCTCGGCTCATTGCATGGGGTCGTTGTGATGCCGTCGTCTCAGGTGGTGCAGAATCAGCAGCAACAATCACCGCTGTTGCGGGCTTTGCAAATATGACTGCTCTCTCGACGACTAAAGTCAGCAAACCATTTGATGCAACACGTGACGGATTTGTTTTCGGTGAAGGCTCAGCAGTATTTGTTCTTGAGCGACTCGATCTTGCTGTCGCGCGCGGTGCAAAGATTTATGGCGAAATATTGGGTGCTGGTAGCAATGCTGACGCGCACCACATCACTGCCCCATCGCCTGGCGGAGTTGGCGCAATCGCCTGCATGAAACTTGCACTCGACGACGCGGGGCTAACCCCTGATCAAATTAAACAAGTGAATGCGCACGGAACATCTACTCCGCTGAATGATTCTGCTGAAGCACAAGCAGTTGCAAATGTATTCGGTGCTTCAAAACCTCCGATGACATCAATCAAAGGTGTGACTGGACATCCTCTTGGTGCAGCCGGTGCGCTCGAAGCAGCCGCCGTGTTGCTTTCATTCGAACACAAGTTGATTCCACCAACTGCGAACACAACGGTCGTCGATCCAGAGATGAAAGACGTTGACATCGTCATCGGAAGCGCACGACCGTGGGAGCCAGGACCAACAATTTCGAACAACTTTGGCTTTGGCGGTCACAACGGCTCGATAATTCTCGCGCCGTATAAGAATTAGACCCTAAGCGTCAACAATTACAAACAACAGCTCGCATTC
>Ga0208594_1000341_pt1 | contig 10951 bp, 9 predicted proteins | sample LakMenEpi14Sep10_FD_150699 | JGI IMG/M metagenome (GOLD analysis project Ga0208594, IMG submission 150699) | Freshwater microbial communities from Lake Mendota, WI - 14SEP2010 deep hole epilimnion (SPAdes) | ecosystem: Environmental > Aquatic > Freshwater > Lake > Epilimnion/Euphotic zone ...
GCCGCCTTTGTCTTCGTACACGCCAGCGGACGCGCGGTCGCTGACCGTCACAATGCCGATGCGCACTGCTCCGGGTCGGGCGGCGCTCGCCCCGCTGCCCGCTGCAGTCATGGCTGAATATCCCGCGGATCATACGGATCATGTTCGCGACGCAAGAAGCGTCCGAGTCCCCGTTTCATCTGCCCGAAACCGTATCGCGCACCAACCCGACGCTGCGATTCGCGCGCCACGCTGATGGATCGTGAAAAGAGATGTCGATACTGCGTGAGTAGTCGAGACTCCATGTCGCCTAGCAAGTACGGCTCGACGGCGTGCGGCCAGTTACGGCGTTCAAACCCGAACACGGGATAGTCCATGTGATACGTCGCCATCAATCGGTTGGCGGTGTGTACGTCGCAAACCCGCTCCACCTTGATGCCGAGTCCCTCGTTGAGTCGTGTCGAAACGATGTGCTTGCCAGAACGGTCACTGAGAACGCGAGCAAATTCGTCAATCTGGCCAGGATGATCAACCCGGATGAGTTGCCCGTACTTGACCACCTCAGGATGCACGAGCAGCGATTGAGGTTGAAAGTGATGGTCAATCATGAAGGCATCGGCTCGTTCGCCAAGCATCTTGGCAAAGTGGGCGAACGATGCGGCGAGATCGATCCGCCCATCTGTCACCACGTCATGAGCGAGTTCGATCAGTTCTGTGGTACGGCGGTGCGCACGCAGAAAGATACGGTTCTCCCACGCCGAGTACGCACGCGCCACCGGGTCTCGCACGCTGGCGACACGCAACCAGTCGGGTGAAGTGAGCACAGTTCGTTGCTCGCGCGCCGGCAGATCGGCGAGCCGCGCCAGCCCGTGCACTGCAGGATGGTGAATCGTCTGGGCGTGTGAAACGTGCATCACGGCGAGACGCTCAGCCATCTCGGGGCGATGGCTGCCCTCTGCCGTGGCAAGCATCAGCTTCAGCGTGGTGCAGGCAGCCTTCGGTGTCGCCAGATACATCACCTTCGTCTTGCACGCGACGAGCGCCAGGCTCGCGACTCCTTGCAGAGTTGCCGCCGAAGAGGACATGGCTACCAGTGCATGCTGCGCGGGGTCGAGTACATGCGGCCAAATGATATTTTGCGCAAAACAGTCTTGCGGATCTGGCGCATCCCGTAGCGGGCAGACATACGCGCCTGAGCAGCACGTGACACGCTGCCGACACGTTCCACGGACTGTCGTACGAGCGTGACGAGTTGTGTCTCGGCGTCGCTCAGCACGTATGGCTCCACCGCTGCGGCGAACTCGCGACGCGCAAACCCGAATGCCTCGTAGTCCATCGCGTACGTGGCCATCAGGCGGTTGGCAGTGTTCTGGTCGCACACCTGTGCGAGGGGGATGCCCATGCTCTCGTTGTGTCGTCGCGGCTCAACGTTGTTGCCTGAACGCTCGCGAAACGCTGCAGCGACCTTCTCCACACCGCCTTGTTCATCAACTCGCACCAGCAGGCCGTACTTCACCGCATCGGAGCGCACGACGTGCGACTGTGGGGTGAAATGGTGGTCATGCATGAAGGCGTCGGTGTGTTCGGCGAGTGCCTTGGCGAACACTGAGAAACTCGCCATCATGTCGATACGTCCGTCAACCAGCACATCGGGCGTAAGTTCAAACCCTCCGGCAATCCGGCCCGAGGCACGCATGAAGATGCGGTTTTCCCATGCGGAGTACGCGCGCGAAACGGGGTCGCGCAAAGCAGCCACGTGCAGCCATTCAGGTGATTCGAGCATCGAACGCGCTTCACGCTCGGAGTACTCAGACAGTTTTCGTAGGCCGCTCACATGGCGGTTGTGAATCGTCTGGCTGCGGTGAGTGATTGCTGCCATCAATCGGGGGATGACCGTCTGGTCGATGGTTCCCTCCGCCTCAGCCATCATCCACTTGATCGTGGTGCTTGCCACTTTCGTGGTCGGCGTGTACAGCACCTTCATGTTTGGTGCAACGAGCGTCTTGCGTGTCAACGCGGCAAGTGAGGTATCCGGAGGAAATGGTGGCATTGCGACCCTCAGGCGTCGAGCACCCGATAGTCGATTGGCTTTGAACCAATCGAGGCGCGCCGCATGACGGCCTTTCGAATCTGGCGCAGACCGTAACGGGCTCCCGCTTGTTTGCTTGCGGCCTGCGACACGCTGAGCAGGCGTTCCATGACGCCACGCAACTGGTGGACCAACTGGGTCTCGGTTTCAGAGAGCAGGTACGGCTCGACGCTCGGGGCGAACTCTCGGCGTTCGAATCCGAAGGCCTCGTAATCCATGTGGTACGTCGCCATCAAGCGATTTGCGGTGTGCTGGTCACAAATCCTCGCCAAGTCAACCTTCATGCCTTCGTTGAGTCGTGACGGAGTGATGTTCTTGCCTGATCGTTCGCTGATGAGGGCTGCCAGGCGGTCCATATCACCCTTTTTGTCGACGCGGATGAGCATGTCGTAATTGATTACGTCAGTGCGCACGATGTGAGCCTGAGGGAGAAAGTGCTGGTCGATGGTGAACGCGTCGGTGTGCTCGCCGATCATCTTGGCGAAGAGGGCGAAACTGCCAGCCATATCGATGCGACCGTCAACAAGGACGTCTTTTGACAACTCAATGGCTTTTGCTGTTTCGCCCGGAGCACGTCGGAAGATGCGATTCTCCCAAGCGGAATAGGAACGGGCCACGGGGTCGCGCAGCGCGGCGACGCGAATCCAATCGGGGGACGTGAAGATGTTGTCAATCTCATGCTTGGGCAATTCGACCAACCGAGGAAGACCATTGATGACCGGGTCGTGAATGGTCTGTGGTCGTGAGACGCTCGGATTCGTGATGTGATCGATCAAGTCTTTGCGGTGGGTGCCCTCGGCGGTAGCCAGCATCAGTTTGATGGTGCTGCACGCCACCTTTGGGGTCGGCGTGTACATGATTTTCAGGGAGGGTGCCACGAGCGTGAGGCCGCCGATGGCGAGAAGGGACTTGTCGGTGGGGAAGGTGCTCATCGGTCAGTCGTGGCGACTGCCGAGCACACCCAACTGGCGAAGGTGCTCGACAACGCGACGCACTGATTCTGCCACTGTCTCACCTTCTGTACCGACCACGAGCTCAGGCGCCGCTGGCGCCTCGTAGGGCGCATCTACGCCGCTCAGGCCGGTGGTTTGTCCACTACGCACCTTGGCGTAGAGGCCCTTGGTATCGCGGCGTTCGCATTCTGAGAGCGACGTCGCCACGTGGACTTCGATGAAGTCAAGGCCGCTTGCCTCGTGGTTTACGCGCACACGTGAACGGTCAGCAGCAAACGGACTAATGATTGGGACCAGCGCAACAAGCCCCGCATCAGCGAACAGACGAGCAACTTCGCCAACTCGTCGCACGTTTTCACTGCGATCAGCATTCGAGAATCCGAGGTTGGCGTTCAAACCATGTCGCAAGTTGTCAGCATCGAGCACATACGCGAGCACAGATGCCTCGAGCAGTTCCGAAGCGACACCATCGGCAATCGTCGACTTGCCCGAGCCCGACAACCCGGTCAGCCAGACGGTCGCCCCGCGCAAGTGATGGTGGGCCCAGCGTCGGTCGCGAGATACCGCGGGCTCGTGCCATACCGGCTGGTTCGGTTGGCTCATGTGCGTGGGGAGAGCAGCATGCCAGCAGCGCATGTCTGGCCGCTGTGCTCGTCAACCAAGATGAACGAACCGGTCGAGCGGTTCACGTGGTAGTCGTCAAAGAACAGCGGGGCAGTGGTGTGCAGCTCCACTCGACCGATTTCGTTGAGCGCGAGCGACTCAATGCCCTGCTCACGATGCAATGTGGAGATATTCAGTCGGTACAACACCTTGGTTACTTTGGCGCGTGCGAGTTTGGTGGTGTGTTTGAGCGAGTAAATGCGGTTGGGCTGCAACGTTGCTGCGTCATCCATCCAGCAGAGCATCGCTTCAAGAGATTGTGACTGGCGCGGTCGGTTGTTGGGGCGGCAGATCATGTCGCCGCGCGACACCGACAGGTCGTCGGCCAGCAAGAGTGTGACTGCTTGGCCAGGTCCAGCTTCGGTGACGGATCCGTCTGGTGTGTCAATACCAGTGATTGTCGTTGTGAGGCCTGATGGCAACACCATCACGTCGTCGCCGATGCGGAACACACCTCCAGCGACCCGACCTGCATACCCGCGATAGTCGTGGTGTTCATTGCGCTGTGGACGAATCACGTACTGCACGGGGAAGCGGGCGTCGACTCGGTTGTCGTCGCTGGCGGTATAGACGTTCTCCAAGTGGTGCAGCAGGGTCGGGCCTTCGAACCAGGTGAGGTTGGGTGAGCGACTCACGACGTTGTCGCCTTGTAGTGCGCTGATTGGCAAGAAGGTGACGTCGCGCAACGAAAGTCGCGACGCAAACTCTTCAAACTCTCCGCGAATACGGTTGAACACCTCTGGCGACCAGTCGACGAGGTCCATCTTGTTCACGCAAATCACGAGGTGCGGTACGCCGAGCAACGAAGCAAGCAGGCTGTGGCGTCGCGTCTGTTCAACGATCCCGGCACGTGCATCGACGAGCACGATCGCGAGGTCGACGTTTGAGGCACCAGTAATCATGTTTCGCGTGTACTGAATGTGGCCGGGGCAGTCGGCGATGATGAACGATCGCTTCGGTGTGGCGAAGTAGCGGTAGGCCACATCGATGGTGATGCCTTGTTCGCGCTCGGCGCGCAAGCCGTCGGTCAAGAGGGACAGGTCGACGTAGTCGGTGCCGCGACGCTTGCTCACACTCTCGATGTGCTCGAGTTGGTCTTCGAAGATGCTCTTTGAGTCGTAGAGCAATCGGCCGATGAGCGTCGACTTGCCGTCATCGACGGACCCCACGGTGGCAAAGCGCAGGCGTTCCACTAGCGGCGGCTCCGGGTGTTGAGGTGTGGCATCAGAAGTAGCCCTGCTTCTTGCGGTCTTCCATGCCGGCTTCGCTGATGCGATCGTCGGCACGTGTTGCACCGCGTTCGGTGATACGTGCGGCTGCAGTCTCGGCGATTACCTGTTCGATGCTGGAGGCAGTCGACTCGATTGCAGCTGTGCACGTGGCATCGCCGACGGTGCGGAACCGAACCATCTGCTCGCTGACGGGCTCGTCGGGTGCCGGTTGCAAGAACGGCGACTCTGCCATCCACATACCATCGCGACGGAATACGCGGCGGCGGTGCGCGTAGTAGATGCTCGGAAGCTCAATGTCGTACTCTGCGACGAAACGCCAGATGTCGAGCTCCGTCCAGTTGGAGAGCGGGAAGATCCGGAAGTGCTCTCCAGCCTGGTGGCGTCCGTTGTAGATGCCCCACAGCTCCGGGCGCTGCGTGCGCGGGTCCCATTGACCAAAGGAGTCACGAAACGAATAGACCCGCTCCTTGGCTCGGGCCCGCTCTTCGTCTCGTCGTGCCCCGCCGAACACCGCATCAAACTTGTGCTCGGCAATCGAGTCGAGCAAGGTGACGGTTTGCAGCGGGTTACGGCTGGCGCGCGGACCAGAGGCATCCTGCACGCGTCCTGCGTCGATCGATGCCTGCACTGATCCCACAATGAGGCGCACATCAAGGGCTGCCACCGTGCGGTCACGGAACTCGATGACCTCGGGGAAGTTGTGCCCAGTGTCGATGTGCATGACAGGAAACGGCACACGGGCGGGGGTAAACGCCCGCACAGCCAGATGCAGCATGACGACGGAGTCCTTGCCGCCGGAGAACAGCATCACGGGTCGCTCGAATTCGGCCGCCACCTCGCGAATGATGGTGATGGATTCGTCGACGAGACCGCGCAACGCCGATTTCACCCCAAAAACACTACGCCACCCCGACTTTGCGCCGAACGATGCGCGCCAGACCGCAGTGGTCGCTCGCTCCGAGTTGCGGGCCACGTGGCGCTCGACGTTTCATCGAGCCTGATTCGGGTGTTGTAAAAGGAACATACATTTCGTAAAACTTGCCGATTTCACTGGTCTTTCGGTGGTCGGTCGAATGACATCCGTGTTATTCTCGCGTTCACGCCACTCGGCGTACGACTCACAACCAAAAGGGGAGCAGGAATGAAGCAACGAAAGGCATGGGCTGCAGCATTCGCAGCGGTGGCAATGTTTGCCGTCGCAGCATGCGGTGGCGATGATGCGGCGACTGAAGAAGTCACCGAAGACACGGTCGCCGAAGAGGTGGTCGAAGAAGCGGCGCCAGCCGAGGACTACAGCATGGTCAAAGCAGCTGTCGTCTACATCACCACACCTGGTGACAAGGGCTGGAGCTACATGCACGACCTGGGCATCGCGCAGATGGAGAGCGAACTCGGCATCCAGGTGACGCGTCTCGAACTCGTGCCAGAAGGTGCAGAAGCAGTCGCAGTGTTCGACAAACTCGCACGCGACGGGTACAACCTGATCATGGGCACCTCGTTCGGCTACATGGATCCGATGCTCGAAGTCGCTGCGAAGTATCCGAACGTCTGCTTCCAGCACGCGTCGGGTTACAAGAACGCTGACAACATGGGCAACTACTTCGGTGCGATGGAAGAAGCGCGTTACCTCTCTGGTATTGCTGCTGCATCCGCAAGCGCGAGTGGCAAGCTCGGCTACGTGGCCGCCTTCCCGATTCCGGAAGTGCTTCGCGGCATCAACGCCTTCACGCTCGGCGCTCGCTCGGTGAACCCGGCAGCAACCGTGCAGGTGGCGTGGACGTCGACCTGGTACGACCCGGCAGTGGAGAAGGAAGCAGCCCAGTCGCTGCTCGCCGCTGGCGCGGACGTGCTCGCTCAGCACCAAGACTCACCGGCAACCGGTGAAGCCGCGAAAGAAGCTGGCGCGAAGTGGGTTGGTTACAACTCCGACGTCGCCGCTGCTGACTTCCCAGACACCTGGCTCACCAGCCCGAAGTGGAATTGGGGTCCGCATTACGTGAAGCTCGGTAAGGACGTCGCCGCTGGTAAGTGCGACAACTCGCCGTACTACGGCACCATGGCTGACGGCATGATCACCCTCGGCACGTTCGGTTCGTCGGTCTCGCAAGCGACCCAAGACCTGATCGCTGAAAAGGCAGCTGCCATCATCGATGGCTCGCTGAAGCCGTTCACTGGTCCGATCAACGACAACGAGGGCAACGAAGTCATCGCCGCCGGCGCAACGGCAGCGCTGGGTGACTTGCTCGGTCAGTCGTACTTGGTGGAAGGAGTCATCGGCTCCGCAAAGGGCTGATTTCACCGCAGACCTGAAAGCAGGCGCCCACTTCGCTTCGGCGGGGTGGGCGCCTTGCTTTTTGAGGTGCTGGCGCCGAGCGGATGCACGGCTCATGGGAGAGGCCTGAGCAATGTGGCAAACTTGCCTGCTGTGACGTCGGGGGTCGCATCACGCGGCACGCACGAGTCGCTCGCCCCGTTCGCACTTGAAGCCGTTGCCGTAACGAAGCGATTTCCTGGTGTCGTCGCTAACGACCGGGTGAACTTCCAGCTCGCGCGCGGCGAGGTGCACACCTTGCTCGGTGAGAACGGGGCTGGCAAGAGCACCCTCGCCTCAGTGCTGTGTGGCTTGTACCGGCCCGAAGAAGGCCAGGTGCTGCGCAACGGTGAAGAGATACGGCTGAACAGCCCGCGCGACGGTTTGGCACACGGCATCGCGATGGTGCACCAGCACTTCCGCCTCGTCGACCGCTTCACCGTCGCTGAGAACGTGGTGCTCGGCCACAAGTCGCTGTCCTTCGTGCTGGCGGCATCTGAGATCGAGTCTCGAGTCGAGAAGATCACCAACGAGTTCGGCTTGCCCCTCGATCCGCGTGCAGTGGTGGGTGAGTTATCAGCAGGCGAGCGACAGAGGGTGGAAATCGTAAAAGCTCTGTACCAGGGCGCTGAAGTGTTGCTCCTTGACGAGCCGACCGCGCTGCTTGCCCCGCCCGAAGTGGAGAAGTTGTTCATCACAGTGCGTGCAATGACGCATGCCGGCAAGTCGGTGGTGTTCGTGAGCCACAAGCTCGGAGAGGTTGTCGACATTTCCGATCGCATCACCGTGATGCGCGGTGGCAAAGTCACGGGATCGGTGCGACGCGGTGAAGCCGACGTGAAGAAGCTTGCTGAGTTGATGGTCGGTCGCGAGATCAATTTGGTGCCGAGGCGCGCCAAGTCGCCGACTGGTGATGTTTTGCTCTCGGTCTCGCAGGTACACCTCGAGCGCGACGGGGCTGAGATCCTCTCCGACATCAACATTGAAGTTCGCGCTGGTGAAATCGTCGGCGTCGCTGGCGTGGCGGGTAATGGTCAACGCGACTTGGCGGAGATGGTTGCAGGCCTGAGTGCGCCGCAACATGGCAACGTCACGGTGTGCGGGCAACCCACGGCAGGAGCCGGGGCGCTCGGCGCCCGACGTGCCGGTCTTGCCTATGTGCCCGAAGACCGTCTCGGCACGGGTCTGGCGCCGTCATTGTCGATGGTCGACAACCTCGTGCTCACCCGTGAACGTGGTTTCTTGGTTGACCGCAAGAGTGCGTTGAGCGAAGCCGAATACTTCATCAAGCAACTCGAGATCAAGACTCCAGGCCCGCTCACGCCCACCCGCAAACTCTCCGGCGGCAATGCGCAGAAGGTGTTGCTGGCTCGCGAGTTGTTCGCCGTGAGTGGCGCGCGCGTGTTGGTGGTGTGTTCGCCGACGCGAGGTCTCGACGTCGGCGCAGTGGAGGCCGTGCACGCCTTACTCGACGAGGCACGCGACAGTGGCAAAGCAATCCTGCTCATCAGTGAAGACCTCGACGAAGTGATGACGCTCGCTGACAGGGTGATGGTGCTCTATCGCGGAAAGATCACGCTCGAGCAGCCCGGATCAAACGCCAACCTCGAGCGCGTGGGGCGAGCAATGGCAGGAATCGCATCATGATTTGCTGGCATCACATAGCGAGGCGAGCGCACGCATGATTGTGCTTGGCCGAAGCGTCCGTCTGGAGCAGCGCATGACAACGCCGGCATATCTGTTGGCGATCGTGCCGATCGCCTCGGTGTTCTTTGCGTTGGTTGTGGGTGGTGTCTTCCTTGCGGCAACTGGTCATCCGCCGATTGGCACCTACCTCGATCTCATGAGGAACGGCTATACGAGTTTCTACGGCATCACCGACACACTCGGTTTGGCGACGCCATTGATTTGCACTGGTCTTGCTGCCGCGTTTGCCTTCCGCATGAACCTCTACAGCATTGGTCAAGAAGGACAGCTGTATCTCGGCATGATTGGCGGTGCGTGGGCGGGGATTGCGCTGGCCGGGGCTCTGCCAGGCGTGCTCGCAGTGCCATTGGTCTTGTTGTTCGGGGCGTTGACTGGTGCTGCTTGGGTGGCGCTGCCGGCGTTGTTGCGGGCCCGACTTGGCACCAGCGAAATCGTCAGCACCCTGCTGCTCAACTATGTGGCACTGAATCTTGTGAACTACTTCATTTTCGGTTCGCGAGGGTTCTTTCGCGACCCCACAACGTCGTTCCCGCAAGGTCGTGCTGTTGCAGAGAGTGCGCGACTGTCACCATTCTCGTTCTTCACCGACAAAGTCACCAACACCTATCCGACGTTGCTGGTTTCAATCGCCCTCGCAGCATTCTTGTTTTGGTTCATGCGTTCATCGAACTATGGGTATGAGACGGCCGTCTATGCAGACTCACCGAACACCGCGAGATATGCAGGCATGAGCTCTGTATGGCTGCAAACGTCGGTGTTGCTCATCTCTGGTGCAATCGCTGGGGTTGGCGGTGCGATGTATGTCGTTGGTCCAGCAGGCAAGGTCGACCCGGGCTTGTTGCAGATTGGTCTCGGCTATGCCGGAATCGTTGTCGCTGCGCTCGCGCGGTACAACTTCTTGGCAGTGATCTTGGCGGCGATTCTGTTCGCTGGTCTGCGTACTGGTGGCAACGCACTACAAGTGTCGAATGACCCGGTTCCCATCGCGATTGCCATCGTGTTACAAGGCGCAGTGTTGCTCTTTGCACTCGGTGGTGAGCTCTTCCGACGCAACCGTGTGATCGTTAGCCGAGTGGGAAGTGCAAGACCTTCATGAACTCAAACATCTGGCTGCTCACATTCGCTGATGCGATCAGCATCGCTACCACGCTGATACTGGCGTCGCTCGGTGCCATGATCACCGAGCGCAGTGGTGTGATCAACCTCGGAGTTGAAGGCATGTTGCTCATGGGTGCGGTGAGCGGATTCGTCGTGGCCGAGACGACAGGCAACCTCTGGGTGGCGCTTCTGGTTGGCACGTTCGTTGGCGTCGTATTGTCGGCGGTGCACGCCGGTCTCACTGTTGGCTTGCGCGCAAATCAGATCGTCTCCGGTTTGGCGATGGTGATCTTCGGTTCTGGTCTTGCGCAATTCATCGGCAAGCCCTACGAGGGCAACCTGCGACCCGTCGTCATTGAGCGACTTGACCTCGGTTGGCTCACCGACCTGCCAATTGTCGGGCCCGTCATCTTCGGCCACGACGTCTTCACCTATGCAACGTGGGCGATTGCGGCTGGTGCGTCGTTCTATCTGCATCGCACGAGGCCTGGTCTCATCCTGCGGGCAACGGGTGACGCGCCAGCAACCGTCGACGCTCAAGGTGGCTCAGTGGCGCGAATTCGGTTGATGCATACCATCGCCGGTGGTGCGCTGATGGGGTTTGCCGGTGCGTGGTTCATGTTCGCTCGTGCGACTGCGTGGAATGCCAACGCCACGACCAACGGCATTGGGTGGATTGCGCTCGCGCTCGTGGTGTTTGCCTCATGGCGCCCGCTACGAGCCATCGGTGGTGCAGTGCTGTTCGGTTTTTCATTGCAAGTGCCGTTCACGTTGCAGGCTCAACAAATCACCATCTTGCCGCAGACCATCGTCGCGATGTTTCCGTATCTCATCACGCTCGCTGTGCTGGTCGTGCTTTCCACCCCGCGGGCCCGGCGACTACTTGGCGCACCAAAGATGCTCGGTCAACCGTTCGTTC
>Ga0208594_1000342_pt1 | contig 10896 bp, 13 predicted proteins | sample LakMenEpi14Sep10_FD_150699 | JGI IMG/M metagenome (GOLD analysis project Ga0208594, IMG submission 150699) | Freshwater microbial communities from Lake Mendota, WI - 14SEP2010 deep hole epilimnion (SPAdes) | ecosystem: Environmental > Aquatic > Freshwater > Lake > Epilimnion/Euphotic zone ...
AGTGGCTCAGTCGCGCTTGCGGTCTCCCTCACCGATCAAGCAGGTGACCATCGTCGGAGAGTCGGGTTCGCTCGGAGTAGTAGCTCGACAAGCCGCGTATTTCCCGCTCGACATCGCAGTCATGGAAGTCGACGTCTCGACGCTTTCGTCTGTGGCACCTGCGTCTCACGCTGAGTGTCGTGAACCCTCGGCTGCACATCTTGGCTTTGCAGAACTCTTTCGCTCGGCCGGTGCCGAAGTGGTCGTCGAGCATGGTGTGGTTGCTGCTGAAGTGAAAGGACTCGAAGTTGCCCGAGTCGTGGACGAAGACGGCACAGCGCGCATGCGAATCGGTGTGGGAGTGCACGATCGCGAGACATTCCGCATGCTGCACGGCGACAATCTGAGTGTTGATCATCTGCGAGACGTAGTGCGCCATGTCGCACAGCATCGCGCTGTTGGTGCCCCCGCACACCCGCTCAACAGGCTCGCACCAGAACGTGCACTGCGAACTGCTGTATCTGAAGAACCGACTCGTATCAAGGCTCGAGTCGTGCAACCAGCCGAGCCGCCAATCGCCCGGGTGAATCTGAAGGATTCCGTTCCGTGCGTAGCAACCGTAACGATGCTTGATGGTGCTGATGCTGTCGTCGTCTTCACGGCAGGGGTCATGGTTGACGCCGTACCATTCGCTGCCGATGCCCGCGAACGAGTGAATCCAGGGGCGCAATTGCTGATCGTGGCAGATGCTCGCAACGTGTTGCCAACACAACTGCACCTCGCTGCGATGCTGCGACAGCCTGCTTCGTTCGTGTCGGCGTAACCTTTACGCCGTGCTCGCCAAGCTTGACGCCATCCTGGCGGAGTTCGAACAACTCGAAGCGAGCCTCGCCAGCCCTGAAGTGCTCGGTGATCAGCGCAAATTGCGGGATGCTTCGCGTCGCTACAAACAGATGGGCCCGCTCATTGAGTGCATTCGTAAGTATCGATCGGCAATCGGCAATGTCGAGGCTGCGCGTGAGTTGCTCGAGTCTGCCTCAGTCGACGAGCGTCCGTCGCTTGAGCAAGAGCTGCACGATGGCACCGCAGAGATCGAGAAACTCGAAGAAGATCTGAAAGTGCTCCTGATTCCACCCGACCCCAACGATGGCAAGAACGTCATCGTTGAGTTCCGTGGTGCGGAAGGCGGCGAAGAAGCGAATCTCTTTGCTTCAGAGCTGCTTGAGATGTATCGCGCCTGGGCGGGGAGAAACGGCTGGACCTTCGAGGTGATGGCCTATGACCGCTCACCGATGGGTGGCGTGAATCAGGCCACCGTGCTGATGAAGGGCGACACGGTGTGGCGTCGAATGCGTTTCGAAGGTGGTCCGCACCGCGTGCAGCGCGTGCCCGTCACGGAGAACGCAGGTCGCATCCACACTTCGTCGGCAACCGTGACGGTGATGCCGGAAGCTGAAGAAGTCGATATCCATATCGACGAAAAAGATCTCGAGATTGACGTCTATCGTTCGGGAGGCCCCGGCGGCCAGAGCGTGAACACCACTGACTCTGCAGTACGAATCACGCACAAGCCGACCGGTGTGGTGGTGGCGATGCAGGACGAGCGAAGTCAGCTGCAGAACCGCATCAAGGCAATGCAGGTGCTACGCACCAGGTTGTTGCAGCGCAAGCAAGAAGAGCACGAGGCCAAGATGTCGGCAGAACGAAGGGCGCAGGTGGGCAAGGGCGGTCGCGGCGAAAAAATCCGCACCTATAACTACAAAGAAAACCGCATTACCGATCACCGAATCGGCTTCACGCTCTACCAACTGCAAGACGTGCTCGCTGGCAACCTTGACCCCGTTGTCGACGCACTGACGATGGAGTATCAAGCGGAGCAATTGGCCAAGGAACTCGGAGCCGAGTGAGCGAGGCGCAATGAACGCCTCCACCTGGCGTGAGCTGCTCATCGACGCTGAGGCAGCCCTCGGCAACCAGCGTGATGCACGCCTGTTGTGCGAGCACGCTGCCGGACTCGATGCAGGGGAGTTCTCCGCGTCAATGGGTGAAGCCGTTACGCAGCGCATGGCCTTGCATTTGCAGGAAATGATTCGCCGACGTTTGGCCGGTGAGCCGCTGCAATATGTGATGGGGCGATGGGCGTTTCGTCACCTCGACCTGCTCGTTGATAGGCGGGTCCTGATTCCTCGCCCTGAAACAGAACAGGTCGCTGAGACCGCGCTGGCGTTGGCGAGTCAAGTCAATCCGCGGGTGGTTGTTGACCTCGGCACCGGCAGCGGAGCCATCGGTCTCTCACTCGCACACGAACTTCCGCTCGAGGGCACGACGGTATGGCTGACTGACAACTCTGCAGAAGCACTTGATGTAGCGCGCGCCAATGCCGCGGGCATTGGCAGAGCGGGTGCAAACGTACGCATCGCCCAGGGCGATTGGTTTGCAGCATTACCGCATGAACTGCGCGGTGTCATCGATGTGGTCGTATCGAACCCGCCCTACATCGCCGACAACGATCCAGACATCGAGCCGAGCGTTGCCGCCCACGAACCGCCGGCTGCGTTGTTCTCCGGGTCGGATGGCCTTGACGCACTGCGAGCGGTGATCAGTGGTGCAACTGAATGGTTGCGACCGGGTGGGGCCCTTGTGGCAGAGATTGGTCACCGACAGGGCGATGCAGTTCGTGCGTTGAGTATGTCAGCTGGGCTCGTGCACGTCGAAGTTCGACGCGACTACGCGGGACGCGACCGCATCGTGGTTGCCTATCGCGCCTGATAACCGCTGTATCGACGCGCGTTCACGATCAAGCTGATTCGAGTTCGCCACTGCGGCGCAGCACGACTCGCCGTCCGACCTGCTCGCCATTCGTAAAGTCCCTCGCCAGACCGTTGTCGGCGACGTTCAGCCATGCACGTCTTCCGTCTTCAAGTAGTGCGGCAGCAATGAGTCGCTCTGGCACACCCTCGCGGTTGTGCATCACGGTGTAGGCCTCGATGTTCGCAACACCGCGAGCCTCGTCACCTACTGCCAGTTCCCGTTTCGGCAAGGCATCGATTTCGTCCTGCGGTGACTCGTATCTGAAGCCACTCGGCGGTGGGGTGGTGGCGTAGGTGCCGAAGGCATGTTTCGTGGCGTAGCCGCCGTTCGCCCATACCAGGGCCCGTTCACTGGGCGTTTCGCGAAGTCGAGTCATCGTGGTTGCGATGGCGTGCATCACGTAGTTGTTCCATGGCCCACCTGCGAACGACAGACCGCCAGTCAACGTCAACTGCCGTGTGAGATCGAGTCCCAACGACGCAGCACCGAGCTGCACAGCGGACGGAAAGCACGAGTACAGGTCAATGAGTGACACATCATCAATGTTGAGCCCAGCCAACTGCAGTGCGCGCTTGCCTCCAAGACGCACGGCCGGAGTTTCGGCGAACGACCAACGGTTTGACACGAATTGGTGTTCGTGGCAGTCGGTGCCTGACCACGGAAACACCCAACGGTCACGAGGCACGCCGAGCGCCTCGGCTTTCTCGGCGGCGCACATCACGAGCGCAGCCGCAAGATTCACCTGATTGTTGGAGTTCATCACTTTTCGATAGGGCAAACCAATCATGCGATTGTCTTGAGATACCGCGAGCACCTCGTCGGCTGCCATCGCGCGACGAGACCAAGCAAACGGGTTTCCTGCCGCCACGGAACTGAACCGCGACCAGAGTTCTGCGATCCGTCGGTCATGGTCAGCGATGCTGCGGGCAGCAGCAGCGCGGATGGCGGACTCAAACATGGGGTAGTGCTGTACGGGCAGCACGATGCCGAGGCCTTGCTCCTCGTCGTTGAGCAGCGAGAGGTCATCGACGATGTGAGCGGTGGCGGGTACCGAGGCTTTTGCACTGTTTGCGTCGGGCCACGGCAATGCACTGGCGTCCTTTACGACCGAGCGGGTACGTGCACACTCGCCACCGGCGAGCACGACCAAATCGAGTTCGCCAGCGGAGATTTGGCGCGCGGTGAGATTCACCAGGGTCTGGGGCATGTTGCCACCGTGAGGAGTAGTCGCATACTCCTGTGCAGTGAAACCGCTCTCAACTGCGAGGGCGTGCGCGGCGTTGGCATATTTCCACGACAAGAGGCGCACAACTCGCACTGAGTCGACATGATTCGGTACACCAATTGATGCATCTTTGAACGCTGCTGCAACCGCATCAGTCATCAATGTGACTGGATGTTTCGCCGTCACCGGACTTGTGTCGCGATCAATGGCCTGACCCTGGCCAATCAGTACTGGTGTGCGAGGGTGCAGCGACATGTAGTCAACGCTAGGCACTCGTATGTCTGCGACACCTAGGCTGGCGCACGATGACTCGTGTCGGGGCCAAGCGAATCGCAATTGCGTCTGATCATGCAGGGTTTGAACTGAAGTCGCACCTGATTGCGTTGCTCGAATCGCAGGGTTACCGAGTAGAGGATTACGGCACCCATTCCGCAGAGGCTGTGGATTACCCACATCTTTGTGCGGCAGCAGCGCGAGCAGTGCGCGATGCCCGCGCCGACGTAGGCATCGTGCTCGGCGGGAGTGGACAAGGCGAACAAATCGCCGCCAACAAGGTGCGTGGCATTCGCGCGGCCCTGTGCAACGACCTGTGGCTGGCCGAGATGGCACGTTCGCACAACGATGCGAATGTTCTGTCGATGGGCGGTCGTGTTGTCAGCAATGAACTCGCTGAACAAATCGTCAAGAAGTTTCTCGAAACGGCATTTGAGGGCGGCCGACATGCGCGACGTGTGGGACAATTGGGGGAGATCGAAGCCGAAGAAGCGGCTCGATACGAAAGCTAGGTCGTATGCCGTTTCCTTCTGACTCGACGCCCGACGTAGAAGTCGAACGCCTCATTGAAAAAGAGCGCGTCCGCCAGACGACCGGCCTGCAGCTCATCGCGAGTGAGAACTTCACTTCGCCTGCCGTCATGCGCGCGACCGGATCCGTGCTCACGAATAAATACAGCGAGGGCTATCCGGGCAAGCGCTATTACGGCGGCAATGCGGTGGTCGATGAGATCGAGGCCCTCGCCATTGAGCGAGTGAAGAAGTTGTTCGGCGCCGATCACGCCAACGTGCAACCGCACTCAGGTGCGAGCGCGAACATGGCCGTCTACCAAGCGATGTTGAAGCCAGGTGATGTCGTGCTCGGCTTGAGTCTCGACCATGGCGGCCATCTGACCCATGGATCTCCAGTCAATGCGAGTGGCATTTTCTACGACTTCCGTTCGTACAAGGTGGGTGTCAACGACGAACGAATCGACTTCGAGGAAGTGCGACGACTTGCCCACGAACACCGCCCGCGGATGATCGTTGCGGGCACCACCAGCTATCCGCGACGCATCGAACCTGAGCCGTTCAAAAAGATCGCTGACGAAGTTGGTGCCTACATGATGTTCGACATCGCACATCTGGCCGGACTGGTGGCGGGTGGAGCGCATCCGAACCCGGTGCCATTTGCTGATGTCGTTACATTCACGACGCACAAGACGTTGCGTGGCCCACGCGGCGGATGCATTCTCTCGACAAAGCAGCATGCGCAAGCAATCGACAAGGCGGTGTTTCCTGGGCAGCAGGGCGGGCCGCTCGAGCACGCCATTGCGGCGAAAGCAGTCGCGTTCTTCGAAGCCTTGCAGCCAGAGTTCAGAACGTACGCCCACCAAATCGTGAAGAATGCAGCGGCACTCGCTGAGGCACTCGCGATGCGTGGCTTTCGACTCGTGTCGGGAGGCACCGATACGCACATGATGGTGGTCGATCTGCGGCCCTTCGATGCAGAACTCACCGGAAAAGAAGCACAGGCGGTGCTGGACCTTGCGGGGATCACGCTCAACAAGAACACCGTGCCCAACGACCCACGCAGCCCGTTCGTCACCTCTGGCGTGCGTATCGGCACACCGTCCGTGACAACACAGGGCATGCGGGAAGGTGAGATGTCGACCATCGCCGACTTCATCGTCACCACGCTGAAGGGTCGCAACGACCCGGCCGTCATCAACGAGGTGCGAGCCAAAGTCGCGGCTCTATGTGCGGCGTTTCCCGCCTATCGTTAGGGAAGTGAGCGCCAGTCAGGTCGTTCTGCCCGTGAATGGCCATCGACTCAACAGGCGGAATCGCAACGTATGACGAGCCTTGCTTCGTACATCATCATCGGATTGGTTGCGGCGGCAGCGACGGCTGGCTCGATGCCGTTTGTGATTCGTGTCGCTCATCGCCAGGGTTGGATGGCAACGCCTGATGAGCGTCGCATGCACCCAGCACCGACACCAGATGTCGGCGGTATTGGCATGTTCATCGGAATTCTTGCTGCGGTAGTGACCGCGAGCTTGCTTGGTGACTTCGATGAACTATTCCAAGACAGCACAGAGATCATCGGAGTACTCGTGGCGAGTGCCATCATCTTTGCACTCGGCATCCTCGATGACATTCGCGATGTTTCGCCCCCTGCGAAAGTGACGGGCATCGTGGTGGCGGCAGTCGCATTGGTGTGGTTCGGTGTGACGATGTTTCAGTTCCGACTTCCGTTCCTTGATGTATTCGTGTTGTCTGACGACTGGGTGCCGCTCGTCACTGTGCTGTGGTTGCTCGGTATGACCCAGGCAATCAACTTGATTGACGGACTCGACGGTCTGGCAGCCGGAATCGTGGCGATTGGTGCTGGTGCGTTCTTTATCTATTCACTCGAACTGACTGACGGCAACCTCTTGCCGCAGCCAAACGTTGGTCCGCTCGTGGCGATCATTGCGGTGGGAGTGTGCCTGGGATTTCTGCCATTCAACTTCAATCCGGCGCGAATCTTCATGGGGGACAGCGGAGCGCTGCTACTCGGTTTGCTGATGGCGGTTGCGACGAGCGTCGTCGGCGGACGCGCCGACCCTGACACGCAGTCGGCGAATGGCCAAACGTACTTCTTCTTGGCGCCGATCTTCATCTCGTTGCTAGTGCTTGCGGTGCCGATCGTCGATGTGCTGTTTGCCATCGTGCGCCGCACCGCGAGCGGACGAAGTTTCGCGCAAGCGGACATGGGTCACTTGCACCACCGTCTCATCCAGCTGGGTCACGGTCCGCGACGAGCAGTGGTCATCTTGTGGGGGTGGGCTGCATTGCTCTCAACAGTCGTGCTGTTCTCTGCGCTCTACAGCACCGGTTCGGCCCTTGTGGTGCTCGTGATTGTGGGGAGTGCGCTCAGTGTGTTCACCGTCTTGCACCCACGACTTCGCCGACAAGAGGCACAAGTTCACGAATCCGATTTGGTCGACGACCAGCCGCACGCCTAGTTTGTTAAGCGGTTCACAAGCCCCGTGAATCGCGACAACAGACAAATAGACAAAGGTGTCCACGTTGGCAACGCAGCCTGATGCAATGAGCAGAGGAATGGAAATCGCGGGCACGACCCTCGTGTTCTTTTTGCTCGGCTGGTTTGCTGACAGCCGTCTTGAGACGACTCCACTCTTCATGATCGTGGGTGTCGTCGTCGCGCTCGTCGCCCAATTCTTGAAGCTCTATTACGTGTACAACACGCAGATGACACGGCTTGAAGCGCAGCGCCGCGAAATGACTCAGGCACGATGACCAATTACGTGAATCCGTCGGTGCTGGCGATGCGAGACACCGGACCGTCTCCCGAGGCAGAAATCACGAGGGACATCGTGAAGCGAGGTCTGCTCGTTGCTCCGCTGCTCGTCGCCGTTTCTGCACTTGTATGGGGGCGGGACGGTGCCTGGTCGAGCGCGTACGGAGTACTGCTGATTCTCTGCAACTTCATCCTTGCGGCAGGCATCATTGCCTTGTCGGCACGAGTGTCGTATGGGCTGATGCTTGGCTCGATGCTGTTCGGCTATCTGATTCGACTTGCGATCGTCGCCTTTGCCATCTACATCGTGCGCAATGCTGAGTGGGTCGATCTTGTTGCACTCGGCATGACCGTCGTCGTCACGCACATCGGTTTGTTGTTCTGGGAAATGCGGTACGTTTCGGCGTCGCTCACGTTCCCTGGACTCCGTCCTGCCAACATCAACACCACCGAGGAACATCAATGATCAACGTCGCACTGTTCGCATTCGAACTGCCGCCCATCAACATGTTGCTGCGCTGGCGCGATGTGTTGCCGACGATCAACAAGGTCGTACTCATCGGCATCGCCGCAGCCGCGATCGGCATCGGAATCTTCCTTGCAGCCGCCCGCAAAGACCCGAAGAAGGCGCCAAAGGGTTCGCGCAATCTTGCCGAAGTGATCATTGAGTTCATTGAAAAGCAGATCATCCTGCAGACGATGGGACCATCGGGTCTTGCGTGGACGCCCTTCCTGCTCTCGCTCTTCATCTTCATCTACATCTCCAATGTTCCTGGTGTGATTCCGGTGATTCAGATGCCAGCCACCGCCCGCATGGGTACTCCGATGGCGTTGGCGATCATTGTTTGGCTCGTCTACAACGCCACAGGAATCAAGCATCAAGGACCCATCGGGTACTTCAAATCGGTGCTGTTCCCACCAGGAGTTCCCAAGGCTCTTTATGTGCTCATCACGCCGATTGAGTTCATCTCTACGTTCGTCGTGCGACCCTTCTCGCTCGCGATTCGTCTCTTTGCCAACATGCTCGCTGGCCACTTGCTGCTCGTCATCTTCTCGCTGTTGTCAGAAGCCTTGTTCCAAGCCCGGGACCGCATCCTCATCCCGGTGGGCATCCTGCCGTTTGCAGTGCTTGTCTTCCTCACCGCCTTTGAGGTGATGGTGGCATTCCTGCAGGCCTATATCTTCACCACGCTCGCTGCGGTGTACATCAATATGGCGTCACACGCAGAACACTGATCCACGAAACGAATACCAACCAAACAACAAGGAGAAACAACAATGGAAGCACTAGCAACAATCGCTCGAATCGCGGCGGAAGCCGGCGGAGCGGTCGCTGATCCAGCAGCTGAGAAGGCAACTGCCGCCGCCGCGTCGGCCGGTTATGCCTACGGTCTCGCCACATTGGGACCTGGCATCGCCCTCGGAATGATCTTCGGCAAGGCCATCGAGTCGATGGCTCGTCAGCCAGAGTCGGCCGGAATGGTCCGCACCACAATGTTCCTTGGCGCCGCCTTCACCGAAGCGCTCGCGCTCATCGGCTTCGTGGCATTCATTCTCCTCAAGTTCGCCTAATCACGCTCAGGTCGAATCATGCTCTTGTCAACCATCCTCCTTGCCGCCGAGGACATGGGGCCCAACCCCATCGCCCCGGAGAACAAGGAATTGCTGTGGGGTGCGGGGACGTTCCTCGTATTCCTGCTCGTCATGCGAGTGTTCCTCGTACCGAAGGTGAAAAAGGGCATGGAAGCGCGTTACGGAATGATTCGCGAGGGCCACGAAACGGCTCAAGCGATTCGTGGTGCGGCTGCGAACGACGTTGCTTCGTACGAGTCGACACTTGCCGAGGTGCGTGCCGAAGCTACGGCGCGACTAGAGAAAGCGCGTCAGACACTGGACGCAGAGCGTCAAGCGCAAGTTGCCGAAGTGAACGCTCGGATCGCCGCAAAGCGAGCCGAAGCCGACAAGGCGCTTGAGTCTGCTCGGGCAGCAGTGCGCGGTGAGATTGCTGCTGCGACCAGCAGCGTCGTGTCTCGCGCGACACAACTCGTGTTGGGCAAGACCCCGGACGCCGCACTTGTCAAGCGAGCAGTCGAGACCTCAATGAACGGAGGAAAGTCGTGAATTTCGCGGTGATTCTCGGAAAGACCTACGACGATCCGACGCAGTCCATCAGCTGGATTCTGCCGAAGATTGGCGAACTCATCTATGGCGGACTCGCGTCCATCGTGGTGTTCTTCATGCTGTACAAGTTTGGTTGGCCAGCAGCAAAGAAAGCACTCGAGGCGCGCACCGCGACAATTCAAAAAGAGATCGATGACTCGGCTGCCGCACGCAGTGAGGCTGAAGCCGATGCCGCGAACATTCGTAAGGCGCTCGGCGACGTAGCGAGTGAGCGAGCGAAACTGCTGGCCGAGGCGGACGCCCAGGCGGCTGCGTTGCTCGCCGAAGGTCGTGCCCGCATCACCGCAGAAGTTGCGGACATGGAGGCTCGCGCCACGGCAGAAATTGCGGCTGCACGTTCGCGAATCGGTGACGAGTTGCGGGCTGAAATCGCCCGGATGTCTGCCGTTGCGACCGCCGATGCGGTGCGTTCGTCACTCGATGACAAGACCCAGCAAGAACTCATCGACAGCTTCGTTGCGCGGGTAGGTGCGTCACGATGAGCGCCGACAAAGTCAACGCGTACGTCAATGCGATGTTTGAAGTGGCCCTCGCCAATGATGCGGTGGCCGCAGTTGAGGACGAGATGTTCCGTCTTGCACGGGCCTACGAGTCGAACGACCAGTTGCGCTCGGCACTCGGTGATTCGTCGCTTCCGACCGAACGTCGGCAGAAGATCGTCGAGCAGTTGCTTGGCGGTAAGGCGCACAACGTGACCGTCCAACTGGCATCGATGCTGGTGGGCACCGGACACGTGTCGTTGCTGCCGCAGGTTGCCGATGCCCTCGTCAAGCGTGCATCCAGCGCGAAGCAACTTGAAGTTGCCGAAGTGCGCAGCGCAGTGGCGTTGAACGACACTCAGAAGACCCGCATCGCAGAGGCGTTGTCCAAAGCCACCGGTAAGAAACTGAACCTGAAAGTCGTCGTCGACCCCAGTGTCATCGGCGGCATCGTTGCGACCGTCGGCGACGAAGTCATTGACGACACCGTCCGTACCCGCCTCGATCAAGTCAAATCGCGTCTCTAAACGAAGTTCGAAAGGAAAGTCACATGTCAGAGCTCACACTCTCCGCATCAGAAATCGCAGCGGCGATCACGAAGGGTCTCGAGGGTTACACGCCGTCGGTGGAAGCCCGAACCGTGGGTCGCGTCGCCGAAATCGG
>Ga0208594_1000343_pt1 | contig 10885 bp, 12 predicted proteins | sample LakMenEpi14Sep10_FD_150699 | JGI IMG/M metagenome (GOLD analysis project Ga0208594, IMG submission 150699) | Freshwater microbial communities from Lake Mendota, WI - 14SEP2010 deep hole epilimnion (SPAdes) | ecosystem: Environmental > Aquatic > Freshwater > Lake > Epilimnion/Euphotic zone ...
CTCGCTGGCGGCGATGACCGAACGGATCGCAAATGCAGTCTGTTGCTGTATGCCTTGCACCGAACGAGATCTCAGGGTTGCGGAGTTTTATGGGTAATTAAGTCAAGGTTTGGCATTGTTATACTTTTTCCATCCTTTTTCGCTAAGGAATGGCCGCAGTATGAGCTCGACGGCCTTGTGAGCAAAGAGATGGACGGAGGCAAGGTAATTCTGCCTATCTGGCACAAGGTGTCGAAAGCAGAGATTATGGGCTACAGCCCATCTCTGGCAGATAAGATGGCATTAAACACCGTTACTAAAACGGTTGAAGAGCTTGCAGAAGCGCTTGCTGACGTGCTCAAGGACACCTAACATCCTCATGCACCCGTCCCGGCATAAAGGGATTGCCTAGAGCCGGCGTTGCTTCGGGCGGGTGATGATGAGCGTTAGCCCGACTTTAATGACATGGGTGTTCTAAACGACCATTTCACTCGAATTCGCGCCTCGCTACTCGCGAAAGCTGAGGAGGCTGGAATTCTTCGCCATTCAACGTCCAAGGGTTCCGCTCGAGAATTGATTATTTCCGACTTTCTGGAAAGTTCGCTGCCCAGAGAGTTTGACTTTGTGACCGGAGAGATAACCTCTCCAACTGGCCGCAGATCAGGTCAGCTTGACATAATGCTGCTCCCGCAGAGTGCTCCAAGATTTCGCTTGGCTCCAGGTGTCTCCCTCGGACTCCTTCATGCAGTTGCGGCTGTAATCGAGGTTAAATCAGTTCTTTCAACGGCGCCCCTATGTAATCCATCGGAACTTCGGAATGCCATTGAAACTGTGAGGTCTGTTCGAGTGCTAGAGATCAATCCTAGGCTTGATCCTTGGCCATGGAGTGCTGCACGGGCGGCAACTTACGAGCCTGTTCAACTCGACCATATCCCAGTATGTATTGTCGCATTCAAAGGCCCCACAATAGAGACGCTACTCGGTTACCTTTCCGAGTTTGCTGTTGCTAACAGAGCTGATCTTCCCAACGTTATTACCTGCCTCGAGCGTGACTACACGCTGATTCTGAACGATGGATGGATTTTTAATCCAGCTAGTCTCTCGGAGGATTCACGTCAAAAGTTGTACCTTAAGGGCGACTGCTCCTCCCTTGTTGACCTTTTCGATTTCCTCATGAAAGTAACTCAAGCATGGGCCTTTGCGAGTCCACGGACACCCTTCTCACGATATCTGTGATGAACAACCTCATATAGCAGGCTAACATTCAGATGCAGAAGACGGGGGAAAGGGCTGGCTTCTATGCCTAAATCCTGGCCCGCTTCTGATCTGCAGCGTCAGCGTCCTAGCCCTAAGCGCATCTCCGGCAAGCATTGCCACGCTCCACAGCCTGCTGGCATTCTGAAGGGACAGAACTCCTCTTCCCGTTGACCTACGCCGCTGAGCACCCACTGAGCGACGCCAGTCCAAACGACGACCTCGCCGACGAATTCCTCGGCGCCCTCACAGCTCTGGGCGGATCAGCGGGCAACGGCCGCCTGCGCGAAACCCTGGAGTGGGTCGAAGCCGCCTACGAAGCGGTGAAAGCCGATCTGATCGGCCGCCGGCTGATCGTGCCCGGCCGGGGTCGTGGTGGTTCAGTGGCTCTGGCAGATGGCTCGGCGGTGGAAGCCTCCGCCAATGGCCAGACCGCCAGCCGCGCCCCCCGCACCCGCGCCCCCAACGGCACCCGCACCGCCTCGGCTCCCAGCTCCTTCGAGCAGGCCTTCCGCGCCATCGACGACTGCCTACGCAAGGAAGCCGGCTGCGGTACCGAGCTCGACTACACCGAGCAGACCTCCTGGCTGCTGTTCCTCAAGTACCTCGACGGGCTCGAAGACGACCGGGCCTCCATGGCCGCCCTGGAGGGCCGCACCTATAGCCCCATCCTGGAGGAGACCTACCGCTGGAGCCGCTGGGCGGCGCCGAAGAACGCCAGCGGCCAGCTGGATCACCACGCCGCCCTCACCGGCGACGACCTGCGCGACTTCGTGAATGCGAAGTTGTTCCCCTACCTGGAGCGCTTCAAGCAGAGCGCCAGCGGACCGAACACGATCGAGTACAAGATCGGCGAGATCTTCGGTGAACTGCGCAACAAGATCAGCAGCGGTTACAACCTGCGCGAAATCATCGATGGACTCGATGGCCTGCGCCTGCGCTCCCAGGCCGAGAAGCACGAGCTCTCGATGCTCTACGAGGAAAAGATCAAGCGCATGGGCAACGCCGGCCGCAACGGCGGTGAGTACTACACGCCCCGGCCGCTGATCCGTGCCATCGTGCAGGTGGTGAACCCGCAGATCGGTGAAACGGTTTACGACCCGGCGGTGGGTTCCGCCGGCTTTTTATGCGAAGCGTTCGAGTTCATGCGCAAGGGCGGATCCACGGGAGCGGAGCTCAGCACCGCCGATCTGGACACGCTGCAGACGCGTACCTTCACCGGCAAGGAGAAAAAGAGCCTCGCCTATGTGATTGCGATCATGAACATGATCCTGCATGGCATCGAGGCGCCCAAAGTGCTGCACACCAACTCCCTCACCGAAAACCTCAGCGATGTGCAGGAGCGCGACCGCTTCGATGTGATCCTGGCCAACCCGCCGTTCGGCGGCAGCGAACGCAAGGAGGTGCAGCAGAACTTCGAGATCCGCACCGGCGAAACCGCCTTTCTGTTTCTGCAGCACTTCATTCGCTTGCTGCGGGCGGGCGGCCGTGCCGGCGTGGTGATCAAGAACACGTTTCTCTCGAATACCGACAACGCATCGGTGGCCCTGCGCCAGAAGTTGCTGACGGATTGCAACCTGCACACGGTGCTCGACTGTCCCGGCGGCACCTTCCAGGGAGCGGGGGTGAAAACTGTGGTGCTGTTCTTCGAAAAAGGTGCACCGACCCGGAGGGTCTGGTTCTACCAGCTCGATCCCGGCCGCAACCTGGGCAAGACCAACCCACTCAACGACCGCGACCTGGCGGAGTTCGTGGAGCTGCAGAAAACCTTTGCGGATTCGCCCAAAAGTTGGAGTGTGGCGGTGGACTCCATTGATCAGCAGAACTGGGATCTCTCGGTGAAGAACCCCCATGGGGGTGAGGCGGTGGCTCTGCGGAGCCCGCAGGAGATCATGGCGGACATTGCGGCGCTGGATGCGGAGAGTGCTGAGGTGCTGTGGAGGATCAGGAGGTTGTTATGAAGGAAGGGTGGCAAACCAAAACACTCGGGGACGTCTGCCACGTCTACCAGCCTGAAACCATCAGCCAAAAGCAGATGAAGGCAGGAGATTTTCGAGTTTATGGAGCCAATGGACAAATCGGCTGGCACAACGAGTTTAATCACGATTCTCCTCAGCTGATTCTCGGTTGTCGCGGTTCATGCGGGACGGTTCATGTCACAGAACCGCGCTCGTGGATCAACGGAAACGCGATGGTTGTCCAGCCCACGAATAGCGCAGTAGATCTAGCATTCCTTGCCTATGCACTGAAAGGCGGCATTGAACTGGATGACGCGATCACAGGCACGGCACAGCCTCAAATCACGCGGACATCCCTGATGCCGCTAACCATCTCGTTCCCAGAGTCCCTGCCCGAACAGCAGCGAATTGTCGCCCTGCTCGACGAAGCGTTTGCGGGCCTCGCCACCGCCAAAACCAACGCCGAACAGAACCTCCAGAACGCCCAGGCGATCTTTGAGAGTCATCTTGAATCCGTATTCAGCCAGCGGGGGGAGGGGTGGGTGGAGACGACGCTCGACAAGATTTCGACCAACCTCGACAGTAGGCGAGTTCCAATAACCAAGAACGTCCGAAGCAGTGGCGAGTATCCCTACTACGGTGCGTCAGGCATCGTTGATTACGTTGCGGACTACATTTTCGAGGGCGACAATCTGTTGGTTTCTGAAGACGGAGCGAATCTGCTGGCGAGATCGACGCCCATCGCATTCTCGGTAACCGGCAGATACTGGGTCAATAACCACGCACACATTCTACACTTTGAGAGCATGGCGACCCAGCAGTTCGTCGAGTTCTATTTAGAAAGTATCAAGCTTGATGAATTCATCACTGGCGCTGCACAGCCAAAGCTCAACCAGAGGGCGCTGAACGCGATTCCAATACCGATTCCAGAGTCGGTTGAGGAGCAGGCAAGGATTGTCAATGGAGTTGAGTCACTTCAGGAAGAAACCCAACGCCTCGCCCGCCTCTACGAACGCAAACTCGCCGCCCTGGAGGAACTGAAGAAGTCCCTCCTGCACCAGGCGTTTAACGGAGAGCTCTGAGCACCCCGGGGGTTGGGAGCTCTCAGTAGGCCCACCTACACTGAAACCGTCAGCTCAGCGAGCCCATGTCCGCCCCTGCGGTCACCCCCTGCGCCAGCCGCTCTGAGGTGCTGGAGAGGCTGCGTCAACACTATCCGGATCTGGCCTCCCAGTTCAAGGTCAGCAACCTGGCCCTGTTTGGATCCTTCGCTCGCGATGAGCCAACGCCCACCAGCGATGTGGATCTGCTGGTGAGTTTCGCCGAGCCCATTGGCTTCGGTTTCATGCACCTGGGCGATCGCCTGGAAGATCTCCTCGGCCGCAGGGTCGACCTGGTGGCCTCCGATGGGATCAAGGAGAACCGTCGCCCCTCCATCATGAGCAGCCTTATTCATGTCGCGCCGTGACTGGGCCCTGTTTGTCGACGACATTCAGCAGGCATGCGACAAGATCAGTGGCTATGTCAGTGGGATGAGTTTTGAAGACTTCTGCGCAGATACGCGAACTGTGGATGCCGTGGTACTCAGCCTCTCCGTGATTTGGACCATCGTGCAGACCGATTTGCCGGTTCTTGCTCAGCAGCTCAGCTCCTGGTCGAACGAATCCCGATAGGGAACCAGAGGCCTTGGCCATGCACGCCTGTCCCGGACCGCGCGCGTCCCTGCGAACGAGAGTTGATGCAGCAGGGAATCTGCTGCTTCGAAACCTTCCCCCATGCCATCACTTGCCATCTGCGGAACGGGGAGGCGAAGGCTCGCCAGAAGCGGCCGCAGCGCACGGCCCTGCTCTCCCAGGCCAGCATCACCACTTCACCGCTCACCAGCATCGACCTGATCGATGCTGCGCTCTGCGCTCTCACCGCCCACCAATTTGCCAGTGGCGCTGCCTGCCGTGCCTACGGCGAGCCGGAGTCCGGGCTGATCGTGGTGCCCGAGCATGCAAGCCCCTCGGGCGAGTGGGGCCTGGATCGGCCAAACTTATCCGTATGACTGCCTCGGCCCGCCCATCCAGCTATCACTACGTGGTGGGTAAGCAGCTGTTGCACACCATCCCGGTCGAGCTGATCCCATGAACGAGGCCGAAACCCGCGCTGAGTTGATCGATCCGCTGCTGGTGGCGGCCGGTTGGGGCGTGGTGGAGGGCAGTCGCATTCGCCGCGAGTTTCCGATTGCCCCCGGGCGCATTGAAGGGGGCGGTCGCCGCGGCAAGTCCCTCAGCGCCGACTATGTACTCAGCTACCGCAACACCGCCCTGGCGGTGGTGGAGGCCAAGGCCGATTCACTGCCGCTTACCGAGGGGGTGGGCCAGGCCAAGGAGTACGCCGCCAAGCTCCAACTGCGCTTCACCTACGCCAGCAACGGCAAGGGCATCTACGCCATCGATCGGGACACTGGCGAGGAGGGGGAGGCCGATGGCTTCCCCACGCCCCAGGAGCTGTGGGCGCGCACCTTCGCCGAGGAGAACGCCTGGCGTGATCGCTTCGCATCCATCCCCTACCCCGACAAGGGCGGTAGCTGGCAGATCCGCTTCTACCAGGAGATCGCCGTGAAGCGGGTGCTGGAGGCAATCGTCACCGGCCAGAACCGCATCCTGTTGACGCTGGTCACCGGCACCGGCAAAACCTCGATCGCCTTCCAGATCCTCTTGAAGCTGTTTGCCGCCCGCTGGAACCTCAGTGGCGAGCCCACGCGCCGGCCCCGCATTCTGTTTCTGGCCGATCGCAACAACCTCGCCGATCAGGCCTTCAACGACTTCACCGCCTTCGCCGCCTTCGAGGAGAACGCCCTGGCGCGGATCGAGCCCGTTGACCTGCGCAAAAAGGGTCGGGTGCCCACCAACGCCAGCGTCTTCCTCACCATCTTCCAGACCTTCATGAGCGGCCCGCCGGTGGACGGCAAGCCCTCCCCCTGGTTTGGCCAGTACCCGCCCGACTTCTTCGATTTCATCGTGATCGATGAGTGCCATCGCGGCGGTGCCAACAACGAATCCACCTGGCGCGGCATCCTCGAATACTTCGCCCCCGCCGTGCAGCTGGGCCTCACCGCCACCCCCCGCCGCCAGGGCAACACCGACACCTACGCCTACTTCGGCGACCCGGTGTACAGCTATTCGCTCAAGGAGGGCATCAACGACGGCTTCCTCACCCCCTTCCGCGTGAAGCAGATCAGCACCACCCTCGATGAATACATCTACACCCCCGACGACACGGTGGTGGAAGGGGAGATCGAGGCCGGCCGCCTCTACAAGGAGCCCGATTTCAACAAGATCATCGAGATCGAGCGGCGCGAGCGCGAACGGGTGAGCATCTTCATGGAGCAGATCGATCCGCGCCAAAAGGCGATCGTGTTCTGCGCCACCCAGGATCACGCCCTGGCCATCCGCGACCTGATCAACCAGCTCAAGAGCAGCACCGATCCCAACTACTGCCAGCGGGTCACCGCCAACGATGGCGAGCTGGGCAACACCTGGCTGCGGGCCTTCCAGGACAACGAGAAGACCATCCCCACCATCCTCACCACCTCCCAGAAACTCTCCACCGGTGTGGATGCCCGCAACGTGCGCGCCATCGTGCTGCTGCGGCCCGTGAACTCAATGATCGAGTTCAAGCAGATCATCGGCCGCGGCACCCGCCTGTTCGACGGCAAGGACTACTTCACGATCTACGACTTCGTGAAGGCCCACCACCACTTCAGCGATCCGGAGTGGGATGGGGAGCCCCTGGAGCCCGAGGCGATCGATCGCCGTGCGCCCGCACCAGCGCCGGATCCCAGCGAGGCCAAGGAGCCTTCCGAAGAGCCCGAAGGCCGCCAGCCTCGCCCCGCCAAGGCCCGCATCAAGCTCGGCGATGGCAAGGAGCGCTCGATCCAGCACATGCTGGTCACCTCCTTCTGGCATCCCGATGGCCGGCCGATGAGCTCCCAGCAGTTCATCGAGTGCCTCTATGGCCAGTTGCCGGAATTCGTGAAGGATGAGGCCGAGCTGCGCGATCTCTGGAGTGCGCCCGACACCCGCCGCCGCCTGCTGCAGGGGCTGGAGGAGAAGGGCTTCGGCGCCGAGCAGCTGGCGGAGATGCAGCGCATCATCGATGCCGAAAACAGCGATCTGTTCGATGTGCTCGCCCACGTGGCCTATGCTCTGCCGCCCGTTCCCCGCGAGCAGCGGGCCGGCAACGCCCGCCTCTACATCCACTCCCGCTTCACCAGCAAGCAGCAGCTCTTCCTGGATTTCGTTCTGCAGCACTATGTGACGATGGGCGTGCAAGAGCTGGCCCAGGAAAAGCTCACACCGTTGCTGCAGCTCCGCTACCAGAACTCCATCGCCGATGCCGTTGCCGATCTGGGCAGACCCGAAGAAATCGGCCAGCTCTTTTCCGGTTTCCAGAGGTATCTCTACGAGGCTGCTGGTTGATCGCTTCCGTTTCCCTGGGCGCGGCGCAGGTGCTCCACCCACACCGTCGTATCCACCAGGATCACGCCGCGCTCTGGCGACGGGGGATCGGCTCCTGCCCTTCGCACAGCTGCTGGCCCTGCTCAGGGTTTGCGCTGCAACCTGGAGGTGAGCGGCGGCACGGCAGGCACGACAGCCGACCTGCGCCGCGATGCCGCTGGCGGGAAGCGACTAATGTAGTCACCAATAGAAGGGTCGTCGTGTCTGAAGTAGTCGCAAGCCAGGTGTCGGTGCGGGATCTCAAGACCCACCTCTCCGCATGGCTCGGCCGGGTGCAGGCCGGTGAGGTGGTGGAGGTCACCTCCCATCGCAAGCCCATCGCCCGCATCACCGCTGTGAAGCCAGCGGACTCAGATATAACCAGCCCGCTGCAGAAAGCCATTGATGCAGGCCTGATCAGCTGGAACGGTCAGAAGCCCAACCTTCCCCCACCCGTCAAGCTGCGGGGGAAGGGAAAGCTGCTGAGTGAGATCGTGATTGAGGATCGGGGTTGAGCTGGTGATCCTCTTCTGTGACACCAGTGCACTGATGAAGTTGCTCGTTGACGAAGATCAATCGGATCAGATGCAGCAGGTCAGCACCACTGTCGAGGCCATCGGGGTCTGCCGAATTAGCTGGCCCGAAACAATGGCTGCCCTGGCTCATCTCCAACGGGAAGACCCAGTCTGCGACGAAGATCTCGAACAGGCTCGGCAGCACCTGATCCAATGCTGGAAGACCTTCACCATTGTTGAAGTCAGCCAGCCATTGGTGGAAACGGCTGGGTGCAGCTGGCCGCAGCCCATGAACTCCATGTCAACGCCGAACAGACCGTTGTCTTCGCCAGCTACGACCGTCGGCTGAATCAGGCCGCCCAGCTCCTTCGGCTGGAGGTGCTGCCATGACCACCACACCAGCTGCCACCAGCGAGATGGACCATCTCGATCAGCTCGTGGCCAAGGCCTTCGATGGCTTCCTGGATTGTCTGGGCCGACTTCAGGACACTCGATTTCAGCGAAGGCACCGGTGTCCGCAAGCTGTAGCTTGACGGCAACCCCGCCATCGGGCTGTCGACGCAACGGGTGCTTGCTCGATTCGTTCAATCGTCCAACAGCGTGTTGGACATTCGGGGCTGCGGCAGCGGATCGGGGGACCCCGTACCGTTTGCTCCTTCCCCGCTGACCAGGCCTGCCATCCCACCCATGACCACACCCACCGCCACTCTCGACACCTTGCGCTCCGGTGCGCTGAAGGGGATCACGCGGCTGGATCTCTCCTGTGGCCTGGAGGAATTCCCGCGGGAGATCTTCGAGCTAGCCGACACCCTGGAGGTTCTCAATCTCTCGGGCAACCTGTTATCCGAACTCCCGGACGACTTGCCGCGGCTGGGCAAGTTACGGGTGATCTTCTGCTCGGACAACCGCTTTACCCGGCTGCCCGAGGTGCTGTCCTCCTGCGCTCAGCTGGAGATGGTCGGGTTCAAGGCGAACGCCATCCGCGAGGTGGCGCCTGCCGCCCTTTCCCCCGGCTTGCGCTGGTTGATCCTCACGGATAATCAGGTTTCAGTGCTGCCCGATTCCATCGGCACCTGCGCGCGCCTGCAAAAACTGATGTTGGCCGGCAATCAACTGGAAGAGTTGCCAGAGGCGATGCGCGGCTGCGTCAACCTTGAGCTGCTGCGGATTGCGGCCAACCGGTTCCAGGCGTTGCCGGAGTGGCTGCTGCACCTGCCCCGGCTCACCTGGTTGGCCTTTGGCGGCAATCCGGTTTCCGCGCTGCCCCACGCCCCGCGTTCAAGCGCAGACCGCCTCCATTGGGGGGATCTGGTGTTGGCTGAACAACTCGGCGAAGGCGCCTCGGGAGTGATCCACAAGGCGCACTGGCAGCCGTCACCGCAGGAAGCCGGCCATCCCGTGGCGGTGAAGCTGTTCAAGGGGGCGGTCACCAGTGACGGGTTGCCAGCGGAAGAACTTGCGGCCTGTCTGGCGGCGGGCAATCACCCGCACTTGATCGGGGTGATGGGCGAACTCAGCGGGCATCCAGCCGGCACCAGCGGCCTGGTGATGCCGTGGGTTGACCCGGGATTTCGGAATCTGGCCGGCCCGCCCAGCCTGGCGTCCTGCACCAGGGACATCTACGACGACGGCCAGCGTTTCTCCCTGGTCTTGGTGCTGGATCTGGCGAGGGGCCTGGCTGCTGTTGGCGCGCACCTGCACGCCCGTGGAATTTTGCACGGGGATTTCTATGCGCACAACGTGCTGTATCGCCCCGAGGGCGGCTGCTACTTGGGCGACTTCGGGGCGGCCTCCTTCTACCCCCCTCAGGCAAGTGAAGGCACCAATCCATTCGAGGCGCTGGAGGTGCGCGCCTTCGGCTGTTTGCTGGGCGAATTGCTGGAGCGCCTTGAACCCGGCCATCACCTGCTCCTGCCATCGTTACAAGCACTGCAACTCCGCTGTATGGCGCCAGTTGCGGCGAGCCGGCCCCGGTTCGCCGAGCTGGTGGCCACCTTGGAATCACTGTGAAATGAAGCGAGGTGGTCTGAACCTCGCGGAGCTCGGTGGATCCGCCCAGGGATGGATGGAAAGGGGATCTGCAGGAACCCTGGTGCACGACAAAGAGTGCCTGCCTGAACTCGTACGGGTATGGGAAAGTTGGTGAATTGCTGGTGGTGAGCGGTGGATCCGAACGCGTCCGTAACCGGTCTGGCCCGCGCCATTCAGCTGTCGGTGGCCCCGGTGTTCCTGCTCACCGGCATCACGGCGCTTCTGGTTGCCGGCGTGGTGGCCGTGCTGTTCATCAGCGCGGTGGCGGCCCTGGATCTGGCGGTGATCGTGGTGCCGGTGTTCGTGCTGGCGATGGTGTTCCTGATCCTCGGGCTGGTGTTCTTCCTGCTGGAGGTGCAGCTGGCCATTCGCCAGAACCCGCAGCGCTACTACTAAGGCTCGGCGGCACGGGCGTGCCCTGATCAGCTCCCGCTGCCGCTTCTGGCCTCAGGCCAATGATCACCACGTGGGCAGGCCAGAGACCATCGATGGCGCCAGCGAAAACCCTCGGCGGCGACCCCGGAGAAAATCGCCGAGGCCGTGGTCCGCTTGGTGGAGGCGGGCTCAGTTCAGCAGCTCCATGGTGTCCGGAAAGGGGCCGCTCTGCAGCCACACCGTGGTGGCGGTGTGGGTGGGGTGGAGGCACTCGCCGCCCCCTAGG
>Ga0208594_1000346_pt1 | contig 10813 bp, 11 predicted proteins | sample LakMenEpi14Sep10_FD_150699 | JGI IMG/M metagenome (GOLD analysis project Ga0208594, IMG submission 150699) | Freshwater microbial communities from Lake Mendota, WI - 14SEP2010 deep hole epilimnion (SPAdes) | ecosystem: Environmental > Aquatic > Freshwater > Lake > Epilimnion/Euphotic zone ...
CGGCAAACAAAAGTTCGAGGGGCAAAGTGCCAAAGCGTTCATGAAGGGCGAGCCATCCGGCTACACATCCGGGCACAGTTATCGAATTGAAGTTCGCGTTCATTGGCACGTGCGTGAAACCTTGTTGGCGCAGTTGCTCTGGGTTGACGCCAGAACCAGCGCGACCGGCGGCATTCAGCGAGTGCACTTGACCATCAACGTGCACTAATGCGAATAGATCTCCGCCCATGCCGCAAAGATGTGGTGCGACAACCGCCATCGTTGCGCTTGTCGCAATCGCAGCATCAACCGCATTGCCGTTTTGTTCAAGAATGCGTACGCCAGCTTTTGTCGCTAATGCGTCTGCGCTCGAGATCATCTCAACACCTTAGGTGGCGCGTGTTGGTACGCGTGACTAGAAGGTGGTGGTGCTTTTATTTGTCCGACGAAGTCGGACTTTATTTAGCGCTTCTTTTTTGCTGCTGGCTTAGCAGGAGCAACAGGCTTGCGCACTGTCACGATTTTTGGTGGCTTTGCAACACCGAGTGCGATGTCTTTGAAGCCCTTGAGTGCGGTGATCTTGGCAACAGTCTTTGCCTTCACTTGCACTTGCTCACCAGTTGCCGGGTTACGAGCCATGCGGGCTGGTCGGTACTTCTTCGCGAATTTCGCGAAACCCGAAATGTTGACGACGTCACCCTTGGCAACTGCGGCCAAGATTACGTCAATTGTGCCTTCGACGACAGCAGTTGCTGTCTTCTTGTCGACGTCGGCGTGGATAGCTACTGCTTGGATGAGGTCACGTTTTTTCATATGTCTCAAAGGTATTAGATGGTCAAGTGATTTTGGTGGATTATCCGAAACGCCCTATTTGACGCCCATAAATAGTCCAAAAAACGGCCAAAACTGCCTAAAACAGCGCAAATAGCGCCATTTCTAGCTATTTGTTTGACGCTTCGAAGATGCTCTGAATTGCTGCGTCGAGAGCACCGTTGAACTGCGATTCGGTTTGTTTGGCCGACAAACCTTCGGTGAGGGCTCGCGAAAAACTGGCGATGACACCTGGATTTTTAGCCAGTTGTTTGTTGGCTTCTTCACGGCTGTAGCCGCCTGAAAGCGCAACAACTCGAATTACTCGTGGATGTTTGACGAGTTCACCAAAAAAACCAGTTTCATTTGGCAACGTGAGTTTGAGCATCACGTTCTGATCGCCGTTGAGAGAATTTAACTGACCGAGAATTTCGGCTTTCAGAATTACTTCAGCGGCACTCTTTTCTGGGCTCTTGATGTCGACCTCTGGTTCGATGATTGGTACAAGACCTGCGTCGACTATTTCTTTGCCGATTTCAAATTGTTGTTTGACAACATCGCTGATGCCAGTTTTGTTAGCAAGTTTGATCACCGAGCGCATCTTTGTACCGAACACACCGTGAGATTTTGCGCTTTCAAGTCGTGTGCTCAATTCGGGGATTGGTTTCATTATTTGTGCGTCGTTGGCGTCGTCAGCCAAGCCGTTATCTACTTTTAAGAATGGCAAAATCTGTTTGTTTTGCCAGAGAAACTCAGCGGTGCCTTTGCCGTCAATCGTGCGGTTCATCGTCATTTCAAAAAGAATCGCGCCCAAGATTCGCTCGCTGGTGAAAACTGGGCTGCTGATGATTCGTGAACGCATCGCGTGAATCAGGTCAAACATTTCAGCATCGTTCTTATATTCTGATTCTTCGACGCCATAAAGTTTCAGCGCCTTTGGCGTGCTACCACCACTCTGATCGAGTGCGGCGATAAAGCCTTTGCCAGATTTGGCTTTTTGTAGTTGTTCAGCGTTTACTTTTGTGGCCATGGTGCGTGTCCTTTTTGCGTTTGACGCGATGCGTCAAATATTAACGCAGTTTATGCAGACCCTATAAATGTGGGTTGACCAACACTCGACCGCGCATTTTTCCTGCCAAAATTTTGTCAAGCTGCGCGCTCAAGTCGTTTAAGCCGATTATCTCGACACTTTGCGTTTCGAGCCAAGTCGGTTTCAGGTCAGTGGCGATGCGTTGCCACATTGCCTTGCGCGGTTCGATCGGTGTTTGAACACTGTCGATACCGAGCAGGTTGACGCCACGCAAAATGAATGGCATCACAGTTGTTGAAATGCCTATGCCGCCGGTGAGCCCACTTGCTGCGACGCTGCATCCATATTTAAGAGTGCGAAAAATGTAGGCGAGTGTTGCGCCGCCAACACAGTCGACTGCACCTGCCCAACGTTCGCGCTCGAGCGGTTTTGGTGACTCGGCTGAAGTTTCAGCGCGATCGATTATTTCGCTAGCACCAATTGTCTTTAGCCAGTCGGCAGTTTCTGGTTTGCCTGTGCTGGCGACAACTTCGTAGCCACGCATCGCGAGCATGCCGACTGCAACCGAGCCGACACCGCCAGTTGCGCCAGTGACGAGAACTGGGCCCGAACCCGGTTTGAGTCCGGCTTTTTCGAGTGCGTCAACCGAAAGCGCAGCCGTGTAACCCGCGGTACCGATCATCATTGCGGTGCGTGAGTCAAGACCAGTTGGTATCGGCACAAGCCATGAAGATTGCATGCGTGCGTATTGCGAAAACCCGCCGTGATGTGCGACGCCGATGTCATAGCCGTGGCCGATAACGCTCGTGCCGACTTTGAAGTTTGCGTTTGACGACTCGACAACTTTGCCCGCAAGATCGACGCCGCCAATTAGTGGATCAATGCGCGCAATACGACCAGACTCGGTGCTGGCCAGACCGTCTTTGAAATTGATACCCGAAAATTCGACTTGCACAAGCACATCGCCTTCGCCGAGTTGGTCGATTGGCATGTCGACTATTTTGCGTGCCCAACCTGACTCGGTTTTGCCAACTGTAAATGCACGACTTGTGTTTGGTGTATTCACTATTGCACTCGTTTCGGGTTCAAAAAACTGGTCATTTCGGTCACTTTCGCTATTCGACTTGGCAATTTGAGTGTTAAGTATCCGCCGTCAGAATACAGTTATTTCAGCGATGATGACTAAATCTATTCGGGTTGGCTTGCTCGCATACGGGGCGATTGGTTATGAGCACAATCTGGCGGTTCAAAATACAAACGGTTTGGTCTTAACTGCTGTTTGTGATTCAAAACCTGAGCGAATTGCCGCGGCCCGCGAACTAGCCCAAGATTTTGTCGGCTTCAGTGACGCGACCGAGATGCTCGACTCTGGCTTGCTTGATTTGGTCGTGATTTCGACCCCGCCAAACAGTCACTTTCATTGGGCAAAAGAATCTCTAGAGCGCAACATCAATGTTGTTCTTGAAAAGCCAATGGCGCTCACTGCCAACGAATGTGATGAATTGATCAAATTGGCCGAAGACAAAAAGTTGCTTCTTGTCGTCTATCAAAACCGTCGTTTTGACGCCGACTTTGTAACTATGCGATCCCTCATTACATCCGGAGTAATCGGCGAGGTTTATCAACTTGACACTTTTGTCGGTGGCTATTCACGCCCGTGCGATTATTGGCACTCAGATGCGTTGGTTTCTGGTGGCGCAATTTTCGATTGGGGAAGTCATTTCATTGACCAAATATTGAATTTAATTTCTGATGATGTCGCCCATGTCAGTGGGCAGAACCATAAAAGAGTTTGGACGCACGCGACAAATGCCGATCATGCTCAAGTAACAATTACTTTTAAGACTGGCAAGCAAGCCACATTCGTTCACTCAGATCTCGCGGCGGCAAGAAAGCCAAAGTTTTATGTGCTCGGCACATTGGGTGCCATCGTCGGCGAATGGAATCCGATGGCTGAGCCTGCTGTTGCTGATCTTCCGGCAATATTGAAATTGCATCGTCAAGACGGCGCGCCACAATCAGTTGAACTAGGAAAACTTGACGAATTCGAATTTCATAAATCGATAGTTGATTATCTGACTAATGGCACACCGATGTCGGTAACTGCTTTGCAATCGCGCAATGTTGTCGCGATCATGCAAGCAGCAGAAGAGTCGGCTCTTAACAATGCAATGCCAGTTGTGCCTAAATTGCGCGACAGTATTTCTTCAAGTTTGGTTTAACTATGTCGGTCAAATGGGGTTTCATCGGCGCAGGTTGGATTGCCAATCGGGCCACGGCGCCCGCGGTTCACGCTGCCAATAATGCGCAACTTTTTGGTGTGGCGAGTCGAGATGCTGCTCGCTCAAAAAAACTTGAACCACAAAATGTTTACGACTCATATCAACAGTTGCTAGATGATCCGCAGATTGAAGTCGTATATATAAGCCTTGGAAACCATCAGCATCTTGAATGGGTAACGAAATCGCTTGAAGCAGGCAAACATGTGTTGTGCGAAAAGCCACTTGGTCTGAATGCGCTTGAAGTTCAACAAATGATCGAGTGTTCGAAGCGCTGCAATCGTTTATTGGTAGAAGCAGTGTGGACTCGTTGGCACCCGCGATTTAGTCGCATTGTCGAATTAGTCGAATCTGGTGCGATCGGCGAGATCAAATCAATCGAGTCGCAGTGGGGTTTTAAATCAGAAATGACAGAGAACTATCGGCTTGACCCATTATTGGGTGGCGGTGCATTGCTTGATATTGGTTGCTACCAAGCAAATATGTGGGTTGCGGTCACAAATGGTGCAAAAGAATTGCTGATTAATAAAGTCGAGCGAAAAGTTGGTCCGACAAAAATTGATTTGACCACCGAAGTCGACGCAACAATTGACGGAAAAGTCAAGGCTCATCTGGTGAGCTCATTTGAAAAAGACATGCCTCAGATACTGAAGATTGAAGGTAGTTTGGGCATAATCGCAACCGAAACTGGTGAAGCTTTTTCAACTTGGCGTGAGCCGAGTTCGTTGCGCGTGAACGATCACATCGAAAATTTTGAGAAAGTTGACGCATTCGTCGAAATGATTCAACAGGTTGGCGAGCAGATTGCAAGTGGTTCTGGTTGGGTAATGCCAACAAGTGATTCGCTTCGAACTGCAAACATACTCGATCAAATCATAGAAAGCTGAGTTACATAATTATGAAGATTAAATCTGTTCTTGCTGTATCAATATTTATTGCAAGTTGTTCTGGCAGCGACCAAGGCTCATCGTCACAAAGTATTGGCTGTTCACTCGGAGATGTCGTTCAAGACAGGGCTATAAAAATAGCCACAACAGTTGCGCCGATCACGAGCATTGTGGCAAACATTGCAGGCGGTTCTTCGGCGATAATCACGGGCATCGTGCCTGAAGGTACAAACTCGCATACTTTTGAACCACGACCAAGTGACGCGGCGACGCTCGAGTCCGCAGACATTGTGTTTATTAATGGCCTTGTGCTTGAAGAGCCGACTAAAGATCTTGCCCTGGCAAACATCAAAACGGGCTCAAATGTTTGCGAACTTGGCACTGAGATTTTGCCCGAGTCTGAATATATTTTTGACTTCTCGTTTCCAAAAGAGGGTGGCAAGCCCAACCCTCATTTATGGACCAACCCACCAATGGCAAAAGAGTATGCGCAAGTTGTTAGAGATGTGCTCGTGCGTCGTGACCCATCGAATGCGACGATTTACGAAAGTAATTTCTCTGCATTTGTATTGAAGATTGATGCACTCGACCAAGCAACAAAGATTGCGACTGCGACTATCCCCGAAGATCAACGCAAACTGTTGACATATCATGACGCCTACGCTTATTTTGCGACCAACTATGGTTTCACGGTGGTTGGCGCAATTCAGCCCTCATCGTTTGATGAGCCAACCCCAAAAGAAATCGGTGAACTGATCTCTCAAGTGAAAAACCAAAAAGTAAAAGCAATATTTGGAAGCGAAGTATTTCCGTCAACCGTGCTTGAACAGATTGGTGCCGAAACTGGCGTGCGATATGTTGATGTCTTGCGCGACGATGACTTGATTGGCGAGCCAGGAGACCCAGAACACTCGTGGCTAGGTTTAATGAGGTTTAATTTCGTGACAATCGTTGAGGCTCTCGGTGGAGATGCGTCAGCATTGAAATCTCTCGATGTTCGAGACGTTGTCAAAGATGAGGCAAAGTATCCTCAGTAGAACTGATAGCCCATTGATTGTTTGTGAACATGTTTCGTGTACCTATGGCAACGCGCCGGTCGTTGAAGACGTCTATTTAACGATCAATCGGGGCGAGTTTGTGGGCATTGTCGGCCCATCTGGTTCTGGCAAAACAACTTTATTGAAGGCAATTATTGGCTCACAACCAGTTGCGCATGGTTCTATAACTATTGATCCTCGCTTGACGATTGGTTATGTTCCTCAAGTCGAAACAGTTGATTGGTACTTTCCGGTCACAGTCGAAGAAGTAATCGTGATGACTCGTACGAAAACTAAGTGGTGGCCACGAATTACATCCAAAGAGCGCGCCGATGTTCGAGAAGTGCTTGAAAAACTTGGCATCGCCGAGGTTGCGGGCCGACATATTCGAGAGCTCTCTGGTGGGCAGCAACAGCGCGTTTTTCTTGCAAGGGCGATGTTCTGTCAGCCCGATGTTTTGATTTTGGATGAACCCACCTCGGGCGTAGATGTTCGAACACGTCACGAAATTTTGCACCTGCTTGCAGATCTTCACCAAGAAGGTTTAACGATCGTGTTGACAACTCACGACCTAAACGGTTTGGCTGCCCACTTGCCGCGGGTGGTCTGTTTCAAAAAGACTGTGATTGCTGACGGAAGCCCGCGCGAAGTGCTTACGCCAGAGGTTCTCGAAGTTACTTATGGTGCGCCAATGGATGTTCTTGAGCATGGTGGCATGCCGTTGGTAGTTGATCACGGTCGAGTGGCAATGCGTGGAGAGGGTAAATGATTTTCGCATTGAATGTGTTTGAGCCGTATGAATTTCAATTCTTTCGAAACGGTTTGATTGTTGCAACAATCGCTGGGGCGTTGTGTGGCTTGCTCGGAGTTTTTGTAATTCTGCGCGGCATGAGTTATATCGGTCATGGTTTGTCGCACGCAGTTTTCGGTGGCGCAGCAGCAAGCGCGGTGATGAAGATCAACTACTTTTTGGGTGCCGGCATTTGGGGTGTTGTGTCGGGTTTGTTGATTGCCAGAGTCGCACGGCGACGTGTGATCGGTGCTGACGCTGCTATTGGTGTCGTCACGACGGCTTCGTTCGCACTTGGTCTGGCATTGATGAATCGATACGGTCAAGCCTCAAAAAGCATCGAGGCGGTGTTGTTTGGCAGCGTGCTTGGTGTGAAAGTGGCAGATATCTACGCTGTTTCGCTAGTTGCTTTGTTGGGTCTTGCAGTAGTTGTTCTCGGTTACCGCAAATTGCTTTTCTCGACTTTTGACAGAGATGTCGCCCAAGTCAGCAATGTTCGAGTTTCGCTCGTTGAGGCCGTGTTGTTGGCAATGATCTCTCTGACAATTTTGGTGACGATGCGCGTGATTGGCACGCTGTTGATCTCGGCACTATTGGTGATTCCGGCGGCGTCGGCACGAATGACGACAAATAGTTTTTCAAGACTTTTGTGGGTTTCGCCGATTATTGGTGCAGCAACTTGTTTTATTGGCATGAACTTGAGCTATCACTTAGACACCTCGGCGAGCGCAACAATCATTTTGCTTGACGCGATTGTTTTCATCATTGTTTACGCGATTGCTGGCACGCGAAACCGTGCGAAGATGGCGTCTCTCGGTCATCTCTGATTTGCGCGCAATTTAGCTAGTTCGAAAATCCCACTGTGCACCCTCAGGTGTGTCGCGAACTTCTACATTCAACGCGGCTAATCGGTCGCGAATGATGTCAGACAAATCGAATCGTTTATCGGCGCGCACCTGAGCACGCAAATCAAGAAGCACCTGCACAAAAGGCCCGAGCACATCGCGTGGGTCGCGTAAGCCACCAGTTGCCGCGCCCGCCAATCGCGTAATCATGCTGCGCAAAACTGCTCGCGCATGGTCAGTTGCATCGCTTTGCAAAGTGTCACCCGACCAACCAACGATCGCATCGTCTAGTTCGAGTGCTGCGCGTGCTGCGCCGTCGGCATCAGCGTTGGCAAGCGCAGTTGAGAAAACTTGATTCAAGCGATCGGTTGCCTCACGAAGATTATTGTCAAAAGCCGTTGGCGCATGAGTCGCACCGACAGACACAGACTCAGGCGGGCGACTGTCGGTTTTGGTTTTTGCAGTCGGTGCCGCGGTCGACTGTGGGTCGCGCAAACGATCGATTGAGAAAGTTTCGCCTGATGCAATTTGTGTCGATTCACCACGAACTCGAATTGTTACGACTCCTTTACCGACGACAGTTACGTTCTGTGAGTCGAGGTCAATGACCATGCCAGTGTGTTCGTCAACACCGAGGACATAAACATCTGGGGGTAAATCGCGCTCGAGCATCGACAGGCGGCGTTCTCCCATATAACAAAAACGTGTGTCGTGATGACCACCTTCAGCATTGTTGTAGTGGGGAATTAGCGCAGCGTTGACACCGATATCGCCGAGAATATTGAGACCGTCGAGCCACCGCGGATCTTCACCAACTTTGTAGATTTCATAAACAGGCAAAGTGAATCGCCCGAGTGTCAGTGCGGCTGCAGATGCAAACGTCACAATTCCGCCGTCACGAAGTTTTTTGCTCAGCAGACCGGCTAATGGCGTGCCCGACCACTGCCTCAACGCATAAGTTGGCGAACCTGGCCCCGCAAAAACATAGTCGGCGTCGGCAACTTTTTGCAGTCCACGCTCGACGCTTAGAGAATCAGCACCAATTATTTCAGTAAGACCTGCAACTTCGAGACCGAGGTTGATGCTTGTTTGAAAATAATCGACGGCTTTCGTTGCTAGTTCTGGTGCGTTTTCTTGAAACCCGTACGGTGTGTCGAGCAAAACTGCGCGCGCAGATTTTTGAAGTTTGCCAGCAAGCATTCGGTGTGTCGTCACCATCGTTGGCGCTGTTTCACCAGAACCCATTACGGCAAGAATGTGTGGCGTTGACATCAGAAGAATCCGTCGGTTATGGCTGCGTGCACGACTTTGGCAAATCTTTCAGGGTGTTGGGCATGTAAGTCATGATCAGCGGGGCTAAACCATTCAACCCGCACCTTGGGCACTAATTGCTCGGCGAGTTCAATTGCACTGCGTTTTGAGTCGTTGAACACACTGTTCGCGCCTTCAGCCGGAACAAACATCACGGGAACAGAGATTTGACTATATATACGTGTCGGATGATGCTCCCATAGCCCGCGCAAAATCATCATGTGACGTTCAAGATTTAACCAAGGCCGCAATGTGCCGTCAGGTAAATGCTCCATGCAGGCGAGCGCACCATTGATGCCGGTCTCGGGCCAATCGTGGTGACTTCGCTGCAAATATTTTCGAAAGTCATCGATGCGCGTGCCGGCTATCGCGGGTGGCCGCAACGCTTGGGCACAATCATCCCAGTTTGGAAAATGATTTTGTAATTCAAGAAAGCCGCCGTCGACACAGACGACACCGCGCACCAACTGTGGTTGAGTGTGAGCAAGTTCGAGCACAACATTGCCGCCCCACGATTGGCCACATACGACGGGTGCTACGAAGTTTTGTTTTTGAATTTCGCGCAACAGCCCGGCTAGATCTTTAGTCACGGTTTGCATGTCGTAGCCGTTGTCGGGTTTTTCACTCAGACCGTGACCGCGAAGATCAACTGCGGTGACGAGATGGCCGAGCGACGACAAGGCGAGTGCGGCGCCCTCCCACAACATTGCATTAGACGCCAAGCCGTGCACAAGCACGATTGGTGTCTGTTTATGTGTTTCTGGCTTGCCCCAGGTGACAGTTCGCAGGCGAACACTGTTTGAAGTATCAACGAGTTCGCTTTGCGCAGCGTCGTTGTTAGCACTCGTGTTTACGTTTCGATTCACGTTTATTTACGTCCGGTCACATTTACCTTTTTGCATTGCGCAAGTTGAGTTAACAGTTATCAGAGTATTCTGCAGAAGTGAGCAAATTGTGATCGATCTAGTTTTGTTGGCGAATTTTGTTGCTACGGCCGTGATGACGGGCGTCATCTGGTTCGTGCAGTGGGTTCATTATCCGCTGTTGGCGACTGTGCCTGTTGATCGTGCAGTCGAAACCGCAGTCGAACATCAACGACGCACGGGTCAAGTGTTGGCTTTGCCGATGGCTGCTGAAGGTGTGACCACTTTATGGCTGCTCGTCAGTCGCCCCGATGCGGTGAGTTTGGTTTTGCCATGGCTCGGTGCAGTGTTGTTGGCAGTTGCGCTTGGCAGCACGGTGTTTTTGTCGGTGCCGCTGCATTCAAAAATGGCGACAAACCCAACTGCCGATGTTGGCCGGCGACTAGTTGTGACTAATTGGCCACGAACAATCGCCTGGAGTGCGCGCGCAGTTGTTTGCACTGTGATGTTGCTACAAGTTGTGCGTGCGTAAAGTGCAGCGATGAGTTATTCAGAAGTTTGCCCACAGCCCGTGCGCCGCGCGGTGATGAAACAAGGCTGGTACGACCTGGCATATATTCACTTTCGATACAGCGTCGAAGAGGTCGCACGAATTTTGCCAGACGGACTCGAAGTCGATGTGTGCGACGGCTCAGCGTGGGTCGGCTTGATTCCTTTTTCGATGCGCGGTATTGGTGTGCCAGGTTTGCCCGCTGTGCCGTATCTCGGTTCGTTTGCCGAAATTAATGTGCGCACGTACGTGCGTCGAAATGGCGTGCCTGGTGTTTGGTTTTGTTCGTTGGATATAAATCGGTTGTTGCCGACAATTGTCGCGCGCACTACTTATACATTGCCATATTGCTTTGGTCGGGCCAGCAATAAAAGAGTGGGCGACGAGTTGCACACCAAAGTCGAGCGTCGCTGGCCCCGCGGTGATCGTGCT
>Ga0208594_1000347_pt1 | contig 10785 bp, 10 predicted proteins | sample LakMenEpi14Sep10_FD_150699 | JGI IMG/M metagenome (GOLD analysis project Ga0208594, IMG submission 150699) | Freshwater microbial communities from Lake Mendota, WI - 14SEP2010 deep hole epilimnion (SPAdes) | ecosystem: Environmental > Aquatic > Freshwater > Lake > Epilimnion/Euphotic zone ...
CCTTTGGGTTGCCGAGTCACGATTGCTGCCGGTTTATCGTTGCGCCAAGGTGACGGCACATGTTCAGGCGAAGAATAAGTTCGCGGACGATCTGTCGGATCTAGCGGTGTGAACTTTGGTGCTGCCATGACGCGACCAGCCTAGAACATTTAAATCAGGGTCAAGATTGCAAATGCAGCAAGCCGTACACGAGCGACTCTTCAAGTGCGCGCCACGATGCTTCGATAATGTTCGCCGAAACACCGATTGTTGTCCATGTGCGCTCACCGTCGGTGGCGTCAATCAAAACGCGAGTTACTGCACCAGTTGCCGAACCTGAGTCGAGAATTCGAACTTTATAGTCAGTGAGATGCACGCGCTCTAACTGCGGATAACTTGCCCGCAACGCTTCACGCAACGCGGTGTCGATTGCATTTACCGGACCATTACCTTCAGATGTAAACACACTGCGAGTTTCACCAACCCAAACTTTGACAGTGGCTTCTGTGGTGAATGTGCCGCTTGCTGCTTCGTCAGTGATAACGCGCATTGACTCGACTTTGAAGAACGATTGATCCCAGCCTGCGGCGCGGCGCATAAGTAACTCAAGCGATGCATCGGCTGCTTCGAAGTGATAGCCCTCAAACTCAAGTCGCTTTAGATCGTCGATGACTTGACCAATTGCAGGACCATCAAGTTTGATGCCCAATTCTTGGGCCTTCATCGTGATCGTTGCGCGACCTGCCATTTCTGAAACTAAAAAGCGTGTGCCATTGCCGACGAGTTCTGGCGAAACATGCTCGTATGCATCTTTGGCACGAGCGATTGCCGAAACATGCAAACCTGCTTTGTGCGCAAATGCCGACGCGCCAACGTATGGTGCCTGCGGGTTCATTGGGCGATTCAAAACTTCGGCGACATGATTGCTGACTTGCGTGAGACGCTCGAGATGACCTTCGGGCAAACACTTGTAGCCGAGTTTGAGTTGCAAGTTTGGAATAACAGTCGTCAAGTTTGTGTTTCCAGTGCGCTCACCCAAACCGTTGAGCGTGCCTTGAACATGTCGTGCACCACTTTGCACGGCGGCAAGTGAATTGGCCACTGCACAGCCTGTGTCATCGTGACAATGAATGCCGATTACGACGTCGGTGCCCATGTGGCGACGAACATCAGCGACAATTTTTTCAACTTCGTTTGGCAGTGAGCCGCCGTTTGTGTCGCACAACACCAAATGTGTTGCACCGCCGATAACGGCTGCCTCAAGAACTCGCAACGAATATTCAGCGTTGTGCTTGTAGCCATCAAAGAAGTGCTCCATATCGACGAGCACGCGACGGTTGTTGGCAACTAAATATTTGACCGAATCGCTGACCATCGCCACACCCTCGTCGAGTGTGGTTTGCAGGGCTTGTTCAACGTGATAAGCCGAACATTTAGCCACAATGCACACTGCACTTGTCTGGGCTTCGACCAAATTGCGCAGCGTCGGATCGTCATCAACTTTGCCCATCGGGCGTCGAGTTGAGCCAAACGCAACAAGTGTTGAAGTTTTAAGACTCAATTCAGTGCGTGCGCGAGCAAAGAACTCGATGTCTTTCGGGTTGGCACCGGGCCAGCCGCCTTCGATGTAATGAACGCCAAGAAAATCGAGTTGTTCAGCGATGCGAAGCTTGTCTTGCACGCTTGCCGAAACACCTTCGACCTGCATGCCGTCACGAAGTGTGGTGTCAAAAACTTCGACGAGTTCGCGGTTTTGCGACATGAGTTTTACTTGACCAACTCACACCATTGCTTGTAGCGGTCGTCTTGACCACGCACGGCTTTGGCATAGGTTGCTGCAATCGCCTTAGTCATCGGACCAGGGCATGGAATCTTGCGTTCGTCGACTGAGTTAACCGAGCCAACTTCGGCAGCAGTACCACAAACGAAAATTTCGTCGGCGATGTAGAGATCACTGCGGGCGATGTTGTCGACACGAATGTCAAAACCCAAGTCACGGGCAATTGTTGAAACACTTGACTGTGTGATGCCCTCGAGAGCACCAGCCGAAAGTGGCGGAGTCAAAATCACACCGTTGCGCACACAGAAAATGTTTTCGCCTGTGCATTCGGCAACCAAACCACTTGGTGAAAGCATGATCGCCTCGTCGTAGCCGGCTTTAAGTGCTTCGACTTTTGCCAGAGACGAGTTGACATAGTTGCCAACAGTCTTTGCCGCGGGTGGCATCGTGTTGTGATCGTGACGTGTCCATGAAGAAATTTTCATGCGCACACCTTTTTGAACAGCGTCGTCACCGAGATAAGCGCCCCATGGCCAACATGCGATCGCCACATCAACTTTGCACGGCAAGGTGTTGAGACCCATTTCGCCGTAGCCGTAGTAAGCAATCGGACGAATGTAACAAGACGGTAGACCAGTTGATTTCACGGTCTGCTTAGTTGCATCGACAAGTTCTTCAATCGAATACGGCAACTCCATGCCCATGATTTTTGCGCTGTTGTGCAAGCGCTTCATGTGGTCGGTCAAACGAAAAACTGCAGGACCATTTGCTGTCTCGTATGCGCGAATGCCTTCGAAGACGCCAGTGCCGTAGTGCAATGTGTGAGTGAGAACATGCACCTTCGCGTCGTCCCAATTGACGAGCGAGCCGTTCATCCAAATTTTTGGCGTGGTTGTTATTGGCATTAAGTCTCCTGAATTTTTCTGATTTTCAGTCTATGAGTGAGGCTTTAAATAATCGCCTTGACGCGGCGCGCGATTTCGTCACCGACCGCGACAGTTGAGCCAGAAACAGGCTCGGTGCAAGCGTCTCGCAACACCTCGGCGGCTTTTGCCTCGCCTAGAAACTCAAGCATGTGTGCCGCCGACAAGATCGCCGCGACAGGGTTTGCGACACCCTTGCCAGCAATGTCTGGTGCCGAACCATGCACCGGTTCAAACATTGATGGACCACTGCGAGTTGGATTCAAATTCGCCGACGATGCAACCCCGATGCCACCTGAAACAGCGCCACCCAAATCGGTGAGAATGTCGCCGAACAAATTATCGGTGACGATTACGTCATAGCGATGCGGGTCTTGCACAAAATAAATGCACGCCGCATCTACGTGATTATATGCAGTTGCGACATCAGTAAATTCTTTTGCAACTCGGTCAAATGTGCGTTGCCACAAGTCGCCCGCAAAAGTGAGCACATTCGTTTTATGAACAAGTGTCAAGTGCTTGCGACTTCGTGTGCGAGCAAGTTCAAACGCATAGCGCACGCAACGCTCGACACCTTTTGCAGTGTTAACACTGCCCTGCGTCGCAACTTCATCGGGTGTGCCGCGACGCAACACGCCGCCTTCGCCGACATACGGGCCTTCTGTATTTTCGCGAATGACAACAAAGTCGTGTGGCTTCGTGTGCCCTGGTGCCGTGCCACTAAACGGGCGTCGATTTATATAAAGGTCTAACTCAAATCGCATCTTCAACAACAGACCGCGCTCGATAACACCCGGGGGCACACCTGGCGTGCCGACAGCGCCAAGCAGAATCGCATCGAACTTGCGCAACTCGGCAAGAGTCGCATCTGACAAAACTTCGCCGTCGCGCAAATATCGCGCACCACCAAGATCAAAATTGGTCGTGGCAAGTTTGACGCCAGTCGCGCCGACAACTTTTAACGCCTCAGCAAGAACTTCTGGACCGATACCGTCGCCACCGATGACAGCAACACGATGACTCGCCATAGAATTATTTGTCGCCACGTGTTTTGACATTCAGTTTTTGCGAAACCATGCCTTTAATCGTACGGCGCAAACACGCGCGAAAGCCGACCATTAACTTGACGCGATCTAGATAGCATTTTTAAGGTCATGATCCATCAACTTTCGCGAAAAACCTATGAGAGATTGCGTGAAGAACACGCAGACTTAACCACTCGTGGTCGCATTGTGGCCGCAGAGAAAATTGCCCGTGCGCGTGAGCACGGCGACCTCAAAGAAAACGGCGACTATCACGCTGCAAAAGATGAGCACGGCCACATGGAAGCCCGCATTCGACAACTCGAATCAATACTTGAACAAGCCGAAATCGTCGAGCCGTCAAAAGATGGCACGGTGAGTCTCGGCATGATCGTGACGGTGCTCTACGACGGCGACGACGAATCAATGGCCGAAAGTTACTTGATCGGACACATTGAAGAAATCAGCGAGGCGCCTGTGATGAGCCCAACTTCTCCGCTTGGCTCTGCCCTTCTTGGTGCAAAGGCTGGCGATGTTGTTGCATACGACGCACCCAATGGCAAGTTGAAAGTCAAAGTTTTAGAGACGCGTTCGCAGTGACGACTGATTCGGTGGCACAGATACCTGGCCTGCCAAACGGTTTCGAAATCGAATTGCCAGGTCGTGGCAAAACTTTTTATCGCGAGAAGAAAGGTCCTGCTGGTGCGCCAACACTGATGCTGTTGCACGGCTGGACAGCGACTGCCGACTTGAACTGGTTCACATGCTTTGATGCTTTGAGCGAAAACTTTAATGTTGTCGCACTCGATCTGCGCGGGCACGGTCGCGGCATTCGCACAAAAACAAATTTCAAACTCGAAGACTGCGCAGATGATGTCGCAGCACTCGCCGATGTTTTAGGCATCTCAACTTTTATTCCTGTTGGCTATTCAATGGGTGGCACTGTCGCACAGTTATTGTGGCAGCGCCACGAGCATCGAGTTCGCGGCATAGTTCTTTGCAGCACGGCGAGTCACTTCGCAAAATCACGCGAAGAAAAACTGAGCTTCTTTGGCCTCACTGGTCTTGCCGCGCTTTCACGACTGACTTCGGCGCAAGCGCGCACATGGTTGACCGATCAACTTTATTTGCAACGCAAATCAAACGGATTAGCACCGTGGGCGGTTAAACAAATTGCATCACACGACTGGCGACATATTCTCGAAGCTGGTAGCGCAATCGGCAATTTCGACTCGCGCGATTGGTTGCCAGAATTCGACGAACCAGCCGCGGTTGTAATTACTACAGAGGATGGCGTCGTCGCACCGGGTCGGCAAACCGAGCTCTATCAACTGTTGAAAGATGTTGAAGTTTTCGAAGTGCATGGCGGACACAACGCGGTGTTTGCGAAAAAAGAAATCTTCGTACCGACACTTGTTGAGGCATGCATGTCGGTTTATTTCCGCTCGGCTAGTTAGCGCGAGCCGACACAAGCTAAAACTTTTACTCGATTGTTTCGCGGCTGACGACAACTTTCGGGTCGCGCCACAAATTATTGACTGCATCAGCCAAACTGCCGCGAGCAGAACCCGCATCGGTGACAATGTCATCGGGCGTGTCGGCGAAGCGCAGCACAGACGCCACACCGTTGTCACAAACACTGACGACCAAACGCACTCGTCGGCGCTGTGGGTGTTGACTCGGCGGAACCTCGCTCGAATCGTCGTCTGCGGGACTTTCGTCGCGGTCGATCGGCGCAGCCCATCCGCAAGTTAAGACAACTGCGGCGTCAAACATGCGGGCTATCGCACTGCTTGGTGCGTCTAGCAATTCGTAAACATCTCCGTGCTCTGCAAGAAAACTGATGCGCAATGCCCCATTGTGATTTGAAAGCACGCCATCTGCATCGACAATGCTGACACCATATAAACGGGCACGCGGCAAATCGAAGCCGTCGAGAGAGGTGTGCAGGCTTGATTCGACGCACTTGGCTAGATCAATTGGTTCAAGTTGTTTTTGCATGCCCGAATGTGTGCCACGCGCACAAACTCGGCTTGCTTGGCCGACCAACCAGGTTGAGTCGCCGAATTAAACAGGCAGAATAGAACGGTGAATTCGCAACCAAAGACCCTGGCGCAAAAAATTTGGGATCGCCACGTGGTCAGTTCTGGACCGAACCAACCAGACCTTATATATATCGACTTGCACCTTGTTCACGAAGTGACGAGCCCGCAAGCGTTCGATGGTTTGCGCTTGGCACAACGCACAGTTCGCCGACCAGATCTAACCGTTGCGACAGAAGACCACAATGTGCCCACCGAAAATATTCATCTACCGATCGCTGATCCGATTTCGGCAAAACAAATTGAAGTTTTGCGCAACAACGCCAAAGAGTTCAACATCACGCTCTACCCAATGGGCAACCCAGGTCAAGGCATCGTGCATGTCATTGGCCCAGAGCAAGGTCGCACATTACCTGGCATGACAATTGTTTGCGGCGACAGCCATACTGCAACGCACGGCGCATTCGGTGCACTTGCATTTGGCATCGGCACGAGTGAAGTCGAACATGTTTTAGCAACACAAACTTTGCCTCAAGCGCGACCTAAGTGGATGAGTGTGAATGTAGAAGGTGTTGCGCCAAGCGGAGTAACCGCAAAGGACATAATCCTCGCTGTGATTGGCCAAATCGGCACGGGCGGCGGCATCGGGCATGTGATCGAATATCGCGGTGCGGCGATTCGCGCGTTGTCGATGGAAGGTCGCATGACGGTTTGCAATATGTCGATCGAGGCGGGCGCACGTGCAGGTCTCGTTGCGCCTGACGAAACAACTTTTAATTATTTGCGTGGTCGCGAGTTCGCACCGTCGGGCGCGAAGTTTGACGAAGCGATCGCCGACTGGCAAACACTTCGCACTGACGATGGCGCCGTTTTCGACAAAGAAGTTACGGTTGATGCGAGCAAACTTTCACCGCACGTAACTTGGGGCACCAACCCTGCACAAGTTGTTGCACTCGACGGTCGCGTGCCAACACCGAGCGACTACAGCGACGCAACTGAGCGCGACAGCGTGACGCGCGCACTCGAATATATGGGTCTGCAAGCAGGCACCGCGATTCGCGACATTAAAGTCGACACCGTTTTTATTGGATCATGCACCAACTCGCGCATCGAAGACTTGCGCGCAGCAGCCAACGTCGTGCGTGGTCGAAAAGTTTCTGTCAAACGCGCAATGGTTGTACCTGGCAGCCACGCAGTGAAGTTGCAAGCGCAAGCCGAAGGGCTCGACAAGATTTTTATCGACGCAGGCATTGACTGGCGCGAACCTGGTTGCTCAATGTGTTTGGCGATGAACCCCGACAAACTTGCGCCACAAGAACGCGCCGCGAGTACCTCGAATCGAAACTTTGAGGGCCGTCAGGGCCGCGGAGGTCGCACTCATTTGGTCTCGCCCGCCGTCGCAGCCGCAACCGCTGTTGCCGGACACTTTGCCTCACCGGAAGACTTGAAGTGAAAGCAGTTCGAATAATTTCTGGTCGCGGCGTTCCGTTGAAGCGCAGCGATGTTGATACTGATCAGATAATTCCGGCTGAGTGGTTGAAGCGTGTCGAGCGCACTGGCTTTGAAAAAGGCTTGTTCTCAACTTGGCGCGACGATCGCAACTTCGTGCTCAACGACGAGCGATACGCGGGTGCGTCGATTTTGGTGGCTGGCAAAAGCTTTGGTGTCGGTTCGTCGCGCGAACACGCGGTTTGGGCGATTCAACAGGGCGGATTCGACGCTGTTATCGCACCGAGTTTCAGCGATATCTTTCGCAACAACTGCGGAAAGAACGGTTTGATCGTTGTCGAGTTGAGCGAAGAGACCGTCGCCAAACTTTGGCAGATCATCGAAACTGACCCGACAACTGAAATCACCGTCGATGTCGAGAGATTGACTGTTGAAGTGCCAAGTTGCGGTCTTAGCGAGAAGTTCGCCATGAACCCAGACACTCAAAATCGATTTCTCAACGGCTTAGACGACATTGCAATTTCGTTGAAGCACGAAGCCGCAATCTCTCAGTTCGAAAAAACTCGACCTAGTTGGTTTTAGTTAGTTTTAGTTAGTTTTTAAAAACGAGCCAAGATCGGCAAGTCGTTTGTCGTTCGAAAAAACTTCGATTGGCGCTTGTGCCTCAAGTTTTAAACCGCGCTGAATTATTCGACAAGTTGTGTGCTGGTTATATTCAGCCAAAGTTACTGCCCAACCGTCTTTTCCTGCACGAGCTGTGCGACCCGAACGATGCAGATAAGTTTTTACATCTAGCGGCGGCACATAATGCACAACAATGCCGACGTCGTCAATGTCGATACCACGCGCAGCAACATCGGTGCAGACCAAAATTTTTAGTTCGCCTTGAGCAAATTTTCGAAGCGATCGTTCGCGGGCACCTTGCGCCATGTCACCATGCAGCGCCGAAACACTTTCACCAAGGCCTGCAAGGTCATCGGCGACTTTGTCACAGGTGCGTTTAGTGTCGCAAAAGACGACGGTTTGGCCGCCTGCGCGAGCCATGGCGGCGATCACGCGGTTTTTATCCATGTGGTGAACGCCTAAGAATAAGTGGCGCATCGTGCCAACAGTGTCTGTTGGCGCATCAATGCTCACTTCTTGTGGCGATTTCATATAGCGCTTGACGAGTGTTGCAACCTGACCATCAAGAGTCGCGGAGAACAACATCGTCTGATGTTCTTTCGTGACGTGGCGCAACACCCACTCGACTTGCGGCATGAAACCTTCATCAGCCATACGGTCTGCTTCGTCGAGCACGATCATTTCGACTTCGCTCAAATCAGCTTCACCGTTTTTCATCAAATCGATTAATCGCAATGGTGTGGCGATAATTATTTCGACACCGCGCACAAGTTGTTCAACTTGTTTGTCGCGGGCAGCGCCACCGTAAATTGCGACGACACGCACATCGCAATGTTGTGCAATCGGCGCCAATACGTCTGTGACTTGCACCGCAAGTTCGCGTGTCGGCACAAGCACGACGCCCCGCGGTTTATTTGGTTTTGCTTTTTGCGGATCTCGAGTTGCGCGATCAATCATCGGCACACCAAATGCCAAAGTTTTACCCGAGCCCGTGCGCGCGCGACCGCAAACGTCGACGCCCGTAAGTGCTACTGGTATCGCCTCGGTCTGAATCGCAAACGGCGCGGCAAACCCAGCGCTTGCCAGACCAGCGTCAACCCGACTGCTGACACCAAGCGCGGCGAACTGAGTCGGTGTCGCCACGGCCTCGCGAATGTTCGTGTTCGAGCCAATATTGCCACTCGCGTTCTCGCTCGAGTCGCTCGAACCACCTGACCCGGCGCCAGGCCTGTTTGGCTCGCGTCGCCGCGATCTCGGTTCTGACATGTGAGCTCTCACCCTACCAAGCTCAGTTCACTGACTCGTGAGTCAGTTTCGGCTGACCGCTCAGACAGTAGACAAATGAAAGTGAGATGTGTAGGGTCAAAAATTGTGTTTAACCAAAGTATGCAACAAACATTTCTCGACGAGCCGTTGTTCACGGGTCGCAAAGGAATTGTTTACGATTGGCAAAAATTGTTGGTGCCATCAGACGCAGTCTTTGAAGCTTCTCTACAAATTCTTCTAACCGCTGGCAAGGACGACTCCGCCCCTCGATACGCGTGAGTACACAAGCAAACCCGACTCGGGTGCTTGTTCTTGGTTGTGGCTCGGTTGCGCAATGCGTAATTCCGCTGTTGATTCGTGATCTCAAAATTGCAACTAGTTCAATAACGATCGTTGATTTTGTCGATAACCGACATCGTGTTGCCGACGCAATCAAACAAGGTGTTAAATACGAAATCGGTCAAGTAACTCGCGAAAACCTTGACAGCTTTTTGGCAGAACGTTTGGCTGCCGGCGATATTTTGCTCGACCTCGCGTGGAATATCGACTGCCCAACAATTCTTGAATGGTGTCGCATGCGTGGCGTGCGATATCTCAACACGTCTGTCGAACTTTGGGACCCGTACTACGACATGGCGAAAACACACCCGCTTGACCGCACGCTTTATGTGCGCCATCAATCAATCCGCAAGATGGTTGCCAAGTGGGGTTCAAACAAAGGACCAAGTGCCGTAGTTGAACACGGTGCGAACCCAGGCTTGGTTTCTCACTTCGCAAAGCAAGCGCTGTTTGAAATCTCAAACAAAATTTTGAACGATGGTCGAGCGGGCTCCCGTCAAAGTGCGATCGAGTCAGCGTTGGCCAGCGAGTCATTTGATCGATTGGCGATGTTGACCGGCACACGCGTAATTCACATCAGCGAACGCGACACGCAAATTACGAACCAACCAAAAGAAGTGAACGAATTTGTCAACACTTGGTCAGTCGAAGGTTTTTATGAAGAAGGTGTCGCGCCCGCCGAAATGGGTTGGGGCACACACGAGCGATGGATGCCAGCCAACGCGCAAGTGCATGCCGACGATGGTCCGTGCAATCAAATTTGTTTGGCGCAACCCGGCATGGAAACTTGGGTGCGATCATGGGTGCCGAGCGGAGAAATTCTCGGCATGATCATTCGTCACGGCGAGAGTTACACGATGAGCAATCACCTAACTGTGCGCGATGATTCGGGCAAGGCGATTTATCGTCCGACTGTTCACTATTCGTATTGCCCGTCGAACGAAGCGATCAATAGTGTTCTTGAGTTGCGCATGCGCAATTGGCAAAAGCAACCAAAAGAGCGGATCATGAACAACGAAATTATTTCGGGTCGCGATGAACTTGGTGTTTTGCTTCTCGGCCACGACTACACCGGTTGGTGGACAGGCACTCGCCTCTCGATCGATGAGGCGCGTTCAATTGTTGACGGTCAGAGCGCAACGACTTTGCAAGTTGCTGGCTCGGTTATCGCGGCCGTGAAGTGGATGATCGCCAGCCCGAACGAAGGTGTCTGCGTGCCAGACGATCTGCCGTGGAAGTCGATACTGGCCGATGCCCGACCATACATCGGCGAGATTCACAGCGCGCCGACCGATTGGGATCCATTAAAGACGCGAAATGATTTGTTCCCTGGGTTCGGCAATACGGGACGCCTCGATACG
>Ga0208594_1000349_pt1 | contig 10693 bp, 7 predicted proteins | sample LakMenEpi14Sep10_FD_150699 | JGI IMG/M metagenome (GOLD analysis project Ga0208594, IMG submission 150699) | Freshwater microbial communities from Lake Mendota, WI - 14SEP2010 deep hole epilimnion (SPAdes) | ecosystem: Environmental > Aquatic > Freshwater > Lake > Epilimnion/Euphotic zone ...
GCCTCGTTGAGATTGCCCGACCGCAGACCTTCAAGGTCAAGCGTCACGTAGCGGTATCCGGCATGCTTCACCGCCTCGACGACTGACGCCCGGCCGGCGACGACGGCGTCGAGGGCGGCGAGTGGCACTTCGATGCGGGCCGTGTCGCCGTAGTGACGCACCCGCAGGTCGGCGAACCCGAGGGCCCGCAACCCCGCTTCGGCGTCGGCGACCTGCGTCAGCCGACCCATGGTGACGGGTGTGCCATACGGCAGGCGCGACGAAAGGCACGCCGCTGCGGGACGGTCCCAGGTGGACAGTCCCATCGCTCGTGACGCCTCGCGCACCATGGCTTTTGTGAACCCAGCCTCCACGAGCGGGAACCGTGCCCCGCGACTCGCAGCGGCCTGCTGGCCGGGGCGGTGATCCCCGAGGTCGTCCACGTTGACGCCGAGTGCCACGGTGGCGCCGAGTTCGGTCGCCATCGGCACCACGGCGTCCATGAGGGCGTCCTTGCAGTGGGCGCAGCGATCCCCGTCGTTGCGGACGTAGTCAGGGTTGTCGAGCTCGTCGGTGGCAACGGTGCGCCAGTCGAGGTTCCACTCGGTGGCCAGGGATCGACAGTGTTCGAGTTCGTCGGGAGCGAGTGACGCCGAGACGGCGGTGACCACCACGACGGCGTCACGGCCCAACACGTCGTGGGCCCGCCGGGCCAAAAACGCCGAGTCGGCACCTCCGGAGAACGCCACCACCAACGGCCCGGCGGCGACGAGCACCTCGTCGAGACGCTCGAGGGCGTCGGTCACGGAGCGAGGCCCGAGGCGGCGAGCACCTCGTCGAGCGATCCCACCACCCCGGTGTAGAACGCCCCGAAGTCGGCGTACTCCGCCGACGCCCGATCGAAACGCATCGTGTACACGACCTCTTTGAGGTCGTCGGGGTACTCGGCGAACAGGGTCACGCCCCACTCGTAGTCGTCCACCCCGGCAGAACCGGTGATGACCTGCAGCACACGGCCGGCGAACTTGCGGCCCGACGCACCATGTTCGTACATCAGTTCCTTGCGTTCGTCGTAGGGGAGGGTGAACCAGTTGGCGCTGTCACCTCGCCGTTTCGACATCGGGTAGAAGCACCACGCCGTCTTCCCTTCCGGGGGCAACTGCGGGTACAGGCGGGCGTTCGCCATTTCCTCGGGGACGCCTTTGGCGTACTCACTCAACTCCGTCATCGACACGTACGAATCCACGACGTCGAGTCCGGCGGCCTGCACGGCGGACTGCAACTGGCGCAGCCGCCACACCTCGTCCCCGAGGACCATGAACGCCACGTCGGCCTTGTGGCCCAACATGGCGACCGGCACCACGGTGTCCCCCGCCGCTTCTGACTCCTTGACCGCTGCGGTGACCGCAGCGGCGTCCACGCTGTCGCTGCGACGGCAGAACAGGTGCAGGACCATGCGGCCGACCGACGGGTTGAGCGGGGTGGTCATGGGTCAAGCCTACCGGTGCCGCCGGCGCCGACGCCCAGCCGTTCAACGGTGGCGAGCGCGTTGTAGTCGGGGATGGCGGTGTGGGGCTCCCGGTGGTTCGCACCGGCGGCGATGAGGACGTTCCCTTCCGGCCAGTGGACCTGCAGCGTCCCCGCCGGCAGACGGCTCAGCCGTGCGGTGCCCACCATTTCGCCGGTTCCCGACACCAGTCGCACCCGGTCACCTTCGGCGATCCCGAGACGTCGCGCGTCGTCGGTGTCGATGTATACGGCGTCACGGCCCGCACCAGTCAGCGGGTCGCGTTCGGCGAACACCATCGAGTTGAACTGTTTTCCCCGTCGGGTCGAGACCACAAACCGTCCGTCGCTGGCGGGCGGTGTCGGGGGTTTCACCACGGAGAAACGGGCCCGTCCCGACGGGGTGGGGAACACACCGTCGGCACAGAGGTGACGTCCACCCCACTGCACGGCGTCCCCGGTGTCGGCCAACGTCTCGATCCCGGCGTACGACGGCACCACCCGGGCGATCTCGGCTCGCAGGTCGGCGTTGGTGGGCCACGAGAACGCGTCGACGAGATGGGGCGACACGGTGGACGCCACCTCGGCGAACAGTCGCCATTCGCTGCGGGCCTCCCCCACCTGCCGGGGGATCTCAGGGGAGAACGCGATGCGCCGTTCGGTGGTGGTGGACGTGCCACCCCCCTCCTGTTCATACCGGGTGGCGACCGGCAACAGGATCACGTCGTCACCGGGGACGAGCATCTGGCTGCTCACCACCACGTCCTGGTGCACCCGCAACCCGATGCGGTCCATGGCGGCGGCCACCCGTGGCGGGTCGGGCAGCACATCAAGGAAGTTGCCTCCCGACATCCACAACACGTCGAGGTTCCCGGCTTCGGCGGCGTCGACCATTTCGGGTGCGGTGAGGCCTTCGGCGTCGGGGACGGCGAACCCCCACTGTTCGGCGAGTCGGGCGGCGTTGTCGGGGTTCACTTCGATGCCGCCGGGCAACGCCGAGGCGTACGCCCCCATCTCCGCCCCACCCTGCACCCCCGAATGCCCGCGTAACGGCATGAGACCCGCTCCGTTGCGACCGACGTTGCCCCGGGCCAACGCCACGTTGACGAGTGCCTTGACGGTGTCGACCGAGGTGGGGTGCTGGGTGACCCCCATGGACCACAACACGATGGCGCTGGTGGCGTGGGCGTACATCGTCACGAACGTCTCGAGTGTGGTGGCGTCCACCCCGGCGAGTGCGAGCAGCTCGTCGAGCGATGCGGCGGCGAGTTGTGTCTCGAGCGCCTCGAAGTCTTCGGTGTGGGCCTCGATGAACGCCCGATCCACCGCGCCTCGTTCCACCAGTCGTTTCAGCACGGCGGTGGCGAGTGCCACGTCCCCGCCGGGACGCACCGGCACGTGCAGGTCGCACATCTTGGTGCCGAACAGTGCCGACTCGGGGCTGGAAGGCACCCAGTACCGGTCAAGACCGGGTTCGAGGTAGGGGTTGACCACCACCACCTTGGTGCCGTGGTCACGGCGGGCTTCGAACAGGTACTTCATGAACACCGGCTGGTTGTTGGCCGGGTTCGCCCCCCACAGCACCACGAGGTCGCTCTCGAGCACGTCGGCGAGCGAGTTGGTGCACGCCGCCACCCCGATGGTTTCACGCAACGCCTTGGTGGACGGGGCGTGACAGACCCGGGCCGCTGAATCCACCGACGCGATGCCGAGTGCGCGCGCCGCCTTGCCCGCCACGTAGTACGTCTCGTTGGTCAACCCGCGACTCGTCAGATACACCGCCGCACGTTCCGGCGGTGTCACCGCCAGCGCACCGGTGAGCGCCCCCAGAGCCTCATCCCAGGTGATGCGCGTGAAGCCCTTCTCACCCCGGCGGCGACGCATCGGGTGGCCGAGGCGACCGAGTTTGCGCAACTCCTGCCCGCTGAGGGTTTCAAGTGATGCGACGTCGGCGAGCACGGTGGGATCGAGGGCGTCGGCGGTGTTGGTCTCCAACAATCGCAGCCGGGTGGTGCACAGGTGGATCCCGTCGATGGTCCAGTCGTGGAACCCCGCCACCCCAAGGGCGCACCCGTCGCACACGCCGCGGCGCAACACTTCCCACGCGTACCCGGGATTGTTCAGGTTGTCCCGCACCACCTCGGCCATCTCGCGGAAATGTTTCGGTTTCTGCAGCCCGATGCCGTTGGGTCGGGGACTGACCCACAGCTCGGGTCGCACCCGCAGACGCACCCGGCGGCGGCCCTGCGCACCCCAGCGCGCCATCAGGCGGGCGCTCCTGGTGCGGGGGCGTAGAGGTTCATGGCGCCGTCTCGCACGAACCCGGCGAGCTGCAGGTTGGCCCGACGTGCCGTCTCGACGGCCAAAGCGGACGGGGCGCTGACGGCCACCAGCGTGGCGAACCCGGCCGCCCACGCTTTGAGCACCATTTCGAAACTGGCCCGACCGCTCACGTACAACCCGAGTCCGGCCCCGGGGGCGACGGACCGCTCACCACGCGCCCCTGCGTCCAACAGCAACGACCCGACGACCTTGTCGACGGCGTTGTGACGACCGATGTCTTCGCGCACCACCAGCGGCTCCCCCTCGGGGGTGAACGCTGCGGCGGCGTGCACCGCCCCGGTGGCGGTGAACAACGGCTGGTCGGCGCGCACCCGCTCCACGACCGCTGCGAGTACGGCCGGGTCGTAACGCGGCGGGTCGTTGAGCGGGGTGAGCCGTGCGGTGAGGTCATCGATCTCGGCGGTGCCGCACAACCCACACGACGACGACGTGGCGGTCAGGCGCGCCTCGGGGGTGGGGGCAAGTCCACCGGTGTCGACACTGACGACGTTGTACCCCGTTTCCGCCGCGTTCCCGGTCCCGCAGTACCGACAGGACCGCACCGTGGCACCACCGAGGAGACCTTCGGTGAAGCACCAGCCGGCCGCCAGTTCGAAATCGTGTCCGGGTGTGCGCATGGTGGTGGACACCAGCACCCCGTCGAGATGGATGGCGAGGGGTTCTTCGACGATGAGTTCGTCGGGTGATCGCGTGGCCCGACCCGACGCCCAGCGCTGGGTGAGCACCTTGGTCGTTCTGCCCCGGGCCATGGGCACAACCTACCCGGGTGCGGGTCCCACCGATGAGGCGAGCACCAGCCACTGCGACCACTGCTCCACGGTCAACGCGTGTCGTCGAACCACTCCCAACATGACAGCCGGCAACACAACTGTCACGTGGAGCGGCGTGGTTTTCCCGGCATGGTGGTGGGTATCGCCAACACCACATGCGTTGGCACCCCCATCGGACCGCACCTCCTCACGACATGGTGCCCATGCCACGGCATACAGGGCAGTCACCATGCACAACAGCGAGAGTCGGTCGGCGCTCGGCGCGCCGGGCACCGGCACCGAGATTGATCCCGAACACCTCGGCGTCCTCGTTGCCGCCACGAGGGCCAGCACCGTCGGCGCACGGCGTCACGCCGGCGTCGTGGAACCGTTCGTGGCGGTCGTCATCCCCGCCCACAACGAACAAGAGCACATCGAGGCGTGTCTGCGGTCGGTGCGCACACAGTCCCGGCCGGTGGATCTCGTCATCGTCGTTGCGGACAACTGCACCGACGCCACGGTGCCCGAAGCGGTCGCTGCGGGCGCCACCGTGGTGGCCACCGTGGGCAACTGCGATCGCAAAGCCGGGGCGTTGAACTTCGTCCTGAACCGGATCCTCACCCACCTCGACGCCGACGACGCCGTATTGCTCATGGACGCCGACACCGAACTCGACGACAACTTCGTGGCGGTGGCCGCCCGACACCTGTGGGCCGAGAAAGGCGACGGGGAGGCTCCGGTCGGAGGAGTCGGGGGGATCTTCGTCGGGTCCCGGCACCTCACCGACCCCGAAGGCCGATGGAGCCTCGTGCGGCACCTCCAACACAACGAGTACGTGCGTTACGCCCGCCACGTGGGACGACGACGGGGGCGGGCACTGGTGCTCACCGGAACGGGAACGTTGTTCCGTGTCGGCGCCCTCCGTGACGTCGCCGGGGCCCGCCAGGTGGGTGAGTTGCCCGATGAAGCCGGGAGCAGATCGGTGTATGACACGGCGTCGCTGACCGAGGACAACGAACTCACGCTCTCGCTGAAACGGCTCGGGTACCGGACCCTGTCACCCCGGAAGTGTCTCGTGTACACCGCCATGATGCCGACGGTTCCCCGTCTGTTCGAACAGCGACGCCGCTGGCAGCGCGGCGCGCTCGAGAACCTCGGGTCACACGGTGTGGTGCGCCCCACCGCCCCCTACCTCGCCCGTCAGGTCGGCACGTACCTCGGGGTGCTGTTCCTCCCGCTGTACGTCATGACGTTGACGACGACCCTGGTGCGATACGGGTCGGTGGACTGGTTCCACCCGTTGTGGGTGACGGTGGCGGTGACGTACCTGGTCGAACAGGCGTGGAGTGTGCGGCGGGGAGGGTGGCGGTCGGTGGGGTTGTCGCTCGCGGTGCTCCCCGAGTTGTGGCACACAATCCTGTTGAACTGGGTGTACGCCGCGTCGCTGCTCGGCGTACTCACCGGCAGCGGTGAGCAGTGGGGGCGTGGCGTGGACGAACGTGCGGCCAACCACCTCGCTGATCAGGGTGGCCGGATCCGGCGACACGGTCACGGGGTGCCCACGCAGAGTGACCTCTCGGGTGCTCACGACCACCGACAGTGGTGGCGACTGGCGTTGGTGCCGGTCGTCGTGATGCTGGCCGCAGGCCTGATCATCGTCCTCCCGCTCGTTGCGCTCAGCGTGGCGTGGAGCGCCATTGCGGTGTTCGTCCTCGCCGGGTTCGGCCTCACCATCGTTCGGCTGATTCCGCTTCCGACAGCATGAGTCACGTGCCTGCGTGACGCCCGCGTCGCACCTCCCCACGAAGCACTTCCACTCACTACTCGTCGGGCAATTGGGCGCTTCGGTTGCGTAGCCACGGCACCAGCTTCACCGCTCCGGCGACCGCCGCCACGACTCCCACGGTCACCCAGAACTGCCACGTGGTCATGAGGGCGAGACCGAACAACAACACCAGCGGCACGACGAACACCGCTGCGAGACAACCCAATGGGAGCAGGCAGTTCTCGGCGCACCCCTGTTCGCCTTGGTACTCGTCACGCTCGGACCCGAATCCGCAGCGCGGACACGTCCACCCGGGAGATACCCAGCGGTACCCACACGTTGAGCAGCGATCCACTCAGGCGCCCCGACCCGCGCCCTGCGCACAGGCGATGGCGCAGCCGAACAGCGTCAGGGGCCTCGGTAACCCCGCAGTGCGCTCGACCATCTGTCGCCTCCCGATTCAGGTGACGGCACAGAACCGAAACCTGCAACGACAAGGTACGCCACCATTGTGACGGGGAGCGGACGGCCAGACATCACCGGCAGGTGACGGGTCAGCGCAAGGGCTTGGCCAGTGATGATTCGGCCCCGGACGCGCCTCGACCCGGGGACAAGCCCCGGGCCGAGGTCGCAGACAAACGAGCAGTTACGGGATCAGAAGTCCATGTCCCCGCCGGGCATCGCCGAGCCGGAATCCTCCGGCTTGTCGGCGATGACGACCTCGGTGGTGAGGAACAGGGCGGCGATCGACGCTGCGTTCTGCAACGCCGAACGGGTCACCTTGGCGGCATCGATGATGCCGGCGGCGACGAGGTCCTCGTACTCACCGGTGGCGGCGTTGAGACCCTCGGAGGGAACCGGCAGGTTCCGCACCCGCTCCACGATGACCCCACCTTCGAGACCGGCGTTCTCGGCGATCTGCTTGAGCGGGCCTTCAAGGGAGTGACCGACGATGCGGGCACCGGTGGCCTCGTCACCACTGAGGGTGTCGGCGAGAGCGAGCACCTTGACCTGGGCACGAAGCAGGGTGACGCCACCACCGGCGACGACACCTTCTTCGATGGCGGCCTTGGTGGTGCTCACCGCGTCCTCGATGCGGTGCTTCTTCTCCTTGAGTTCCACCTCGGTGGCCGCACCGACCCGCAGCACAGCAACACCGCCGGACAACTTGGCGAGACGCTCCTGGAGCTTCTCGCGGTCGTAGTCGGAATCGGTGTTGTCGATCTCGGCCTTGATCTGGCTGACCCGACCGGCGACGTCGTCGGCCGAACCGGCACCTTCGATGATGGTGGTCTCGTCCTTGGTCACGACGACCTTGCGGGCCCGGCCCAACAGGTCAAGCGTGACGTTCTCGAGCTTGAGGCCCACCTCTTCGGTGATGACCTGACCGCCGGTGAGGATCGCCATGTCCTGCAGCATCGCCTTGCGGCGCTCGCCGAACCCGGGGGCCTTGACGGCAACCGAAGCGAACGTGCCACGGATCTTGTTCACCACGAGGGTGGCGAGAGCTTCGCCCTCGATGTCCTCGGCCACGATCACGAGCGGCTTACCGGCCTGCATGACCTTTTCGAGCACGGGCACGAGGTCACGGATGGCACCGATCTTCGAACCGACGAACAGCACGTACGGATCGTCGAGGACGGCCTCCATGCGCTCGGTGTCGGTCACCATGTACGGCGAGATGTAGCCCTTGTCGAAGCGCATGCCCTCGACGAGGTCCATCTCCATGCCGAACGTCTGGGACTCCTCGACAGTGATGACGCCGTCCTTGCCGACCTTGTCGATGGCTTCGGCGATCATCTGACCGATCTCGGGGTCGGCCGAAGAGATGCCGGCCACCGAAGCGATCTGGGCCTTGTCGTCCACCTCGACGGCCACCTCACGGATGGCCTCCACGGCGGCGGCGACGGCGGCTTCGATGCCGACCTTGACCGACATCGGGTTGGCGCCTGCAGCGACGTTGCGCAGACCCTCACGCACCATGGTCCACGCCAACACCGTGGCGGTGGTGGTGCCGTCACCGGCGACGTCGTCGGTCTTCTTTGCGACCTCCTTGACGAGCTCGGCACCGATGCGCTCGTAGGGGTCCTTCAACTCGATTTCCTTGGCAATGGACACACCGTCGTTGGTGATGGTGGGGGCGCCCCACTTCTTGTCCAGGACCACGTTGCGACCCTTCGGGCCGAGGGTGACTCGGACGGCGTCGGCGAGCTGGTTCATGCCCCGCTCAAGGGCCCGGCGGGCCTGCTCGTCGAACTGAATGATCTTGGCCATTGCGTTGTTCCTCCAACGTCTCGACGGTTCCGCCCGGAACCGGCAACTGCTAGCACTCTCTTTGAGAGACTGCTAACAGGAAACCAGACGCCGCAAGGAATCGCAACCTGAGCGGGGCGAAATCCGCGGGGTTTGTGGGCGGCAGACTCAGCCCCCTGCGACCGCCTGCATGATCGAGACCTCGGCGCCGTCGGGCACCGGTGTCGCGAGACCGTCGAGGAAGCGGATGTCGTCGTCGTCCACGAACACGTTCACGTACTTCACCAGTCCACCGTCGTCTCCGAGCATCTTGGCTTCGAACCCGGGGTGGGACGCTTCAAGGGCCGAGATGACCTCAGCAACCGAGGCGCCTTCCACGCTGACCTTCGACTCGCCGCCGGTCATGGTGCGAAACACTGGTGGGACTCGAACGGTGACAGCCATCGGAACCTCAGAAGATCGGTGGCACCAGCCCGTGCCGGTACCGAAGAGTGCCCGAATCATACCGATCCTCCGGCCGTCGCCACCATCGTCGGTGCCTCGGCACCGCGCCGAGCCGGACCCGACCCACCTGGGCGCACGGCTGCTCAACCGTTGTGGATCACGTTGAACCGGGGTCGTTCCCGACGGATGGCGGTTGCCTCGGCATCGAGGGCACTGACCCGAGTGGCGTAGAACTCGATGCGGGAGTCGGCGATGAGCGGCCCCCACGTCTTTTCCATGCGGTGGGTGCGGATCCGGCCGTGCACGTCGTTTGAGATCCCGACATACAACAGCACCCCGGCACGGTCATAGAGACGGTAGAGGGCGGTGGTGTCGTCCACCGCACTCGACGCTGAGGGAACCACCAACACCCCAGGGGGCGGGACGGGCACCGATCGGAGTCGCAGTTCGAGCGCCCCGGCGAGGGTGGCGGTGAACCTCGGGAACGCCCGTTTCGCCCCGTGGCGCGACGACGAGTTGATCGGGATGATGGCCGCCGCCGCGTCGATCGCTTCTGACACCTGTTGGCGGTTGGCGTTCACCCACGGCCACAGTTCGTCAACGGTGGCCGCCTCAGCGGTGACGCGCACGGCGTTGATCTGTTCACACCGCACCATCGCCGCAGATGCGAGCAGTTCATCGATTCGCTGTTCACCAGTGGTGAGGTTGGCCAGCCAGGTCATGGTTCGACGGCGGGTCGCCAACCACCACGCCGCACGCCAGCGCAGCAGTCGCAAAGCCCGGCGTTCGCTGAGCAAGGACTCCCGCAGTTTCACAAGGTCGTCGTCATCCACCTCGTCGGTGGGGCGACTCACCACCTGCACCCACAACGCCTGCAACAAGCGGACCTGGGCGGGCGTGTCGATACTGGTGGACACCCCGAAGGTCACGGTGGCCGCCACCGCCGACTGCACCTCGCCGGCGGCGAGTTTGAGCTGTCGTGCGGACGCCGGCCCGATGCCTGGGATTCGTTGCAACCGCTCACCGGAGACCGCCGCCACCTGAGCGACGTTGGTGAACCCGGCACTGCCCAATGCGGAGAGGCGGACTCCGCCGACGGTGGTGTGGGACCGAAGCGCCCCGAGGGGCTTTTCCGACAGACCGACCACGATCTGGTCAGCCACGTGGTCCCGCATGGCCATCGCCGTCTGCCCCACCGCACCCGCCATGGTCTTTCCGGCGACTTTGATCGCCCCTCTGGCGTCCTTGGCCCGTTGTCGTGCGAGGCGCGCTCGTGTCGCTGAGCCGGTTGCGCTCGCAGAACCTGCTGGGTCCGGCGTCGACTCTTCGGCGATGGGGCCGAGGGGTGGGTGATCATCGGGAGTCCGGCGGGAGCGCACCAGCCAGAGGACTACAGCGATCACGACGACTGCGGCGATGGCGATGATGGTGGCGGTCTGGATCACGGTCTCATCAGCGGGTCAACAGGTGCGCGGGTCTCGTGCGCATCCCCACACGCTAGGTGACGCGAGGTGCAGAACCATGAAGCAACAGACATCTCGTGTCTGATGTTCGGCTCACGGATTCGGTGACCGTGGGGCAGTGATCACCGGGCGGTCACGTGCACCGGCAAGGCATCGGAAACGCCCCCTTAAGCAGGCAACAGGAGCGCACG
>Ga0208594_1000350_pt1 | contig 10684 bp, 18 predicted proteins | sample LakMenEpi14Sep10_FD_150699 | JGI IMG/M metagenome (GOLD analysis project Ga0208594, IMG submission 150699) | Freshwater microbial communities from Lake Mendota, WI - 14SEP2010 deep hole epilimnion (SPAdes) | ecosystem: Environmental > Aquatic > Freshwater > Lake > Epilimnion/Euphotic zone ...
TCCCCATGAGGTCTATACTGAGACAGAACCCTGTTCCTCCCGCCCGGAGTTAACGATGTCAGGGGCTGGAACTGTCCAGTAAAAGGCACCCACCTCAGCATCAGCAGAGGAAGTTCCGTATGCAAGGACTCCAGGTAGCTCCGGTACCTCGGCGATCCAACGACCGTCTACTTCTTGTTCGCACTCCAAAGTGAAATTCATGTCGAGCTCTCTATTCATGCCACTGTAGCAATATCCCATGCTAGGCCGCATCCTGTACCTCCGCTCAGCCCGTCGCCCTTCGCAGAGATTCGGCTAACGCTCAAGATCAGCGGCGGGCAGAAGCTCAGGTTATTGATTAGGAATACCTGGACCCGTCCGCTGAATCTTGATGTTATGCGCCAATCAAAAGCTCGGGCTAGTGATCAAGAGAGCTTTGACCTCAAGGCAGAACGGATTCGCTCAGCAAGCTGATAGATATTTGAAAGCGATTCCAGTGGTACCATTTTGGGGTCGGCATCATCAAAGATCTCAAGTTTTTTCTGAGCCCCATTGAAGTGCATGCGAACAATGCTTTTCCAAGAGTTATTGTCTAATAGAACATTACAATATGTCTTGGTATCCTTTTCCGTCAGCCGGGATGGGTCGATCTCAGATGCGCAAATTGCTCTGATGATATAAAGACCCTCATACTCCTCCTTGGTAGTGACGATCCCAGTCTCTTCGTCTTCGCTTAAATCGACAGGAACAGGGTTTGCCACCTCAGCCTGGGCTTTTTCAACTTCCATCGCACTGCTGAGCCGTTCATTAATTTTGTCATTAATATATGCCTTGATAGCATCAATAACGATTGGCTTAAACTTTTCAAGCAACTGGCTACTTGTTCGTTTGGCGCTGTGAACGCGGCCTGCCATTTCTTTGACAAGCCATTCACTAGGATCTGTTAATTCAGCTTTAAGCTGCTCCTTGACTCCTCGTAAATACTTAAGTCGTTCAGCAGTAGAAAGGAGAGTGTCAATATCAAACATTGCCTTTGACATTTGCTTGATCTGCTCAAGAGGAGCTGATTTCAAGTCGAAGAGGTCGATTTCCGCAAATGGCCTCTCATCCATCAGGTTTGGCTTATCTAAATCTGAGTAGAATAAAAATGTTTGTCCATTCGTAAGAATCCCGATGCGAGCATTCGTTGCCTGAAAATATCTACTCAGTTGGCCCATCTCCGCTGTCTTAAGGTCGGATGTATAAGGCTTGGCTTCTACAAGGATTTTGGGATGTCCATTTTCCAAGACTGCATAGTCGACTCTCTCGCCCTGCTTGATTCCAGGTAAATCTGCCGAGAACTCAGGCTTCACTTCTGTTGGATTAAAGATGTCGTAACCGAGTGCCTGGATAAACGGAGCGATAAGTGCCATTTTTGTTGCCTCTTCATTGGTGAGGCTTGGTCCAACTTGTTTTGCTCTTGCTGCAAGTGTTTGAAGCTGATCAATTAGGTCCAAGGGATGTCACGGTCTGTGGTGGTGAGCCATTAGTAGCACATAATGCTATTCATCGCAATATGATGGTAGCGAGCTGTTCAGGGCCGACATACGCCGAAAGCCACCGATCCAGGCTCAATACTGCCAGCCCTGCACCCGTCTACGTCAATAATCTGTTGAGCGTATAACGCGCCGATGAGCGGCGCAGAAGCGTCCGCTCCATTGGCTGGTTAGGCATCTCTTCGCGACGTCAGACGCCGATTTGGCCTTCGAGGTATTTCTGCAGTATTGCGAACGCCATATCGCCAGTCTTCTTTCCGGCGGCACCAGGAAGGCTATTGACAAAGGAGCACACTGACAGCAAAACTCGAGTAGATTGAAGGAGATAATACGAAGTTCGGGCTCACTGTGTTGTTAATTGCCCCGTTCATCTGTCTGTTCGGAAGAGAGCCTATCGTCGTCCCATTCGTATACAATAGGCAGTGTCGACTGAGGGGAGTCTATCTGTATTGCAGGGGGAACGCGGTAGAGTGTTTTACGGTTTCTTGCAACACAAAACGCAAGTGCGTAGTTAGGTCGCGCGGTAAAGAATCGAGAGCCATTCACTCCTGTAGGTATTAAGAACCCTGCTGCTATGAGCGTGGAAACTCCAGACTCTGCAGATACCTCGGGATCCGACTTCGACAACTTGCATTGAAGATCCGCGAAGATGTGGCAGCGGTTCACACCTTGTTGGAATATATACCTCATAACGGCTGCAGCATGTTCGTTCTCAGCAAGCATCCTGGTATTCTCGTCAAATCTACGGACGTACTTGTCAATATTGCTCTGTGCATATGCTTTTACAATGCTGATGGCAGTCGTTCCCTTTAGGGAATGATTGCGGATGGACTTTGTTGCGAGTTCTTCCCCTAACTCTGTGAGACTCTTTAGAATGCCGCCAGTCGCGTCGTAGGTGAATGATGCCAAGCTTGGAAGGTAGGCTTTTTCACCCTCGATCGTGCTGTTGCCAGGATGTTTAATACTGAGTAGCTCTAGACCCCTAGCAAGGAATGCCCAGCATTGTGGTGCGTTCTCAAGACCGCCGATCGTCAAGTGATGAATTCGACCGTCCAGCGTGTCGACGCATTGAAGCAACTTCTCGAATGATCTCTTACACGACAGAATGACTATCTTGGAATGCGCCCCGTTGTGGATTACATTTCCGAGCTTTCTTGCAAGCTGCGATACTCGCGGCAGAAGCTCCTCGGATGCTTCCTCGAAGTCATCTACTATCAAGCAGACGTTCTCCCTGACCATTACATCGAGGATAGTGTCGATTGAGACGTTCTCCAAGTATTGATCTGAGTACTCGAGTTCCCTAATGGAATCGAACTGACATACATGTTCTGTATCTATAGATCCCCCGGGAAGCAACTGGCGTAAACTGAACCCTAGCTTCCTAGTACTGGTCTCGTCTCTTAGTTTCGGAACCGAGATGATAGACTTACAGAATTCTTTCCATGTCATAAATGGATTGATCGCGACATAATTGTATCTGGCTTGTACTCGATACAGCGTACGATAAGCAAGTGAAGTCTTCCCTACACCTGACGGGCCGTCGATGACGATGACCTTCTTCGACGTAGTCTGGCTGAATAATTGTTCCAGCTCCCGCTCGGAGGTCTGCCCTCGCTTCCACCAGTACTTTCCTCCAATACGGGGTTGCGACCCGAACACATCGGCAATCTCGTAAGGTGACATCTATCCTTCCAAGTGCATACAACTACAAAGCTAAGCCCATGGTGTCAGCAGTTAAATTGTTTTAATGGTTTGTTGCGCTGCCCCCGCGGGCTCAGAGTGTCTGTCTCTCGGCTTACCACTGCACGAATACCCCATTCGTCTTGATCCTTCCAAAAGCTTGCTCCGGCGTTGAGTGCGGCAGCGAATGACACTCCCATGCTTCTGCTAGGTGGTAATTGAAAGCTTCGGCCTTACTTATCTTGAATTGCGCATATGTGCCGGCAATGCACTGTTGAATAGCCGCGAATCCGATTCCTACCAAATACTCCCCTCGATCGAGAAGCCCATCAGTTTCAGGGTCTGCGCTTTTTCGGATAGCATTCTGTATCGAGTCGAGTTCCTCACCGATAAGCTCTAACAGACTCTTGAGATTTGGCAGATCGCCATCCGCAAAGCCACTTGAGGTCTTAATGAAAATACTCGCTCGGACGAATGGTGATGGTGGATGTTGAGACGCCTAACTCTTTATTGGAAGGTTCCGAGAACCGCAGGCGATGGCGCCTGGCTTTCCGCGAACCAATCACTGTGTCGGCAAAATGCTCGGGCTAAATCCAGTGTTGGCATAGGGTTAGGGGCAACGGGGCCTGATTGAAGGCGTGGTTTGCGGGTCCAAGAACCACCTGTTCATCAGGCTACACAAGAACGACTTGGGTGCCTACCCTGAGCCAGTCATAGTTGCATGCCCGAGTAGAGGTCACCGCAGCGGTCTGGGCTATCAGCACTCTTCCTCTATCGGGTGAGCTCCAACCAGCGCACTACTGCCACAACGGCGTACCTGCCACGCTCTGCCATGTCATCAGGCCGTCCGCCTGTCCGGCGAGGCTCTGCGTCGCGCAGTGGAGCCCCAGCTGCCGCGGCGTCCTCGCCAGCCACACCCGCGGCCTCGACGCCTACCTCAACCGCCAGGCCCAGCGCATCGACCAGCGCCACCACAACCTGCTCGCCTTCCTGACGCAGCACCTCCAGAGCGCACCGGCCCCAGCCCCGGCAGCGGTGCCAGCCGTCATCGACACCACCGACGCCAGCCGCAGCGAGCGCCTGTTGCTGCTGCTCCTCGATCAGCTCGGCGTGGACCCAGAGGCGGTGCAGGCCGCCTGGCGGGGGGAAGATGGCTGGGGCGAGTGATGGCGAGCGCTCTTGCACCCAACCAGCTGCACGCCATGACCAGGCCTGCCGTCGGCATCGTGTGGCCAGGCTGCATGCCTTCGGCTCGGTGCTCAGGCCCGACGACCTGCCGGGCGAGAGCGACATCGACCTGCTGGTGGAATTTCAGCCAGATGCGCCAGAGGTTCTCTACAAAACCTAGTTCTGCCTCCTGTGATGGCAGATGCCATCCGCAATTCCACCATCACAGACTCGATCCAGGCGCTGGATCTCGATCTTCCGGAACACGCCCACTGCGGCATCGCCACTGATCAGCCGGCATCCCGCAGCACCGCGGCCAGCTCCGCCAGCCCCACCACCTCCACGCCATCGGCCAGTGGATAACCCATGACCGCTGGCGTGACCACGAACGTGCGCTCCGGCTGGAGGTCGGCGCGGGCCTGATGAAAGCCCTTGCCGAGGCGGGGGCTGAGGCTGCGCTTGATTTCGATCGCCCAGCGTCGCTGCGGCGACCACTCGAGCACCAGGTCGATCTCCGCACCGGCGGCGGTGCGGTAAAACCACCCTTCACAGCCCTGGGGCGCCACCGCCAGCAGAGTCTCGATCACAAAGCCCTCCCAGCTGGCCCCGGCCACCGGATGGCCCAGCACCGCATCGGCATCGCCCAGACCGAGCAGGGTGTGCACCAGGCCGCTGTCACGCACCAGCACCTTCGGGGAACGCACCAGCCGCTTGCCCACATTGGCGAGCAGAGGAGGGAGCCGGCGCACCAGCAGCAAGTCCACCAGCAGGTCCAGATAGCGGCCCACCGTTTTTCCGTCCACGCCCAGCGAGCGGCCCAGTTCGGCTGCATTGAGCAGCGAGCCCTGGCCATGGGCGAGCATGGTCCAGAAACGGCGCAGGGTTTCCGCCGGCACGCGAGGCCCCAGCTGGGGGATGTCGCGCTCCAGGTAGGTGCGGATGAACTGCCACCGCCACTCGCTGCTGTCGCGATCGCTGGTGGCGAGCGCACCGCCTGGGAAGCCGCCACGGATCCAGAGCGTTTCGAGGGCGTCAGCCTCCAGTTCCAGAGGATGCAGGCCGCCGAGCTCCAGAAAGGCGATCCGGCCGGCGAGGGATTCGCTGCTCTGACGGATCAGCTCCACTGAGGCGGAGCCGAGCAACAGGAAGCGGCCGTTGGCCTGCCCCTGGCGGCGGCCGGCATCGATCAGGCCGCGCAGCTCGGCGAATAGGCCCGGCAGCCACTGCACCTTATCGAGGATCACCAGCTTGTCGGTGTGGCGCTGCAGGAACAGGCTGGGTTCGCCCAGTCGGGCCAGGTCGGCGCTGGCCTCCAGATCGAGATAGAGGCTGGGGGTGGTGGCGGCCAGCTGCAAGGCCAGGGTGGTTTTGCCCACCTGACGAGGGCCAAGCAGGGCCACGGCTGGAAACTGCTCCAACCGGCGGCGCAGCAGGGGCTCCTGCAGACGAGGAATCCAGCCCGCCGGCCCTGGCCACGGCTTCACTCCTTGCAGATCTGCCATGCCGTGCCGGATTTACTAGGAATAATAGGGTGTTGCGGTGAACGGTGGGCCCAGCGCATCGACCGGCGCCACCTCAACCCGCTGGCGAGCTGCAGGCCGCCTGACGGGGGGAAGACGGCGGGGGCGAGACTGGGGCCATCCACAGCGAGCAGGGGGGGGCGGGTGATGAGCAGCCACGCACCAGCCGCGTTTGGGCCGATCGCTTCCACCTGCAGCGCCCGGTCGATCTGGTGCACCTGCGTGAGCGCATGACCACGTGAACGGCGCCCGCCGCGCCCCGACGCACAGCCTGATAGACACCGTCTACCTATCCAGGTAGGATTAGGCCTCTGTTCAGAGGGGTTGAGCATGGCCGTGACTCCTCGCCTCAGCTGGAACCTCCGGGTGACGCCCGGCGACCAGGAGCTGATCGATCGCGCCGTCAGCGCCTCGGGGCTCACCCGAACGGATTTCGTGCTGCAGGCGGCCCGGGCTGCAGCCCAGGAGCTTCTGGTGGAGCAGGCCTGGTCTGCCATGGCACCCGAGGCCTACGAGGCATTTCGCCAGCAGCTCGATGCCCCGGCCAACCCGAATGAGCGGCTCCAGCGCACCATGGCCGCCCCCAGGCCCTGGCAGGCCGGATGAGGCTGCAAGCGCCGCAGCCCCTCGGCGAACACCACAGCACCACAGGGTTCGACTGCGGTGACGACAGGCTCAACCTGTGGCTTCAGCAACGGGCCCTGGGCAACCAGCGCAGCGGGGCCACACGCACGTTTGTGGTGTGCCATGCCGGTGGCGCGGTGAAGGCCTACGTGGCCCTGGCCTCCGGTGCCGTGGCCGTCGCCGCCAGTCCCGGCCGCTTCCGGCGCAATATGCCCGATCCGATCCCGGTGGTGGTGCTGGCCCGTCTGGCGGTCTGTCGCAGCGTGCAGGGCCAGGGCATCGCCCGCGCCCTGCTGGCTGACGCCTTCGAGCGCGTGCTCATGGCCAGCGAGCAAATCGGCGTGCGCGGGATCGTGGTGCATGCCGCATCGGCAGCGGCCCGCGAGTTCTATCTCCACATGGGCTTCGATCCCTCGCCCAGCGATCCGAACACGCTGCTCCTGCGGCTGGTCGATGTAGCCACTGCCCTCAAAGCCTGAGCACAGTGGGGGCCATGGCTGCATCCAGGCAGACCTGCCGCTGCTTACCAACCATTGCCTCCATGAACTGAATCAACTCAATCAGAAACCCAGCTGATCACTGGACATCTCCGTCACCCACTTCCGCACCCAAAGCCTGAAGGTTCTGCTCAACATCCAGGAGCCCCTGCTCCGCTGGTGCCCATCAGGGAGCCTGAAACGGATTCAGAAGCAGCACACCCGCATCAGCGCGGCAGCCTTTGCGCGCATCGCTGATCACGTTGGTGTCAATCAAAAACATCAGCGGCCGCCACTGGCTCGTGCTGGCGCTGGAAATCGGCGTCCACCCCCACATCCGGCATGGCCGCCAGCAGCTCCGCTTCCTGGCTCCGGCCATGGGCCCCGGCCCGCTTCTTGAGGGCCTGCACCAGAGCGTCATCGACGCCGCGCACCAACAGGTCAGCCATGGCAACAGCCCAGGGCTGGTAACAATGCTAACGCCCTTGGCTGTGTGCCTATGGCCTCGATGGCATCAACCCACCACGTTCACGGTGGTGCCGTAGCGCTCCAGTTGGCGGTCCGCCGTGAGCAGCAGCATCGGTTCCGTTCGGCTCTGGCACACCAACAGCCGATCAAACGGATCGCGATGGTCGCCACCGGCCTCCAGCTGCGCCACCGCCAGCAGGTGGCTGTTGTGGATCGGCAGCCAGCGGAACCCCTGAAGCGGCACCTGGCGCTCCAGCGCCTGCAGATCCACCTGCAGCCGCCCGATCGACACCTTGATCGCCATCTCCCACAGCGACGCCTGGCTCACAAACACCTCCGCCTCCGCTGCCTGCACCCGCTCCACCACGGGCTCCGGCAGGCGCGGATCGCCCTTCAGCCACCAGAGCAGCAGATGGGTATCGAGCAGCAGCCGCGTCACTGCAGCGCCTCGAACAGCCCATCCAACGGGGCGTCGAAGTCGTCGCTGAGCTGGATCTGGCCGCGCATCGCCCCGGGCGCTGCCACCGGCCGGGCCGGAGCTTTCCAACCCACCAGCCGCGCAATCGGTACGCCCGCCCGGGCGATCACCACCTCCTCCCCCTGCTCCACCACCTGCAGCAGCTGGGACAGCTGGGTTTTGGCCTGGTGGATGTTCACCGGGTCCATCATCACCCCATTGAACTAAGGCTTAGTTTAGTTTGCCCATGCCCTGCTGGCTGAGGCGCCTTCCGTAGATCGTTTAGGCAAGCGAGACTGTGGCTAGCAAGGTCGAGCAGATGGGGTAGGGGGGCAGGGCTGATTCAAAGTTTGTCACAGGCTCTCTTGCCAGGGCTGTCATCATGGGCTGAGGTCGGCGGAATCGCCCCCTCCTTGTGCTTGAAAGCGCTTCCGCTGCAATCGATCTCGACCTGATCAGCTATCTGAGGTCGATCCCCGATGCGCGGATGCGGCGCGGGGTTCGGTTCCCGGCCTGGTATCTGCTGTTGGTGGCCGTGCTCGGAATCCTGAGTGGCTGCCAGAGCTTGCGGAATCTGGAGCGCTTTGCCATTCGCCACCACGCCGTGCTCACCGAGGCGCTGGACGTGGAGCTGCGGCGGCCACCATCGGATTCCTCGTTCCGCTACTTCTTCCAGCAGGTGGACGTGGCAGCCCTGTGCGCCGCGATCCGTGACTGGACAATCGCCCAGATCCCTGGTGGCGCAGCGGATCTCGATCAGCTGGTCTGTGACGGTAAAACCCTGAGAGGGGTCGATCGAGCCCACCGCCGGCGGGGGCTCCGCGTTCATTGCTCAGGTCACTCTGTACTCCGCCACCCTCGGTGTGGCCATCAGCCAGGCCTGCTACGCCACCGGAGAAAACCACGAGCGGGCGGTGCTGCGGCAGCTGCTCGGCGAGCTCGATCTTGACGGTTTGCTGATCCAGGCGGATGCGCTCCACACCCAGAAGCCGTTTTTCAACTCCTCCAGGAGCAGGGGGCCGACTTCCTGCTGACAGTGAAAGCCAACCAGAAGACGCTGCACCGTCAGATCCGATCTCAGTTCCAGGGAAAGCAGCACATCCCTTTTGTGGCAACGGATCACGAGGTTGGTCATGGCCGTGACATCAGCTGGACGCTACGCGCCAAAGCGGCCCCAGAGCACATCTGTGAGGCCTGGATCGGCACCAGCTGGATCGTGGAAGTCACGGCCAGCGGCACCCGTGACGACAAGCCGTTTCAAGCCACCCACCTGTATCAACCCGCCAAGCGCACCTCTCGGTTCGACACCAGCCTGCGCACCGCGCCAGAAGCCCTGCTGCAACTGGTGCGGGACCGCTGGAGCATCGAGGGCTGGCACTGGATCCGTGACACCCAGCTCCATGAGGATGCCCACCGCTACCGGGGCAATGGCGCCGGCGTGATGGCCACGCTGCGAACCGCCGCCATGAACCTGTTGCGCCTGGCTGGGTTCCGGTCGATCCGGGCTGGCTTACAGATGGTGATGCACGACATCACGATGCTGCTGGCCATGGCGCGGCGGCAACCCCAGCCCGATGCTTGCTGAGACTTTGAATCAGCCCTGCCCTCGATGTCATCGCTGAGGCGATTGAGCACCGGCCCGATCGAGCCACTCAGCGCCGCAAAGCGGTCCTGCAAGATCGCCACTTCTTCCCGCAGCTGGGAGAGATCCTCGGCCTGCAGGGCAGGCCCCGCTTCGGGGGCTGGCGGATGAATCGCCAGCCAACGCTCAGCCAGGCCCGTGCGTTCCCCTGCCAGCTGCACGAAAGAGCGCTCCACATGGGCCAGCAGCGGTTGCGTCTCGATGCCAGCCAGCACCTGCAGCGCCTGCTCCAGGCCGGCCTGCACTGGCGCAGGGATGGTCATGGCCGTCGCCAGGAACATCTGAGCACTGCTCTGGAGTTCCGCTGGCATCTCCGCCAGCCGCAACACCGCCGCGTGCCAGGAGAGGGAGTGGAAGGCCGTGTCGGCCTTGGAGTGGGAGGCGTGGTGTCGGTCCTGCTGGAGCTTGATACACAGGCCCCGCGTCTCCTGCAGTGAGCCTGTGAAACGGCGCAGATCTCCCGCCCCTTCTGGCCGCAAGCGCACCTGCTCCGGCAGCACACGCCAGAGGTCGTGGATCAGGGTGCCGTGCGCCGCGTGCCGCGCTCACTGCTGAGCAGCACCTCCCAGCGCTCATAGAACTTGTAGGGCTCCGGCTGGATCTGCAGCAGCAACCCCTCCAGCTCCTGGCGGACCTGCTGCAGGTCGTCTGGCTCCTCCCGCTGGTAGGCCCGCAGGCTGCGGCCCTGGGCCTGCAACTGCTGCAGGTTCTCAACCTTCACCGGCAGCGCCAGCTCCAGCACCGCCAGGAGCAGCTGGCCGCTCAGCAGAGCCAACCCCCGCTCCTTGTCGAGCGGCACCGCCGCCTGCAGGCTGCCGTAGGCCGGCTGCTCCGCCACCAGCGCTTCTCATTCACACTGCCGTCATTGTGGCCTTGCTTTGCTGCATGCCGGTTGCGGATTGGCTGGCCGGAGCGCTGTTCAGCTGAGCCACTCCGCGAGCTTCGTGTAGTGCCTATGCCCCAGGTGGTTCTTCACGGCCATTGGCCAGGTCCCCCGCGGCGCTGCCCACGGCGGCGCTGTCCACGGCGGCGCTGTTGGTCGCGTCCCTTGGAGTGGTGTAAAACCCGAGGCCTGTGACCTGATCGCAGCGTTGTGATCAGGCAGCTGCAGCAAGGGCAGCTGTGGGTTGATCTTG
>Ga0208594_1000366_pt1 | contig 10184 bp, 8 predicted proteins | sample LakMenEpi14Sep10_FD_150699 | JGI IMG/M metagenome (GOLD analysis project Ga0208594, IMG submission 150699) | Freshwater microbial communities from Lake Mendota, WI - 14SEP2010 deep hole epilimnion (SPAdes) | ecosystem: Environmental > Aquatic > Freshwater > Lake > Epilimnion/Euphotic zone ...
GGGAAATGTGGTGGGTGCGACAGCCAGTTATCGAGAAGCGATTGATTTATCACCCGAACTGGCAGATAAAGAACTGGAGAGCCTTTTAGGTTTTCAGCGATTTGGTACCGATGAAGATGAGTCGCAGGAACCTGCGCGCCTGACCTGGGAAGATCAAGAAGAGTCGGACGTTGCGGATAGTGTTGCCTTCGAGCGCCCTTCGATCACCTTCGCCGATGTGGGAGGCATGACTGAGGTCAAAGACGATATTCGAATTAAGATTATTTACCCGCTACAACATCCAGATATTTATGCGGCCTATGGAAAAAAAGCGGGGGGTGGCATTCTCATGTATGGCCCACCCGGGTGCGGCAAGACACTCTTGGCAAGAGCGACTGCGGGTGAAGTGAAGTCTAATTTCATGTCGATCGGAATCAATGAGGTTCTCGCCCTTAAGACGGTTTCCCTAATCTCACTCTTGGCTCTTAGTAACTCATTGTTGTCTCGCACATCAAGCCGGTCATTATTCAAACAACTTCAAGTCGCTTTCCTAACCGGGTGCGGACTAATCGGCTCTCTCTATTCAGTCCTGGCGCTTCGCGAGACAATGATGATGTATTTCGTATATCGATTTGCCACCACTCGTTCTGTAGCAGACCGTCTCATGGCGTTGATCGTTCTCTATCTACTTCGACCTCATCTTGCGGCAGTAGTGGCCATTGCAGAGGTACTTGTCTGGGTCTGGCAGTGGTTCACACAGAATCGTCGCCTGGGAGCAATCGAGGCTCCGACTCTCTTATTGATTGGTGTAGTCGTTGGTGACTACCTCTATTCGTGGGCGTTTCAGCGCCGAACTCTTAGCGTTACGCCAGCTTTCTGGGATTGGGGTATCACGGAGATCACACGCATCGCCTCCAACTTCGTAGGCCTTCAATTCTTGACGAACGACGAGTCAAAGCTTCGTCTCTCTGTCAGTGAGCTTCTTCTATTACGAGTGTTGCTGAGTGAGACGATTCTCATTCCAACAGGGATGATCGTTCTCATGCTCTTCTTTGGTCATCGACTTCGTAAACGGCACCAGTTCACTCTTCTCGCATTCTCGATGTATGTAAGCATCGTGACAAACACCGACTTCAATTCGTTCCGTCAGAACATTCCACTGATGCCACTTATGGGTCTCATGTTGGTCGAGATTATTGAATTGCGTCGACATGATCGAATGTCAATGCGATCAACAGTTGAGCGCTCGACAGTCGTAGCAACTAGTACGCAACGCGAAACGTGAGGTTGTAACGCGCGGCACCGGTCAACGGATGCTCGCCCTTGCGCAACGTACCAACGCCATGGAAAGCGAGTCGAGCTTGGTTGCCAAATACCACGACATCACCGTGTGCGACCTGGGCCTTGACCGTGTCCCCTGCGCGAGTAGAACCCCCAAACTTGAACATGATGGGTAAGCCGAGGGAGACAGAGACGATTGGCTGTGAGAAGTCTCGTTCGTCTCGATCTTGGTGCATCCCCATCTTGCTGCCAATCGAATATTTGTTGATGAGACAGGTGTCTGGTGAATATGTTGCATAGCCGGCAAGTGCGGCTGCTCGCGATCCGAGTTGCCTGAAGATTTTCGGCATCTCCGGCCACGGCTTGCCCGTCACTGGATCCAACTTCTCGTATCGATAGCCCCGACGATCTGACACCCACCCGACTTCACCGCAACTGGTGATTTCTACCGACATCGGTTTACCGCTCGGCGTAACAACTCTGCGAAATGGCGAGATATCTGCGAGACGTGAAATCTGGGCAAGGACATCCTCGTCATCACCGCCTACTGCTCCACGCAAGAGCACCGCGCCGGGTGCAAGTTTCGTGACTTCTGTTTCAGCGAAAAGCATCACTGTATTGGGCGTGGTAGGAATCAGTTCTGTCGCCCTTCGCCCGATGTAGGGAATCCGCATCGTCGCTCTGCCGCTTGATGGATACCGCACCTACCGGCATATCGAGCCGCCTGATCTACAACTCGTAGCGGTACACATTGGTCTCGCGAGCCACGAAGCCAATGCGCTGGTACAGGCGATTTGCTGCCACTCGCGAAGGCCGCGACGTCAAATCAACCGTCTTGGCACCTCGGCGACGAGCCTCGTCAAGGGCTGCTCGATTCAGCGCTTCACCGACGCCCTTGCCGCGCGCCGACTCATCGACGACAACATCTTCAATCCATGCGCGCATGGCAGTGGGGATGCGAAACACCACAAGGGTCAAGAGTCCGACAATGTTGCCGTTGAGTCGAGCAGCAAACAAGACCGATGTTTCACTCGAGATAATCTCGCGAAGTTCAGCAAGTGAAATTTGCGCACTCGACGACGAGAGCTGTGGAATCAATCGGTGGCATGCGGCAAGTACTTCTTCGTCTGCGGATGCGATACGCGCGACTGAAACCTGCGACATCGCAGACTTACTGTACCCCTTCGAGAACGCGTCACGTTGACCATCACACATCCACGCTTGCGCCGCACGACTGGCGAGTGTTTCGGCGTGTATTGCGTGGCACTGCTCGGATAGGGTTCAGGTCGTAATGGCAACTCCGGCGACAGTGAACTGGTTGTCAAAGCCGTCTCTGCGAAACCCCACATTCGTCAGTGCTTTCACCGGTTGGAATGATGCGGCGGACGCCGCCTCGAGTGCGGTTCGCCATCTCATTGAAGGCTGGTCAGCGACTCCACTGGCCGAGATCAACCCCGAGCCGTACACCGACTTTGCCACCATTCGCCCCCAGGTCAGGCTGGGCGACAACGGCGAACGGAAGATCATTTGGCCCACGGTCACGCTGTGGTACGTGAGCGGTGCAGGCGGCGACGTCATTCTCTCGCTCGGGCCAGAGCCAAGTTTGCAGTGGAAACGCTTCTCTCGCGACCTGCTTGCCGTCGCCGAACACTTCGAGTCAAAGATGTATCTCACGCTGGGGGCACTGCTCGCCGATGTGGCTCACCGCCGGCCAGTGCAACTCATTGGCACAGCCACCGACTCTGAGCTCATTGAGCGCTACAACCTGCGTCGGTCTCGCTACGAGGGCCCCACCGGCATCATCGGAGTGCTGCATGACGAGTTTTCGCGGGCAGCTCTTCCATCTGCATCGTTATGGGCGGCCGTACCCGCCTACGCATCTCAAGTTCCCTCACCCAAGGCTTCGCTCGCGCTCATGCGGCGGGCCTGCGAGATGATCGGCACACCCGCACCAGTCGGTGCAGTCATGCATCTCATCGAGCGATACGAAGAGCAAGTCAATTCGTTGGTGAACGAAGACGAAGATCTTGTCGAATATGTCGAACGTCTGGAGAATGCCACCGACTCAGGGATGCTGCTTAGCGACGAAGTGAACGACGACCAGTTGCAGATTGACTTCGGTAATGAAACCTCCGACAGGGATGCAGCCGAACTCGTTGACGAGGTTGAACGTTTCTTGCGCGAGCAAAACTCCGAGTAATTAGACCTCGGTATCGCCTCGCCATACGGGTGTGCGCGGTGCATCAAACGATGCAGCAAATGTCTCGCCGTCAATGGCTGCGAACGCCCGCTCGGCCCACCACTCGGCGCCAACGGTCGGAGTTGGGAGTTCGCTTCGCGAGAACCATCCGCAGCCATCCGTCTCGAGTGGATGCGGCACGAGCTCACCACCGATGGCTCGACAATGGAAGAGCAGCATGTACATGCCGAACTTGGTGAAACCCATCCGCATGCCATCGACCACTCCGAGCAACTGAACCGGCTCAGCATTAATCCCGGTCTCCTCGCGAACTTCTTTGACGACGACTTCTGCTGCCGAGTACCCAACATCGGCCCAGCCGGACGGAAACAACCACACACCACTTGGCGCACGCTTCACCAGCAGGATCTCCCCGTCGTCGTTACCAACAATCGCACCAATCGCCACCTTCGGAGTCACATAACCAGGAATACCCTCACCGATGTTGTCCATCCACTCCTGCACGAAATGATTGCGTTCTCGCCGCGACTCAGCCGCTTCTTCGAGCACCATCTTGATGTCGGCAGCGACATGTAGGACTTCTTCGTAACGTTCGCGCTCGTAGAGGTTCTGCGTGAATGCAAGACCAGTACGTGCGATTGATGCGAGTGTCTCGCTCCAGCGCGCTAGTTGCGCATCAAGCGATGCAGTCGAGTCGTTCGGCGACTCCATTGACACTCAGACGTGGAGGAAATTCAGGAGGTTGTAGATGCGACGGTCGTACGCATCTGGCTCACGATAAAACTCAAAGTGCGATCCAGCTTCTGCACTATGCCAGTGATATCGGCGAGTCAGCAAACCGGTGAGCAGACGCGGATCGAGATGGATTTCCTCACGAGGCCCGGCATCGTGCCCGGAGTCGGCTAGCTGCACAATCCCCGGCGCCTTCGAGTTGACCCACATGTAGCGAGTGTCTGGGCATTTGATGCACAAGGACATTTCGGGGTGATCATGAATGCGCGAGGTGGCATTGAGATGAGCTTTGCCAAGAAGCTCGACAAGCTGACGTTCGTCAGGCATCTCATCGAGCTCGTACGGTAAGGGCTCGTCGTCGTATTTGCTTAACGCCGCGTCGACCTCAGCCACGTCGTACGGCCGAGTACGAGCCCCTTGCACCTCTCCGGTGGCAAGGTTGACTGAGCCCTCTCCTTCTGCCAACACGACCACTTGGTCTCCAAAACGTTCGCGTACTTCGACTGCATCGGGAACTCCGCGGTGGTGGTTCATTTTTCGCAGCGGTCCGCCGAGGTAGTAGATACCAGCGAATGGCATCGCCATCCGTGGCTTGAATGCATCGAGATATGTCTTGAACAACTCAAGGAATCGTTCCTTCTTCGCAGTCGTTGCCGCCAATCGTTCAGCATCAGACGTAAATCGGTATGCCTGCGGATACGGGCCGGCGCCCGCATAAGGAAGGCACGCGAAGTCGGGGGCCCTTCCGCAGAACTCAAGCATCTGCTGAATCTGACTCTCGTCGTATGGACAATCATTCATGTTCACAACAATGTGACCATCACCCTTCACGACGAGGGCGGAGTCGATATTGATTTCTGAGTCTTCGTAGTTCGGGAAGATCGCCAGCTCGGTTGATCCAACACTCAACCGATTGATGCTGCGTGGTGAGAAGCCCTCACGCTTCATCTTCTCCCGCAAGAAGTCTTGGTTCTCGTTGCCAATCACAATCTGACAACCAGGATTTGCGTTCATCAACTCGTGGAGGAATAGCGGATCGTAGTGATCGCGGTGGATGTGCGAGACATAGACATAATCGATCTTGCCGATTCGCTCAATGGGATTGTCGATTTCTGGATACTGGAACCACGACCCGTGATAGATGCGCTGTGTGAACCACGGATCACAGCAAATCCGGAGGTCACTCGTCTCGATGACGACACAAGCCGAGTACAAGTAGCGGACAATCATCACCGTCAGCCTAAACGAGCACGGCGAGCAACGATTGCGAGATTCGTTCCCGTCGTTCGATGCTGTCGATCTTCTCCCCTGACGACTCCCGTACGTAGAACGTGTCGACAACGTTGTCGCCAAGGGTGGCGATGCGCGCATGCCGAATGTCAAGGCGTTCATCGGCAAATACCTTCGTGATATCCCGCAACAAGCCGACTCTGTCGGGGGCGTGCACCTCGATGACTGTCGCATTCGAGGATGCGCGATCGTCGAATCGCACCTCGGGTGGCTGCGGACCAAGAGCCGATTCTCTTCGACGACGCGAGTAGGTTTCTGCGCGTTCGCGCAATCTGGCGTCAATGTCGAATCGTCCATCGAACGCCGCAGCCACGTCGCGTAGTACCTCACCCCAACCAGATAGCGGTGGCTGGCGGAGATGAAATCGCGAGGCGGCCATGCCGTGCTCGTCGCTGTGTGCTTCGGCGCTCAGAATGTCGAGACCGTGTACCGAGAGCACGCCGGCAACCGCGGTGAAGAGTCCTGGTCGGTCAGGACTCACCACGGTGATGCTGTCATCGGTGGCGCGCATGTCTTGCTCACCACTTGCCATCAAGGCCAGCGTGTCGCCATCGGGGAAGAGCCTCCACGTCGATGAGTCGACATGCTCGCCCGCCAGACGGGCTTCGACACGCGACACCAGGGTGCGAACGAGCTCTTCTTTCCAGCCGCCCCACGCCGTGGGCCCTGTCGCAAGTGCGTCGGCTTGGGTCAGTGCATACAGCAACTGCAATGTGGTGGCGTCGCCAACCTCTTCTGCGACGTAGTTGATGGTTGCGTCATCAGAGACATCTCGTCGCGTAGCAACATCAGGTAGTAGGAGATGATGTTTGATCAACGTCATCACTGTCGCCACGTCGTCGTCGCTCAGACCCATGCGCGGGCCAATCGACGCGAACAACTCGAGCCCAGCATCGGTATGGTCACCCGGGTAGCCCTTGCCGAGGTCGTGAAACAGTGCGCCGATGACCAACAAGTCGGGGCGCGATACATGGTCGGCGAAAGCAGCCGCATTCGCTGCGGTCTGCCACAAATGGCGATCGACGGTGAACCGATGGAACGCGTTGCGCTGCGGCCGGCAACGCACTGCCGACCACTCGGGCAATACACGACTCACGAGGTCACGCTGTTCGAGTGCCTCCCATACGGGAATCGCTCGTTCTCCCTCAAGCAAGAACGCAACGAGAGCGTCGTTTGCGCCTGCTGGCCACGGTGCAGGCCATTGGCGCGAGAAGCGACCGAGCCTGTCGAGTGAGTCGCGATCAATTCGTGCGCCAAGACGTGCGGCGGCAGTTGCCACGCGCAGAACGAGCGTCGGATCCGACGCCGGGTCGGCATCTTCAGCAAGGTGCACTTCGCCGTTCACGAGCGCCACTCCTGGCGCCATCGGTCGTGCACTTCGTGACGCCATCGGTGGGTCGAGGCGCGACCAGGCTTCGTCGGTGATCCACATCACTCGTCTACCCACCGAAGCGATGCCGGCCATCAACTCGTCATCGTTTGCAAACCCTGCTTCGCGCGCCACGCCAGATTGATCTTGTAGATGCAGCACATCCCCAGGTCTGCCCGTCGTTTGATGCAGCGCCACACGAACACGAAGCAACACTTCGTTGCACTCGGCGAGTTCTTGCTCATCACGTTCGGAGAGCGCAAAGCCGACCGCTTGCGCCCACCACATGGCATGGATGTCGCGCAACCCACCGAGGCCGTTCTTCAGGTCGGGTTCGAGCAGGTAGGCGACTTCTCCTGCTGATCGGTGCCGCTCAAGCACGCTGGCATGAAGAAGCCTCGTCCACTCGCGACTACGGCGCCGCAAAGCGATGCGTGACTTTGCAATGACCTTCTCCCCGAAACTCACGTCCCCAGCGATGACTCGCGCCGTCACAATGGCGGTTGCGGTGTCAAGATCTTGACGCACCATGGAGATGGTTTCGCGAGGAGTGCGAACCGCATGACCGACTTTGTGGCCCGAATCCCATAGCGGATACCAGAGCGCCTGCGCAAAGGCAGGGTCGATGTGTTTCTTCTCATGAACGAGCAGCACATCAAGGTCGCTGAAGGGTGCAAGTTCGCGGCGCCCGTAGCCGCCGACCGCCAATAATGCAACTTTGCCGCTCGGCGAGTGTTCGCGCATCGCAGTCGCAAAGACACGCCGCAACTCATCATCGGTGTTGTTGGCCAGCTCTTCCCACGATCGAGCGTGAGTGACACCCTGCACCGGCATCGACGACGGCACCGACGTCGACATAGAAAACGTCAGCCGATTTCGACGCGGAGACGCTTGTTGCCTTTGCCCTTGCTCTCCGTCTTCACCACCCGAAAGGTACCAACCTCACGCGTCGAGCGCACGTGCGTGCCACCGTCTGCTTGCTTATCGAGGCCGACGATGTCAACGACACGGATCTCCTTGACGATGTCTGGGATGAGCGACACCTTCGTGCGAATGAGGTCGGCATCAAGCACCGCCTCAGCCCTCGGCAAGAACGACACTGCAATCGGATAGTCCCGTTGGATGGCGTCGTTCACGAGTCGCTCTACCTGCGTCGCGAACCCTTCGGGCAGCGGGTCGAACTCAAAGTCCATCCGTGCCGAGAGCGGTTCCATGTTGCCGCCGGTGACGGGCACTTGCCACTCGTTCCAAATCACACCACACAAGATGTGGAGGGCAGTGTGCGTGCGCATGAGTTTGTGGCGTCGATCCCAATCGAGATCACCACGCACGATGGTGCCTTCGGCTGGCGCGTCACCTGTAACCGTGTGCCACACGAGGTCGCCTTCTTTGCGCACATCAGTGACGACGAGCGGCCCCGCTGCACCAGCTGTGCCACCAGCTTGACCTGCACCGCCAGCGGCGTTGCCGCGATCACTCACCGTCAGCGTGCCAGTGTCGTGCGGCTGCCCGCCGCCGGTCGCATAGAACGCCGTCTTGTCGAGCGCAACCGCCGCGTGCCCGCCGTCAGCAGACGCCGCTCGTCGAGCGACCACCTTTGCTTCGAACGACGCGAGATACGCGTCGCGAAGGTAGAGCAGTTCGGTCAGTAGTCGTCCATGCCGTGGTCATGGTCGTGACCACCCGCGGCTGGCTCCTCAGGCTTGTCGGCGATGACCGCTTCAGTCGTGAGGAAGAGAGCTGCGATTGACGCTGCGTTCTGCAATGCAGAGCGCGTGACCTTCGCAGCATCGATGACGCCGATCTTGACGAGGTCTTCGTACTCTCCGGTGGCCGCGTTGAGACCCTCGGAGCCCTTCAGACCCTTCACCCGCTCGACGACGACGCCGCCTTCAAGGCCGGCGTTCTCTGCGATCTGCTTGAGCGGAGCCTCAAGCGACTTGGCCACCATGCGTGCACCAGTGGCTTCGTCACCCGACAGCGACTCAACGGCCTTCAGCACCGCGGCCTGCGAACGCAGCAACGCCACGCCACCGCCAGGCACGACGCCTTCTTCAATTGCGGCCTTCGTGGTGCTGACCGCGTCTTCGATGCGGTGCTTCTTCTCTTTGAGTTCGACCTCAGTCGCTGCACCAACCTTCAGCACGGCGACACCACCCGACAACTTGGCAAGACGCTCTTGCAGCTTCTCGCGGTCGTAGTCGCTGTCGGTGTTGTCGATCTCGGTCTTGATCTGGTTGATGCGACCGTTGATGTCGGCTTCGTCGCCTGCACCCTCGATGATGGTCGTCTCGTCCTTGGTGACCACCACTTTCTTCGCGCGACCGAGCAAGTCGAGCGTGACGTTCTCCAGCTTGAGGCCGACCTCTTCGCTGATGACTTGACCCTTGGTGAGGATTGCCATGTCTTGCAGCATCGCCTTGCGACGGTCGCCGAAACCGGGGGCCTTGATCGCAACGCTCTTGAACGTGCCACGAATCTTGTTGACCACCAGCGTGGCGAGTGCCTCGCCTTCGACGTCTTCGGCGATGATGATGAGCTGCTTGCCAGCCTGCATCACTTTTTCGAGCACGGGCAGCATGTCGCGCACCGCGGAAATCTTCGTGCCGAGGAAGAGAATGTACGGGTCTTCGATCACGGCTTCCATACGGTCGGTGTCGGTCACGAAGTAGGGCGAGATGTAGCCCTTGTCGAAGCGCATGCCTTCGACGAGGTCCATCTCGATGCCGAACGTCTGGCTCTCTTCAACCGTGATGACGCCGTCCTTGCCCACCTTGTCGATGGCTTCGGAGATGCGGCTGCCAATCTCGGTGTCGGCGGCAGAGATCGACGCAACTTGCGCGATCTGTGACTTGTTGTCGACTTCCTTGGCGAGCGATTTGATGCTTGCGACAGCCGCTTCGACGGCTTTCTCGATGCCGCGCTTCAAGCTCATCGGGTTGGCGCCAGCTGCGACGTTGCGCAAGCCCTCGTGCACCATCGCCCAAGCGAGCACGGTGGCGGTGGTGGTGCCGTCACCTGCGACGTCGTCGGTCTTCTTGGCGACTTCCTTCACCAGTTCGGCGCCAATGCGCTCGAACGGGTCTTCGAGTTCGATTTCTTTGGCAATCGACACACCGTCGTTGGTGATTGTCGGGGCACCCCACTTCTTGTCCAGCACGACATTGCGACCCTTGGGTCCGAGCGTCACTCGCACGGCGTCGGCGAGCTGGTTCATGCCGGCTTCCAAGCCGCGGCGGGCTGCTTCGTCGAAGAGGATGATCTTTGGCATCGGCGTCTCCTTGTGTGATGTAGACGGGCGTTTTGGGGAGCCTTTCCCGTCGAAAGGCGTTA
>Ga0208594_1000373_pt1 | contig 10047 bp, 5 predicted proteins | sample LakMenEpi14Sep10_FD_150699 | JGI IMG/M metagenome (GOLD analysis project Ga0208594, IMG submission 150699) | Freshwater microbial communities from Lake Mendota, WI - 14SEP2010 deep hole epilimnion (SPAdes) | ecosystem: Environmental > Aquatic > Freshwater > Lake > Epilimnion/Euphotic zone ...
CGACAGAGCAGGGGCGGCGGGATCTGGCCAAAGGGATGCAGAAGGCCCTGGCCCTGCGCTGCTCTTTCTGGTCGTGGCTGCACCAGCGCGCCCTGCAGCCGGAAGGTCTGCCGGCATGACCCCCAGGGATCGCGACGCCGATCCACATCCACTCCCCCACACTGTCCCACCGCTCTGTCTCCCATGATCCCCACCGCACCCTTCACCGCTCTGGAGGCCGGTATCCGCAGCCGGCGCCCCCCCTGCCAGCCCCCTGCCACCAGCCTCTGCTGGTCCGCCGCCGCCACTGCCGCCGCCAGTGCGGCGGCGCCCCTGCCGCTTCACTACGAGCACCACGACAGCCGCCTGGGCGTGGAGTTCCTGGTGCATCGCCTTCCCTTTGAGGGCCTGCAGGCCCTGGATCCGCGCCTGATCCGCATCCCGCCCGGTGCCTGCAACGAGAAGCACCGCCACGCCCATGAGTCGATTTTCGTGGTGCTGGAGGGGGAGGCGGAGATCCTGGTGGGTTCGGTATGGGTGCGTTTGCATCGCGGCGGCATCGCCTACGCGCCGCGCTGGATCGTTCATCAGAGCCACAACGTCAGCGCCGAGCGGGAGCTGCTGCTGCTGGCGATCACCGATTTCGGCCTGACCAGCTCGGTTCTGGGTGATTACGACCGCCAGACCCGCCTGCGCTTCCAGGGAAAGGATGCGTGCTCGGATTCCGATCGCTCCTCCCCCAAGACAGTCGATGAAGACCTTGTAGACCGGTTCTGACTGCCATCGATGGCCGGGGGGATAGAGCTCCCATGGTCGGCGCCTCGATGCGTCAAATGCGCATGTTTTGATGTGGCCGTTGAAAGAACCCATGAAAGAACCAATGGCAGTTCACTTGGGGGATTAGAGATCCCGCTCCACCAGATAGTCAATGCACGAGCGTAGCCACGTGAGATCCGCTCCATCAGCAACGCCGGCAAAGGCGGTGGCGTCAAACTCGGTGATCGCCGCTGTTGTAAAAGACTGGGCCACCTGCAGTGCCCAGTCGATGCTGCCGTTGCCTTCGAGGATCTCGTGAAGCCGAAATACCTCACGTGGCAGACGCCGCTGGCGGCTGCGGCCAAGGAAGGCAGCGATCCAGTCGCGGTCTGGGGCCGACACCGTGGCCAATGCATGGGAGAGGATCAGGGTGCGCTTGCCCTCCCAGAGATCACCATCGATTTCCTTGCCGTACCGAGCCAGATGACCGCGCAGATTTAGGACATCATCGCAAATCTGGAAAGCCAGGCCAAGGAAATAGCCAAACCGATCAAAGCGATCGAGCTGTTGATCGTTAGGATTGGCGATCAAGGCGCCGATGCGCAGCGGATGGATGAAGCTGTACCAGGCGGTTTTCTTGAGTACAAGGCGAATGTAATCGTCGGGCCCTATATCAATGGCATTGTCGTGCATCCAACCCAGTTCCATCGCCTGTCCTTCCAGGCTCTCGAGCAGCATGTGATCCACCTCATCCAATAGATGTGGCAGCAGCTGCGGCGGGCTCAGCGCACCACAACGGCGGAACAAGCCCATCGCCAGCGCATTCATGGCATCGCCCGCATTCACTGCCAAAGGCACGCCCAGGGAGCGATGCAAAGTGGGAGCTCCACGACGGTTGTCGCTTTCGTCCTCAATGTCGTCGTGAACCAGGAAGGCGTTGTGCAGCATCTCGATCCCCGCCGCAGCCGGCAGAGCGGCCGTCCCGTCGCCGCCGAGGGCGCGGGTGGTGGCCAGGCAGAGGGCTGGACGCAGGCCCTTGCCGGCGCGGGCGAGAAAGCCCCGGATCGGTTCGTAGAGGTGGCGGCGAGGCTCCCGATCGGGCACTCCAGACTGAATGGTGTGGGAAACCTGCTCCGCATACCAGCCAAGACGCTCCAGGAATCCGCTGGGCCCCTCGGTGTCCGCATTGATGGCGGCAGGCGGCGACGGGCTGGACAAGGCTTTTGCCGCCGATCTGCCTGTTGTGCTCTCGTGATCCGGCGGGAGATAGGGCTCAAGGGTCTGCAGCTGGTCGGCGACCTGGGAGAGAAACGGTGAGGATTGCCGTAGCGCCGGCAGTGCCAGGGCGATGACCTGACTGTCCCAGGGCAAGCCGGCTCGATAGCGGATGGCATCCATGTTCCGCAGCGGCCGGAACAGTTCCGGCTCCTGCAAGGGCCAGATCTGACAGGGGGCACCGCTGTAGGCGCTGGCCTTGAGGATCCCGTTCACAGCGCGCCGCGCGGCTTCGTTCGCCCCTTCCATGGTGGCGAGATCGGTATGGGTACGGACGTAATCAGAGGCGAGGAAAAGATTGGGAATGGCCGTGATCGCCTCGGGACGCAACTCCCATGTGTTGATCAGATTGACGAGCAATGGTTCGGCATTGCTGAGATAGCCCGGCCTGGCTGGATCTGGGGCAATATCGGCATCAAGAAACCAGGAGTGCAGATCGCGATCATGAAGCCACTCCACGCCGTCTTGGTTGATCGATCGCTTCAACTGCCGCCAAGCCTCAATCGCCACCTCTTCTCGGGAGCAGCGCATGGCGGGGCGGCCGTCGGGTCCGGGCATCGTCCAATCGGAGATGTCAACCGAGAGCACAGTGCGCAGATCACTAGTTCCGAAAAAATCTCGGGGAAGCTCAGGCCAAAACGGAAGCTGCGAGATGCTGGTGAGCGCCCATTCAGTATCGATATGAATCACATGGCCATTCGGCGCGGGCAATTCAGAGGTCAGATAGTACTGCACACCATTCATCCACTCCACATTGGTGGAGAGGGTTTGAAGATGGGCCAGGTCTGGATCGAGAGCCAACAAGCTCGGCGACAGCAATGGCGCGATCCTCTCAATCGGAAGAGCGGCGAGGTAATAGGTTCCGGAAACGATTTGCCGATATCCGTTATTGTCGATGACGATTCCAGTAACACCGCTGGAGTCGGTTTTAATTCCTGTTATTTCGGCATTAAAGATGTAATGAACTCCTTTGCTGCGTAGATAGTCAAGCCATGGGTCAATCCAGACCAGATTGGTGGGTCCATCCAGCACGCGATCGGTGGCGCCACCGGTTGGTTCCAGAAGTGGAATCAGCAGTTGCACAAAGATATCGCCAATCGTGCGAGTGCTGGCTGTTCGCGCTTTGGCGGCCACCAATGAACGCGTGATACCGGTAGCGAGGAATTTCTGATAGGCGGCTGAGCGACCTTCCGCGCCGACGAATTGCCACCAGCCCACCGACTCATACTCACCCAGACGCCGCTCTCGGCAAGAGGTGAGGATCTGCCAGATGCGTGTACCGAACTGAGCCAGATCGTCGACCGTCAGCTCCGTGACAGGCCCTATGGACTCCAACAGGGCCCGCAACACGGCGCTGACATCATCTGCCGTGCTGGGGAAAATGCATGGAAAGTCGAAGACTGGCTTGTCGTATTGGGTTATCGAGGTTCGGGTAGTTGGCACCAAATGGTCGGCGACAGTGCGCCCATCCCGACAGGGAATGCGAGCCATTGTATCGACCACATGGCGATAAAAGCCAGGAAAAAAGCGAAAGCCATGTTCACCGGGAAGATGATGCGCAAGCGATTCGAGGCCATGGTCCTGAAGTTCGTGACCGCTGCCCCCCGATGGGCCGGGATCACTCACGGGGATGCTTCGAGCCTTGCCTCCAGCGATTGCGCGGCGTTCCAGAACGACGACCTCATAGCCGCGTTCGATTAGTTCCTGGGCGGCGCTCATGCCGGCGACGCCACCGCCAAGGATGACGACCCGAGCTGTCACTTGCCTGCGGAGGAGCGATTCCCCGTTGTCTTAGGCGCGGAGCGGGGAACCTTTATCAGCCTGAAGCCACAGATCGCACCAGGGCTCGTGATTCGCAGCACAAGCTTTTCATGCAATCGGAACACATAGGCAGGATCTGGAGTCACTTGAAGGAAATCAACAGAGATGTCTTTGGCGATTACAAGATCGACCGGTTCACCACCAAGAGCTACGAGAACGCCATGATCGCACGGCAGAGTGGTGGACCTCAGCAGCGTGCCACCGGAGCCAAGGAATGGGATCACTCGATCCTGCGGCAGCACGAGGGAAGTTGCATTGGGGGTTTGCAGAGCCTCGAAGGATGTTTGGCCAAGTACCAAGGCAAATGGCCCGTAATGACCATTTGCCTCAAGCGTGCCAATCGCAGCCGAAATGTGGCGAACCATTTCATGACCCAACATGTTATGAACGTCGGGAATGCTGTACTGAACGTCTACCCACGTGCGCAATCCTAACCTGCTGTCATTGAACGTTGGGGATGTAAGCTGATTATCGGTAGGGTCGTAACCCTCCGTAGCTTTTGGCGAGTCCGGCAGAAGGCCGATCATCTGACAGGCAGGATCGTTCTCATTGCGCCCAAGAATTTCCCAGATGGCTGGCAGTTGTTCCAACTGCTTGTTTGCTATTTTTGTTTCCGGATCGCTGGGGTTCGGGATGCCATTGAAAATTACGGTATCTTCGAGGCGAGCCAATACATTGGCCGCACGCCGAAACAGGGCCAACACGCTGGTGAGCTCGGGATCCGCCAGTTGTGGGCCGCGCAGATAGAGATTGACTTGTAAGGTCCAGAGGCGGATGGTGCTGGCGTCATCGATCTTGAGACGCTGCTTCGGCCCAGCACCGCCTGCGGACGCGAAGGGGCTGGGAGAGGTGCCAATCAGACCGCGGCGAACAAAATCACTGTCGCCGGGCAGGGGACCATAGAGGGGAAGAAAGCTGGCGGCCACTCGCGACTTTTGCGCTTCAGCGGCCACCACTTGGCGCACTCTTTCCCACTGCGCCTGGCTCCAGGGAACTTCCGGGCAGGGTCGGGACGCTCCCGGATCGTCATTAGCAAGCGGAGTGTTCATGGTGGACACGGGTAATGGTGACTGGCTCAAGACACGGGGTAGGCAATAGGCTGGGGGCATGCCGGGCACACTCCCAGGCTGTGGACTGGCGGTTGCTAGTCCAAGAGATGCCGCATGAACCAATCGTCTCGTACTTTGCATGATAATCCTAGGGGGAACATCGCGCAAAACTGTTGCGTGACTCTTAATAATGACATATGACGCTAGAAGCTAAGCTCATTGGATTTATTGGCACGGCAATGGTTGACTCAAACTACGGACTTTATTGCGCTTGGCAGCTTGAACACAACCGTAAATCCGCCTGAAGGCACTTGAATGGCCTTAAGTTAGCATCTTCTGCGTATGGTGGTAACTCTCGCGAGGTGGACGAGAGGCTTATTGCAAAGAAAACCATCTACATGATTTCAGAACGAAGAGCTTTAGTCGTGACTCTTGTTCGATAGGCGGATTCCAATTTCGAAATAGTAGACATCAAAGCAAACCTCCAGAGCCTGCATGTCGACCCGGCCTACTCCAATGCATTGCAGACGGTTGACCCAAGCAAGCTGATTATCACCAGTGCAGTAGGTTGGAGCAACGACAAGATGTGGGCATGGTTCAAACTGATTGTGGAGAGCGCGATCGTAGCCATCAGGACCAAGATCAAGAATGCCACCATAGTTGGCATAAATCATTGCTCCAGATGAGGTCTTAAATGTAGCGTTCACATCAACCAACCCAACTCCGTCACAACGAATTCGCATCCAATCGGCTCCACCAGGGCAGATCTGTGCCTCCAAGCCTGCCCCCATAAAGGATCCACCTTCAATGAGCCAATTGATTCGCAGTCCATCAGGCGTGACACCAATCCTCTGTTCCTTTAAATACACTCTAACCGTTCCCAAAAGATGGTAAGTCCAGCTCCAGGGTGGTGGTGCTTGCATCAGTCGCGTGCCAGTTCTATCTGTCGTAGTTTGTGACAGTTGGTGGGAGGGCAAGGCTGTGAATGCACTGCAGATTGTCGTATCCAGGAGTGAAGAGGAGAGCGTGTTATTGCCGAATCTCAACACAGGAAGAAACTCAACAAGCCCAATCAAAGAACAGGGCAGCACTGCTTGGAAAATACGATTTGGATTCTGTTCATCACGTTCTTCTGGCAGTGCTGGGACCGACGTGACTGGACCACCATTAATTCGATACTCGACAGTTACTACGTGACCAGGCCTGAAGGGAGTCACCGATATAATGATTGGCGTGCTACAATCCGTTGAAGCTATGTGTTCGAGCCCGTTGAGGCGAGGCGATGTCCAACTCATAGTGGAACCATCGGCGCAGTGCTGAATCATTTATCTATATTGGCTAGTAGCCTGCGTGCGGTGATGGCATCCGGTCGGAGAGTATCAATGGCTGATTCGTCGATCATTTCCTGCAAGTCAGCGCAAGAAGCCGACGAACCCTCGTATCGAAGATTATGGGCGACTAGATTCGTGAGAGCTCTAAGTTCAAGGGATCTGGCCCCCTGTTGGCGGGCTAGATCAATTGCCTGCATGAAGGCTTGCTCGGCTTCCGATACGTTGCCAAGATTCGAATGAATCAGACCGCGCAATCGAAACAAATCGGGCAGCAAGGCGCCCACTTCGTCTCGCTCTGCATTGGCCTGCCCAATCTGGCTCTCTATTAAAGCTTCCTCGGACCGCCCTGCGGAGTGAAGGGCCGAGCTAAGTATTATTGAGGAGGCGGGATCAATCACAAGGGATCCAGTCTGTCGGAACAAGCTCACCTTCTCGACTATATTATTAATCGTAATGTCAGTCAATCCCAGTTGCAGGCATGAGTAGCAGTAATACATAGCCGAGCACGCGCGCCACATAGAAAAACCTTCTTCGCTAGCCAGCTTGTATACTTCGCGAGAAACGGAAAACAGCTCCTGCCAGTCATTGTCGTAGAATAGATAGTGACACATAAATGACAAGCCCGCCGCCAGAGTAGGTGGATGGTTGAGTGAGCGAGCAAGCCTCACCATCTCGTTCATGCCATCGACTCCTTGTTGTTGCCTGCCCTTCATCCAAAGCGAACATGATCTTGCGGTCATGATTGGAGTGGTTGGACCAAGCTGAAAGTGCCTACAAAGAAGACGTTCTAGTTCATGGTCAAATAACTTGATGCCCCGCTCAGCTTGTTGTATGGCTTCGTCGAACTCTGCCCGGAAGAAGTGCGTGTAAGAAGTGGCGTTGAACGCTGGGATAGTATATAGCTCAGTGCCTCTTCTTTGGGCCAGGGTTTCAACTCTTAATGCACTCTCTATCGCATCTCCCAATCTACCCGCAACGAATTGATTTGACCAAAGGCCCCACAGTGCTGCAAAGTGCTGATCTTCACTACCAATGGACAATGCCAGATCGATGGCCCTCAAGCAGGTGGTCTCTACGTGTCGCGAGGCCCAGCCATAGGCTGCCATCTGCACGGGGGCAAGAGCTGTATGTAAGTCAAGTTCATGCTGCCAGCGCACCTCCTCCTGGGGCAATTGGTTGAGGTCGGCCAGACCCCGGTTGAGGTGATCTACCGCTTCATTCACAGCGTTCCGCTCGGCAGCCTGCTGCCCTGCTGCTTGCCAGTGGTGAGCCGCTTCTTTGTAGCGACCGGCACCAGAGAGGTGGTGAGCCAGCAATTCAGGCCGCCGCTTGGGCATCTCTGGGAAACGCTCCGTCAGCACCTTGGCGATGCGGGAGTGGTGCTCCTGCCTGGTGCTGCGCAACAAAGAGTGGTACGCCACATCCTGCACAAGAGCGTGCTTGAAGATGTAGACGGGTTGAGTGGCACCACTGATGTGTAACAATCCCTCCTCCACCAACTGCGACAGCATCTCTTGAAGTCTTCGGGTGTCGATGGAAACGACAGCGGTAAGGAGATCAAGACTGAACTCGCGGCCGAGGGTGGCGCCGATCTGCAATACATGCTTACCCTCCCCAAGCTGGTCGAGACGGGCCATCAACGCCGCTTCCATCGAAGCGGGCACCATATCGGCGGACAGTGGTTGCAGCAATTCCCAAGTCTGTTCCCGCTCCACCAAGGATTTTGAGGAGATCACCGAGAGGGTGATCTCCTCAAGAAACAAGGGATTTCCTGAGGATCGCAGACAGATCTGGCGGACCACCTCGGACGGCATGGCCTTATCGGCAGCGACATCCCGGATGACTGTCTCTGCCTCCACGGCGTTGAGCGCATCAAGAAGAATCTCACTGACGTGAGGTTGCTCCAACCAGCGAGACCTGAATTCCAGCCGTGCCGAGAGGACGACCAGAAAACGACCGCTGAATTGGCTGCTCAGGAGCTGATCGAGCAGTTCGGTCGTGGACGCATCGGCCCAGTGAAGGTCTTCGACAATCAACAGCAACGGCGACTGCTCGGCCAGGACAATCAGACCCTGAAATAGCAAATCAAGGGTGCGCTGACGCTGACGGGCAAGTGACAATTCGCTCAGGATTGGCCAATCCTGCGGCTTAATCGGTAGCTCAAGAAACAGCGCCAACAGGGGAAGGGCCTCGAGCAAGGGCAGCCTCAGGTCAGCAAGACGACCGCGCAGACGCTCCAGTTGTTCGTCTGGTTCCAGCCCATCGAGGCTCAGCCGCTTGCGCAACATTTCCCTGAATGGGTAGTAGGGCGTATCCGTGCTGAAGGAGCTGCAGGCAGCCTCCATCACCGTGGTGTTGGGCTCAACCAGAGCTCGCGAGAGTTGGTGGATGAAACGGCTCTTGCCAATCCCAGGTTCGCCACGGATCAACAGGGCACGGGGTTGACCAGTGAGCACTTCCTGCCAGAGCGATTCGAACGTATCCAGTTCCTTCCTGCGACCGACGAAGGTTTCCGCCGAACTCCTGTATCGCGAGACTGGACGGTAGGCAATTACGCGATGGATCTCAACGGGTCGCTGGATCCCCTTCAAGCGACGGGCACCCAGGGGCTGACCATGGAACGTGTGGGACACGAGGCGCCAGAGGGAGTCGGAGACGACGACCTCACCTGGGCTGGCCTCTGCCTGCAGACGTGCCGCCAGGTTGGGGGTTTCGCCGATCGCCAGAGACTGCGTGCCAGCGGCACCTCCGAGTGCCCCAACGACAACGCGGCCACGGTGAACTCCGATACGCACATCAAAGGGATGGCGCACACGGGCCGAGAGATCCTGCACAGCAGTCTGTAACGCAAGGGCACAGCGTATGGAACGAATCTCATCATCTTCATGGGCTCTGGGATAGCCGAAGTAGATGACGACCCCATCGCCCATCAGATCAGCGAGGAAGCCATCAAACCTCTGAACAACGTCAAGGCAAGTATTGTGGTAATTAATTAACAGGCCCCGAAAGTCTTCCGGATCAATCTGCTCCGATAACGAGGTGGCTCCTACGATGTCGCAGAAGATCACACTAAGTACACGGCGTTCGGCTTGCGACTGGGGTGGTGCCGAGTGCTGGATTGAAGTGCCGCAGCCGCAGCAGAATGCTGCAGCAGCTGGGTTGTTGAAGCCACAAGCGGAGCAGATCACCAGAGTCAGCTTGGGAGGTGGGGGGCGCTAGTAAGACGTGCCTTCCATGCGGAAGCTTCCTCTAGCAGCAACTCAGTAGCGAGGGTAACCAGGCAGGAGGGGTCCTCATAGATCAGTGGATTGATGGCCTTCGCCTGGCGAGGACTTCGTGAAGACGTGCCTGCATGCCAAGGGCTGGTTGAAAAAGCAGTTGGGTTCATTGGATCGGATTTGCTTCTGGGTGAGAGCGACTGCGTTTGCCTCAGTCAAGACCGATTATCTGCTTTTAACCTAGGCTGAGTGAGAAAGTTGACCCGCGAGGACTTCGTGGGCAGTGCCGCTAAAAACACTAGTGCAAATCTAGCACTCCGGCCAGGTCTATGAAGACGTAGTTCAAATTTCTCAAACTGTAGCAAGTGCCACACTCCCTCCGCGAGCGAGTTCTCTTGACAATGCTTTTTGGCTGACCAGATGATCTGATTCCTTCCCTCCTGCAGGGCGGCACAACGTCTGATCAGATCAATTGAGGGCCCTGATTCGAGTGAATAACATCAAGTTTTTGCATCGCGCCGAAAGGCAGCGGGCCTTGGCCAAGCCGGATTCCACCACATACACCTCGCCGCCCCAGTCGGCCTGAAAGATCAGTTGGTGTCCGGCGGGAAACTCGAT
>Ga0208594_1000374_pt1 | contig 10034 bp, 9 predicted proteins | sample LakMenEpi14Sep10_FD_150699 | JGI IMG/M metagenome (GOLD analysis project Ga0208594, IMG submission 150699) | Freshwater microbial communities from Lake Mendota, WI - 14SEP2010 deep hole epilimnion (SPAdes) | ecosystem: Environmental > Aquatic > Freshwater > Lake > Epilimnion/Euphotic zone ...
GGTTGGCATCGACCATCGCGGCCATGGTCGAGGTCTGCGCCCCGATGCCGACTTCACACTCGAAGATTGCGCCGACGACGCAGCAGCCGTCTGTAAAGCACTCGGAATCAACTCCGTGATTGCCGTTGGGTATTCGATGGGTGGTCCCATTGCGATGCTGCTTGCGCGTCGGCATCCAGAACTCGTGGCAGGCCTCGTGTTGCAGGCAACGGCGCTCGAATGGAGAGCCACGGCGCGAGAGCGTGCACGGTTCAAGGTGTCACGCGTGCTCGGGCCAATCACACGACGCTTCATCAGACCAAGCACGATTCGATTCGTGTTCGCTCGCCGCATCACGAGACGTCACCCACTGCGACCACACCTCGGCTGGTTGATGTCAGAGTGGCGTCGCAACGATCCGTGGCACATGGCCCAGGCAGGACGTGCAATCTCAAAGTTTGACGCACGGCCGTTCGCATCGTCGTTGCAGGTGCCCGTCAGTGTGGTGCTCACAACGAAAGACCAACTCGTGCCGCCACGCAAGCAACGAGAGCTAGCGGAGGCAACGAAAGCCCAGGTGGTTCCGCTCGACGGAGATCATTTTGTGAACGTCGGCAAACCCGCCGAGTTCAGTTCTGCGACGCTTCGCGCCGTTCGTTTGGTGACGAGCGTTCGAGCAACTGGTCGATCCGCTCACTGATTGAGTCAATCGCCTCGCGCACTTCGCTCGAGGTTGCGGTGTTCGACAGCGCGAGGCGCACTCCTGCCAATTCTCGGGCAAGATACTCGGCGTCTTCCTGCGTGCGTGCAGCGACGGCACGATCGTTCTCCAGGGCCTGACGGTCACGATCTTCCTGACGGTTCTGTGCCAACAAGATGAGCGGTGCGGCATACGCCGCCTGCACGGAGAACATCAGGTTCAACAGGATGAATGGGTACGGGTCCCACCGCAGAGTGATGGAGAGCACATTGATGGTGATCCACACGATCACGAGGAATGTCTGCACGACCAGGAATCGAGCAGTACCGAGGTTGCGGGCGACGCCCTCAGAGAAACGGCCGAAGGCACCTGGCTCATACGGCACGTTCAACTTGCGGCGGTAGCGCGGGTTAGCGAGGTCTTCGCGGCGCTTCATGATGAACTCCGGGCGGTGTGTTGTTCGCCGGCGTGGCTCGTCGGGTGATGCAACACACTCGGTGCAATCTGCGCACGGCGCCAGTCACCTGGCAGCGCACGATCGAGCACGTCATCGACCGTGATTGCGCCAAGCAAGTGGTTACCAGCGTCGACGACGGCAACCGACAACAGGTTGTAGGTCGCGAGCCTCGTCATCACATCACGCTCGGGCATGGTCGGTGGAATCGTCGGTTCGTGCTGCACGCAGTCTTTCAACTTGGTCTGCGGCGGTTCACGTAGGAGGCGCTGAAAGTGCACGACACCCATGTATCCACCCGTCGGCGGCTCATGTGGGCCGTGCGTCACAAACACCTGGGCAGCAATCGATGCGTGCCGCTCAGGGTCGCGCACGTGAGCGAGGGCTTCCGCGACGGTGGCTTCGGGGGAGAGCACGATCACTTCGGGCGTCATGAGCGCACCAGCGGTGCCTTCGGGCCACGACAGAAGTTGTCTCATCGTGTCGGCGTCGTCTTCGTCCATCGACTCAAGCACTTTGGTGCGCTGTTCGATGCCCATCTTGCCGAGCAAGTCGGCGAGGTCGTCGAACTCCATCTCGTCGAACACGCTGTTCAGTCGGTCAAGGTCGAGACCTTCGATGAGACGCAACTGTTCGTCTTCGGGCAACTCCTCAAGCACGTCAGCAAGACGTTCGTCGTCCATCGCTGCAGCGATAGTGCGGCGTTGTTCGATGGGGAGCGCCGCAATGAACGTCGCTACGTCACTTGGGTGCATGTTGCGCAGGCGCGCAGCTTCTGCTGCGACGGGTGTCGCAGGGGCAAAAAGTGCTGCTAGTTCAGTCCAGTCAACGAGGCGGAACGTTGGGCGTGTGAGCAACGCGCCGCGCTTGGCGAGCCGCACCTTCGCCACGCTCCAACCAGGGTTGTGGCCGCCCTGGTGGTGCAATGCAATGTCGACCACCGTCTCGTCGCCGTGCTTCTTGTCAAACACATCGGCGCCAATTAACCGCTCGCCTTCACGCAGGCGGAACGGATTCAGATCGATGTCGTAGCTCTTTAGGCGCACACCCGTGTTGTCGAGCGAGGCGACGCGAGCGGCAGTGATGAAGATTCGCCGACGTTGGCTGCTCGCCACGAACCCGAGCACCCGTGGTGCTTCGGTTCCGCGTCCGGGCACGACGACAATGTCGTCGATTTTGCCGATTGGGGCTCCGCCGGCGTCAAGCAGCGGCAACCGCATGATGCGGTACGCGTAGATGAAGTCCGTTGCTGGCGTCACGAAGCGAGGCTACCCATGCAGCCCTACACGAACCTCGCAATCTTGCAGGATTTTTAGTTGCGAAGATCGCTCAATGCGAGCCCCACATATTCCCGCAGATACGTGGCTGAGTCTCGAAGATCATCGACTCGCGGAAAGAATGAACTCAGCGACAAATCTGCAAAAGAGTCGTCAGTTCGCAACGGGTCGGAGCCCACCATGCGAATGTTGCTGAAGTGACGCCCGAATTCTTTGCGTGATCGACGCAGGTGGAAGTCCGACGTCACGATGGCAAGTGGGTCGTCCCGTTCGTGCAAGCCCGAGTCTCGGGCCACTTTTGCGTGTCCGTTGGTGTTCAACGAGATGGAGTCGATGATGATGTTCTCCCCTGGCATACCGAGGCGTTCGGCTTGCGCCCGCATGAGAAGGCCCTGTTGTTCGGGGTCACGCAGGCCTTCCATGCCAGGTTGCGACCCAGCCATCACCACGGTGGCGGTTGGAAACTCGCGCCACAGTTGAGCAGCACGATTCACTCGCCGAATGGTCTCAAGGCCAGAAGAGTCTTCTTCGGGAGCGTCCGCCACGTCGTATCCGGCGCTCAACACATAGATGTAGTCAGGCACCCAACCATCGTCAATGGGTGACTCCACGACGAGCGGTCGTTCAAGCAGCATCGCCCCAAACGGGGTTGCTGTCAACCACAACACGGTGAGAGCGGAAGTTCCGACTGGTTTCATCCATCGCTGCAGCGCGCGCCGCCGCCAGAGCACCACCCAAATCGCAATCAATGTGGTAAGTGGCAACCACAATGGATCGACGAGCCCGCGCAACACGCAGTCAAGCGTAGGAAGCCATCCCGTAGCATGAAGCGTCTCGTTCGGGGACGTAGCTCAGCTGGCTAGAGCACCTGCTTTGCAAGCAGGGGGTCGTGGGTTCGAGTCCCATCGTCTCCACCAGAACGACTGCCGAAAAGGTATTTCTACGGCGACTCGATACGGTCGCTGAAGCGCGGTTCAGTCGATCAGCAACAACTTCAGTGTGGTTTCAGGTTCAAGTTGCCCGACACCGTCAACATCATCGGGATGCACCACCGCCACCACCGGATATCCGCCCGTTGTCGGGTGATCCGCCAGCATCACGACGAGTTCGCCGCTTGGTGTCAACTGCACTGCACCACGCACGAGCGCCATCGAGTCAAGTTCACCGAGCAACTGACCGCCGAGCAGGCCGGTCGTCGAAGCAATGTTGGCCTGTGTGGCGGTGAGCCGAACACCGATGCGATTACTCGCTTCCGACACCGACCACATAGCGGTCGTCACGTGACGCAGCGTCGCATCAGGTATCAGTTCTGTGTGCGGTCCGCGGCTCAGTCGTATCGAACCTTTTCGCGTCGGCTCGATTGGTACATCCAGGCTGCAGTGGTCTCGTTGTGCTGTACCGATATGCAGCACCACACCATCAGTCAGAGGTTGCGGCACGATGCTGCTCAACGTGTCGTGTGACTGTGAGCCGAGCATCACTGTGCCGTCGATACCTCCGGCGATGGCGAGATACGAACGCACTCCAACCCGCATCCGTTCGATACGAATCACTTTGCCTGCCGCCACGTGCGTTGCCCTACAACGCGAGAGTGGGGCACCGTCGACAAAAGCATCGCAATCGGCACCGGTGAGTACCACCACCATGTCGTGCCAAGCCCGTACGACAAGACCACCTGATGTCTCCAACGTCGCAGCAGTCGCTGCGTTACCGGCGAGACGATTGGCCAGCGCATGCGACGCGCGGTCTGCGGCACCAGAGTGCGGCACACCAAGGTGCGCCCAACCAGGACGGCCAAGGTCTTGCAGAGTCGTGAAACCGACCCGTTCGACGCATAACGACCTGCTCATCTGAAACTCACTTCGTTCTCACGGTGTCCTCACGAATCGAACGCGCGTGCCAGGTTGCAAGAGGGCTGGCAATGCCCGTGTGACGTCCCACAGTGATGCTTGTGTCGTACCGAGCAGGTGCCAGCCTCCCGGAGACTCGCGCGGGTACACCGCGGAATACGTCGCTGCGATTGCCACCGACCCAGCTGGCACACGCATGCGTGGAGACGATCGTCGTGGCAGGTGCAACTCGCTCGGCAGGCCGGTGAGGTACGCAAAGCCCGGCGCAAAGCCGCAGAACGACACTTCATAGTCGGCATCACTATGTAGAGAGATCACGCGTTCGACACTCAGCGAACACGCATGAGCAACCTCGGCGAGATCGGCTCCGTCGTAGCGAACAGCAATCTCGACGATTTGCCCCACTGTGCGTGAAGCAACAGTTCCATGTTCCGTAATCGAAGTGAGTAACTGGCGAATGGCCTCGCCGTCGCGACCATCATGGGTGACGACAAGGCTCGTTGCCGCTGGTATCACATCAATACAGCAAACATTTCTCGACCGACACGCATCGAGCACGAGATCGCGCAGCGACGCGGCAGCACCGTGGTGGAGTTGGTCAATGATGCTTGCCTCGTGACCGTACGGTCGCACTCGCATCCGCTACACGCTCGCAATCTTTACTTCGCATGCATCAAGCGCATTGCGCACCGCAGTGAGCAATGCGGCTGCGCCGGGGGTGTCGCTATGTACACAGATCGTGTCGCATGGGGTCGCAACGATGCGGTTGTCAATGGCAACGGTCTCCGTTCGTGTTACTACGCGCATCGTTCGCTCTTGCACGAGATTGGGGGAGGTGATGAGCGCATCTGGTCTACTGCGCGGCACAAGGGTGCCGTCATTCATGTATGCGCGATCAGCAAACCACTCCCGCACGAACGGCACGCCCACTTCGCCAGCACGTTGCATTGTCAGCGAGCCAGGTAACCCATAGAGCGCCACTCGTTTGGTTGACGCCAACTGCACGACCGATTCGGCGTGGTCGCGACGAGCAACGACAGCGTTGTAGAGCGCACCATGCGGCTTGATGTACGTGATACGCGTACCGGCTGCTCGGGCGGTTTCGGCCAATGCCTCGAATTGTTCGTGGATCGATTCAGTGAGATGTTCCGTACTCAGATCGAGCATGACGCGACCGAAGTTCTCGCGGTCGGGGTATGACACCTGGGCCCCGATGGCCACGCCGAGACGCACGGCTTCCTCGCAGATTGCGTGCATCGATGCCTCGTCGCCAGCGTGCCCGCCGCATGCCACGTTGGCACTGGTTACCAACCGCAAGAGGCGGGGTTCCTCGCTTTCCCGCCACAACAACGGCGTCTCGCCGAGGTCGCAGTTCACGTCAATGCGCCGCACGTGAGCCTCGTTCGTTGAACCGTTCACCAGCCCTCCGCTGAAAGAGTCTGGTGGCTCACCAGTAATAATGAGAGCACCGCAAAAAGGAGCCCCCATGACCACCGCAGTGATCGTCGACGCAGTCCGTACCCCGCTCGGCAAGCGAAACGGACGTTTGAAGAACTGGCATCCTGTTGACCTTGCCGCTGAGACGCTGAATGCGCTCGCGACACGCAACAAGCTCGACCCTGCTCAGATTGACGACGTCGTCATGGGCTGCGTCATGCAGGTGGGCGAGCAAGGCCTCAACATCGCACGCAACGCCGTGCTCGCGGCCGGCTGGCCCGAGTCGGTGCCCGGCACCACCGTTGATCGTCAGTGCGGTTCGAGCCAACAGGCCGCGCACTTCGCCGCACAAGGCGTGATCGCTGGCGCTTACGACGCAGTCATCGCCAATGGCGTCGAAGTCATGACCCGCGTGCCGATGGGTGCGTCAATTGCTGAAGGCAAGTTCGGGTTTCCGATGGGTCCGCGCGTGCAGGAGCGTTACAAGTCAGAAGGTGGCCTGGTAAATCAGGGCATCTCCGCTGAACTCATCAGCGAGAAGTGGAAGATCTCACGCGACGAACTCGACGCTTTTGGCTTGCGCTCGCAGAACTACGCCGCGCGCGCCACCAAAGAAGGTCGTTTCCAGAATGAGATTGTTCCCGTGCTCGACGCCGAGGGTCAGATGATGACCACTGATGAAGGCATTCGTGAAACCTCGCTTGAGAAACTTGCGTCGCTGAAGCCATCATTCCGCCCGGTCGAAGAGGGCGGCAAGGTTACGGCCGGCAACTCGTCACAAATCACCGACGGCTCGGCAGCACTCCTCATCATGAGCGAAGAGAAGGCAAAGAAGCTCGGTCTCAAGCCACGCGCGCGATTCGTGAGTTTCGCGCTCGCCGCGGAGAACCCGCGTTACATGCTCACCGCGCCGATTCCAGCAACAAAGAAGGTGCTCGAGCGCGCCAACCTCACGATGGACGACATCGACCTCGTCGAGATCAACGAGGCATTCGCTGCCGTCGTTCTCGCCTGGGCGAAGGAACTGCACCCCGACATGGAGAAAGTCAATGTCAACGGCGGTGCAATCGCCCTTGGTCACCCGCTTGGTGCATCTGGAGCGCGACTCACCTGCACATTGCTGAATGAACTCGAGCGCACCGGTGGTCGCTACGGCCTGCAGACGATGTGTGAAGGCGGTGGCTTGGCCAACGCGTTCATCATCGAGCGTCTCTAGACCGTCACGTCACTGCCGTGTTCGGCACCGTCGTTTGGGTCGGCATCGGCCTTGCGTTGGTGTGGTTCATTTGGAAGATCGGTCTTGGCATGCTGCGCAGCATGACCAGTTCGTTGCCTCCTCCACCGCCGAGCGGCGAGATGCGGCGCATCAACGTGCGTTATCGCTGCTCAGTGTGCGGGATGGAGCTCAAGCTGACGCTGGCACCCGACCAAGATCCGCCGCCTCCCAAGCACTGCTTGGAGGAGATGCAGTTCGTCGCTCCGGTTGACTGAGTCGGGTCGACACGAGTCGACGCAGGGCCGACTCGTTTGTTAGCGGTACTTCGTGGCAGTAAACAAACCGCCGAGCACCATCACCAAACCTGAGAAGAGGTACCAATTACTGCGACCGCCAGGCACGAAGCCGAGGTAATAAAACAGGATCACCAGTGATCCGATCCCCAGCAGGACGAACATGAGAATCGGTACCCACCGCGGGCTTTCTTTCACCGTGACCGGCACCGGCGGGGTGTAGCGGGTGGTGGCTTCAGGAGAGCGACCCTGGTGTGATTGGGTACCCGGCGCAGTCGTGCGACCACCCGTTCGACGTTTCTTTGGTGCCATATGCACGTTCAGTGTAGAGGTCGAATGAGTCTTGATCTTTACGGACGTTGATCTTCATAGGCATGGACGGGACCATGCTGGGCTTGGTGCGCCTGTGGTGCTTCTCGTCGTGGTCGTTGGCAGGCTGAACGTGTGAGTACTCGGCGCATTGTGGTGGTCGACAACTACGACAGTTTCGTCTACAACCTCGTGCAGTATCTCGGTGAACTCGCAGCGACGCCCCACGTGGTGCGCAACGACGAAGCAAGCGTCGACGAAGTACTGGCGAGCGACGTCGACGGCATTCTGCTCTCGCCAGGCCCAGGTCGACCCGAAGACGCCGGCATCACCTGCGAACTCATCGCCCGTGCTGCTGGTCGTGTGCCCGTGCTGGGCGTGTGTCTTGGTCACCAAGCAATCGGCCATGTTTTTGGCGCAACGATCGGGCGAGCACCACAGATTCGCCATGGAAAGACCTCGAGCATTACCCACGACGAAGGCGGCGTGTTCACCTCATTGCCGTCGCCGCTTGAAGTGACTCGCTACCACTCGCTGGTCATCGAACCAGAGTCATTGCCGAGTTCACTCATCGTCACCGCGCGTGCGGAAGACGGCACCATCATGGGCGTGCGCCATCGCGATCACGACATTGAGGGTGTGCAGTTCCATCCTGAGAGCATCCTCACTCAGCACGGTCACGCGATGCTGCGAAACTTCCTTTCGCGCTGCTGACGCGCGCTACGGGGCAACGGTGATCGTCGTATCGGCGCGACCAACGGTGATGGTGACCGGGCTTCCTGGAGCAATCGATGTTCCTGCCGCCACGCTCTGCGCCAAGACGAGACCGTTATTCGGATCTCCTGCTGGCAGAGGTTGCTCGTTGGTAGTCACGACAAAACCGAGCCCCGTCAGGTCAGTTGCTGCCTCCGCGCCATTTCGTCCGACAACGTTCGGCATCTCGAGCGCAACCTTGCCGCTTGATACGTAGAGCACAATGCTGCTCCCTGGGGCGACGGCAGTATCACCGAGCGGTTCGGTGCGAATGACCCGACCAGCCTCAATCACATCGCTCGATTCCAAAACGATGGTGACTACGAAGTTGAGCGGCGAAGCTGACAACAGTTTGCTGGCAGCTGATTGCTCGTCCCCAATCACATCCGGCACACGTACGGTGTTGGTGCCCGCCGAAACATTCACCGTGACGACCGAGTTTGGTCGTGCACCAAGGCCCGCAGTCGGCGATTGCACGAGAATTTGGTTGGCGGGGATGTCGGTTGAGGCGATGAACTGGTCCACCACCAATCGCAACCCTGCCTCTTTCAGCACATTGGTGGCGTCCTGCACCGACAGGCCAACCAAGTTGGGAACGGTCACCGGTACGAAGCCGGGGTTGTAGACAAGGATGACGTTTTCGCCTTGGCGGGCGAGCGTGTCGGCGATCGGGGTCTGGTCATAGACCACGTCATTGCTGGCGTTCTCGCGAACTTTCGGGTCTTCGATTGGTGTCAGACCAAGGTCAATCAACAAGCTCTTTGCTTCCTCAATGTTGAGGCCAATCACATTCGGTACGACGATGTTGGCGCCGGCGTTTTCGTCGGTGAATGCTCGGAATCCGAAGATGCCCAGTGCCACCAACGCGATGACGGACACCACCGAGCCGAACACCCATGCCGCAGTGCGACGTGGCACAACATCGTCATATGGCGGGTAATCGGCGGGTCGTGCACGTCCTGCACCAGCTGACGGCAGCACGGTGGTGGGTTGTGTGTCAATCGATTCAGCTTCATTGTCTCGGGTGATGACGGGCATCTGCGTGGTGGCTGCTGCGTCAGTGTTCGCCACTTGTTCTTCGCGCAAAGCGAATACTTCTTTGCCATCAATGAATCGACGCACGTCATCGGCCAATGCTGCGGCTGACGAATATCGACGATCAGGATTCTTGGCGAGGCACTTCATCACGATGGCGCTGAAGGCCGGAGAGATTTCGGGGTTCTTCGTGCGCAACGAGATGGGAACATCGTGCACTTGCTTGTAGGCGATGGCGATGGCATTTTCACCGGTGAATGGCGGCACGCCTGCGAGCATCTCGTAGAGAATCACCCCGAGTGAGTAGAGGTCCGACCTCGGGTCTGGTTGTCCGCCCTGTGCTTGTTCCGGTGAAAAATACGTCGCCGTGCCCATCACCGCACCGGTCTGGGTGAGACCTTGTTCGACGGCGGCACCAATTGCGCGGGCAATACCGAAGTCGGCAACCTTCACATGACCGGTTGCACTCACAATCACGTTGGCTGGTTTGATATCGCGGTGCACGACACCGGCTTTGTGTGCTTCGCCGAGTGCCGCAGCGATGTCGAGTGCAATGTCGCAGGCCTGCAGCACCGTGAGACGCTCATGCTTCTGGAGGATGTCGGCGAGCGTGCGCCCCTGCACGTATTCCATCGCGATGTAGTAGGTGGTATCGACTTGGCCCCAGTCGAAGACGGCAACGATGTTGGGGTGGTTGAGCGATGCTGCCGACATCGCTTCACGGCGGAATC
>Ga0208594_1000377_pt1 | contig 9882 bp, 10 predicted proteins | sample LakMenEpi14Sep10_FD_150699 | JGI IMG/M metagenome (GOLD analysis project Ga0208594, IMG submission 150699) | Freshwater microbial communities from Lake Mendota, WI - 14SEP2010 deep hole epilimnion (SPAdes) | ecosystem: Environmental > Aquatic > Freshwater > Lake > Epilimnion/Euphotic zone ...
CCACATAGAGCAGCAGGTTGCCGGCCCGCTGGTTGTGGTCGCCAGGTCAAAGCGGTGTGGCAGACGTGAAGCCAACTTGTCCAACGCTCATCATCATCCGCCCGAAGGACCTACTGTCAGAGTCAACCTCTCTGCGCCGGGTCGGGTGCATGATGTAGTTGGGCAATCTCTGCGGAGCAGGAATGAGTTCGCGAGGGTCAAACAGACCTCCAGTGAGGCACCACCTGCGACACCAACCCCAACAGCCAAACAGGCTGGTCGCCGTAATGCGTCCGGGCGAAAGCGAAAAGGGTAAGCGCTGGGGGCTTCATAACAGGAGACTCTGGACTTGCCTGAGCAGCGACGCAGTAATGCCCAGCAGGAGCGGCCAATCTTGGGAGATGAACTTCAAACTGTCGTCATACCGAGTCTGAACCGCAAAGAAGGTTAGATCGGCAATCCGCTCAAACGGGCTGACATCTGCGCCCGATTCATCCAGCCAATCCATCAACGCCACGAGGTCGTGGGTGAAGGGAGCCAGCCCTCCCCTCGAATAGATCCAGCTTTTCAGGGCCTTCTCGCAGGCTTGCTGAAGCAGGAACCCGATGCTGCTCTCGCGGAACCCCGACAGCTCCACCATGCGCCGCGCCTCCGCAAGATCAGCCTGGGCGATCCGCAGGTAGCGAATGGCATCGGGATCAGCCATGCAGCAAGATTCCCTCCTGGTATGCCTGGGTGGTGACAGCGCTTCTGAATTGCTGCCGTTGGCTTACTTCGCTTTCGGAATAAAGAAGCAGATCAAGAGGAAGCCGATGGCTGGAGTATTGGCGCCAGAGGGCTCCCAGCACCCGCACGCGATCTCGGCCTGCCAGCCAGTGATCCGGCACGGTGATCAGTAGATCCACGTCGGAGTCTGGCCGGGCTGTGCCCCTGGCGCGTGATCCAAACAGGCGGACCTGCGCCTCCGGAATGGCCGCAGCGATCCCCGAGGCGATCGCGCTGATGCGCGGGTCGATCGTGATCACAGACGCGCTAGAGGGAGTAGCAGTCATGGGGCATTCAGGCCAGGAAGCCTCGGAAGCGACATGCAGCTCAGCCGCTGCATACCAATCTACCGGGCTCTGCTGTCTGGGTAGAGACAAGCCTCTCGCAGGTCCACCGATTTGCCCAACGCTGCCCTTGAGTGGCAGGCAAGGAGTTTGGGGTGGCTAGCAGAGCGATAGAGGAGGCCTGTCCAATCGTGGGGCCTGTTAGCCACTTTCTAGGATTCATGATGCAATGCTCTTAGTATCATTTTCGAGACCTCGTTATTGGCATTAAGATGCTCCAGTATGATGCCAGGATGCGATCGAGCAAAGACACGGAATATCTCATCAGCAAATGCTTGGCCAATTAGCTCTACGCCGTCATAATCGAAAACCACTACCTTGAACTTCTCAATTCGAGCAAGCAAGCGCTTGGCTTGGGATCTTGATACAAGATTGTTGTCACCATACTGAGCAAGTTTGACCGGAACTACTGTCTTTGTAAATCCGTAGTCATCATCGGTCGAGAACTGGTCAAAGACTTGCTTCGAGTTTCGCGCTGTATGGTTATTGAGTTTCATGGTTACGAATGTCCCCCCTTGATCTCTGCTTGCTTGAAGTATCCAGTCTTCTTTCTTTCCGAAGTGGTGAGAGAAGTAGACTTCTCCTGATAAGATTGAAAAGTCATCAAACATCCTAGAGCCAAAGAAGATGCCTTCTCCTGAGTGTCTCGAAGGATCTGTTGTAAGCTTCCCCTTGGCAAGCTCGAGCACTGCGTGACGCTCATCCAGAAGGCCCAATGCATGCTGAATCTTTTTAAAGATTCCCACCCCATTGTCCGCGATAGTGATCGCTGTTACTGCAGCAGTCTTTGAAATATGCACTGAAATATCAGTCCCGCTGGAATGGTCGATAGCGTTATTAAATATCTCGGTAAACCCGTAGTACCAAATCGACCGTACATTGTCTGCCATTGCGCCCAGAATTGGAGCGACCTCTCTATCCCAGACAATGTCTTCCGCCAAGTGTGGTTCTATTTCGAAGGTTTTTTCGCATTCGACCAACGGCGCAAGTGCATAGATCCTATTTCGAGTAGTTCCAGACACCCTAACGGCATCCTCTTTGACTAAGTGCTGAATATGCTTATGAATGGCTTGACGCGAGCAATCGAAGTGTTCAGTCGCAATCCTGACGATGTCAGTCGGATGATCGTTTACCTTGGCAAGTATGAAGTTGCGGACCGCTTCTCCGCGGCCTTGAATTTTCGACACGGCCTTTGTCAACCAACCCTTGATCCATTGTCAACCTTTGCAGGACTTTTGTCAACCTCTACACCGGCTAGCGCCCAAGATCAGAAGCGGGGAACAACCTCTTGGCACTTGCGGCAACCACTGCACCCGTCTTCTGTATCTTGATGTTAGCCATGCGACGAACTAAGACCATGAGCCCTGTCTGATGTGATTAAAATTCTCGACCTCAACGCCTTCGTTGGAAAGATGTAAATACAATGGAAGGTCAGCAGTTAGCTCAAACGCAGGAAGCCTGGATGCAAGACTTATCGCTACGTCTGTCAGCCCCAAGCGAGTAAACTCGGGCTCATCAACCAGCATGCAGGCATCATGCGATATCTCATTGCAATGCTGAACATATTCCTTGATGGCATCCCTTCCAAGAGTCCTCAGCAAGTCGCGTTCAAGGCCGATTAGGTTAGACGCCTCTGTGAGGATATGCGGAGTTGAGACCAGCCGGGAAAACCCATTTAGTTCGATGAAGCGAATCAGCAAATAAAAGTCTTCCTCGATATATGCATTTAGCCTTCGAGCGCTCTCTAGTAGCTTTGGATCTTTGCCTCCAATTAGGTAAAGAAGCAATAGATTTGTGTCTAGCAAGAGGTTCTTGGTTTTGGCGCCCATTACCACAAGCCCTAAGCCTCTCTGATCTTCATCGACTTGGGTATCCCTGAAACTGCGTCAACGGCAATAACCTTATACTGCCTTTCCAGTTTCTTGCTTGTTGCAGGACTTAGAATCGAGGTGGATTCTTCCTTGGGAAGCGAAAAGCCTATAGTAACCAGCCATTGGTCGTCGTTCTGCGCCATTTCCACCTCTTCAAGCAACAGATCTCGCAATCTTTCTCCTTCATACATATCACGCACAAAATCCATGGCTGATGATACGGCGTCTTTGACCCCGATACGGATTGAGGTGTCAGACATGATGAAGACGTCTCTTAAGACTTCCATCCTAGCCAGCTGCCGCTCATGGGGCTGTCGCTGTGGCTAACGCTGCCCTTGAGTGGCAGGCAGGGAGCCTGGGATGGAGAAGCCGACATTTACGGCGGCCTGTCCACTCGAAGGGCTTGTTCGGAGGGAGCATGGTCAATAAATTAGGCTGTCTTAAATGCGTTGAGGTGCTTTCAGTCCATTCTTTATTCCATACCCGCGAAGCATAATTATGCTAGAACAATAAAGACCTTCTGTTATTATCTTATTTTATCAACTTGGTTCTCTTTGTCTGCCAAGGGTAGACAAGCCGCATAAATTCAGGCAATGAGTAACCTCATTATTGGCTGAAGATATCGATAATTCAAGCAAGTGATCACTCTTGTTGCCAGATCCTGCAGCACTGGTCACAATTCTGGAGAGTGCCTTCCTCCTATGCCGCTCCAACGTTTTCGGCAGGCCTTGACCATTGGCGCCACCCTGGTCCTAGCCGCCACGCCTGCCGCTTCCTTGGCCTGCTCCCGGGTGACCTGGACCGGCCCAAATCAGCAGGTGATCACAGGACGGTCGATGGATTGGCCCTACGGCTTCAACTCCCACTTCCATGTGATCCCCCGCGGCGAGGCAATCGAGGGTGCCGGCGGCATCAACAGCCTGCGCTTCAACAGCCGCTATGGTGCCGTGCTGGTGAGTGGCAGCACTGAGCCCGGCGGAGCCGTGGATGCGGTGTTCGATGGCATGAACGAGAAAGGACTGGACGCCAACCTTCTTTACTTGGCCGAGAACGACTTCGGTCTCGCCACTGCTGGCACAAAACGCCCTCGCCTCTCCTTTGCTGCCTGGACCCTCTATCTGCTCAGCCAATACGCCACAGTGAAGGAGCTAGTGGTGGCTGTGCAACAGGACCGCATCCAGATCGTGCCAGTGCCCTTCGGGCCCGGTGGAAAGGCAAAGGCCACAGTCCATATGGCGGTGTCGGATGCTAGCGGTGATTCGGCGGTGATCGAATACCTCAGTGGCAAACCGGTGATTCACCATGGCCGAAAGTATCAGGTGATGACGAACAGCCCGGTGTACAGCGAGCAGTTGAAGCTTAATGCCTTCTGGGCTACCAAGGATCGTACACACGACCTTCCTGGCTCGATCCAGTCACCCGACCGCTTTGTGCGGGGTATGTACTACAACGAGCAGTTGCCGCCCACCACCGATCCACGCCAAGCCCTGGCCGGCGTAATGAGCGTGATGCGCAACATCTCCGTTCCCTGGGGCACCCCCGATCCCGAGCACCCCAACATATCTCCCACTTGGTGGCGCACCCTGCTCGATCAGAAGAACGGCGTTTATTACTTCGATTCAGCCCTCTCCCCACAGATGGTCTGGCTGAATCTGCGCCAAATCGATTTCAGCCCCGGCAGCGGTGTCCGCGCCATCGCTATCGAGAGCAATCCATCCCTTCAGGGTAATCTCAACGCCCAGCTCAAAGTTGCACCCCCGATCTCATTCCTGGCTCCAAAACCCTAAGCCAGCGGCCCTAAGTTCAACTCACTTCTAACGGCTACTTTTCTCCACGCACCAGTTCCACTGACCATCCTTCGAACGCTCATCAACACCCGCTTGAAGCAACGCTTGATTGAGCCGATACCCTTATGCCGGGTCGGGTGAATTATGTTGTTAGCATTATTCCCACGATACATCTTCTTTGATAATTCTTGCAGGCACTCCACCCACTAACGCCTTTTCCGGAACATCTTTCGTCACAACTGCTCCAGCGGCAACAACCGCTCCATTTCCAATACTTACGCCTTTTAGAATGGTAGCATTAAGGCCAATCCATACATTATCGCCGATTGTAATAGGTGCGCTTATCATCTTGTTGCCATTAATTGAATGATTGTCGCAATCGCGAATCGTTACACCTTTCGAAATTGCTACCTTATGGCCTATTGTTATCGAAGTAAAACAGTCAATCGTTACTTTGTTATTGATATACCCTGAACCCACGGCGAGAGATGCACCTTTAGAAACGGATATGTGAAAACCCGTATAAATCGCGAAGTTTCCATTGACAGTCAGTTTTGCGTCCTCCCCAAGAAAGATTTCTGAAGGCAGATATCTAAGCCCATGCCATTTGGAGCCAAGCATAAGCACACCTTTCCCAGCTATGGAAGCTGTTGAGGACACACTAATATGAACGTTTGGGTATACTCTGAGGCAATTACTCTTTATCCGAGCCGCAAGGACTGTCGATTTTATTAAATTCAATCGAACAAGCCTTGTGACCCTACTAAATAAATTCAACATCAGATTTCTCCTATGAGGCCCAACACTCGCCATCACCTGGCCGCAAGGTGCGCTCGGCGAAGAAGATAGCCTGGTGGAGGCGGCTCAGGTGCATGGCGATGTTATACGGCCTCCAGCTGCTTCAGGGTTTGTCCTTGGCTGTCCTTCCAAGCCGTGAGGCCGTTCGCATGCCCGCCATGAATGACAGCAGCGGCCGCACTGGGACTCGAAAACTCAACGTCTCGGGCAAAACAAAGAAACTCAGACTCCACCACCAGTGATCCCTCTGCCTTGAGCTTTTGTCTCATATTCAGAGCCCAAGGATACTTCTGAGTAGATGGTCGTTCTGCGAGCACAGCTTGAGAACCGGCGAGTACAAGAAATCCATTGGGCGCCAAATGCCCGGTCGCTTTCACACCTTTGATTTCACAAGTAAGGATCTCTACTTCTCGCCCAGCCTCTGGCTTCACTGTTGTAGGAACAATAAGTTCAATTCCAAGCACAGGGAGCAATTGATTGACCTTCTCTAGATATGTTTCTAAATCTGCTCGATCCGATTCGGGTAGGCGTGCCCCGCTTGACTGGTTATTGACCAAGTGAGCCCTCCCAGCATCTCGTGCTTGATCAATGAGCTTACCCTCAAGGTATCGGATATGTGACTTCGTAAGGTTCTCGTCTTTGCTGACCAAAAAGGCCACATGGTTCCAGAAGTCTTTCTGCAAGTGCGCTTTTAACCTGTCGCGAATGCACTCGGCTTCGCCAATGTAGAGGGCGGGTTTTCCACTGTCCGGATCGGAGCCAGATAAGAAATAGATCCCAGAACCCTCCGCCTCCTCTCGGGAAATAACACCTTCGAATTCACTTCTGGGCCCTGCAACAGCCTTGCCAGTCCAGTTTGATAACTCAGCTGTCCTGAGTCTCTTGGGATCTCCGTGAACTAGAAATATCTTTATGGTTGCACTCGTCACTGTAAATTCAGGCATCTCACTCGTTCAACTGTACTGCAGCTTGCACGAGGCAGTGCCGATTTCCCCTGGGGCCGGGACCGTATAACGCTGCCCTTGAGTGGCAGGCAGGGAGCTTAGGTGGCGAAGCCGAGAGCTGATGGTGGCCTGTCCACTCGAAGGGCTTGTTATGCAAGCTTTCAATAATCATCAAACATCAAAGTGTTATCAGCCTATAGCTAGAACTGATTTAAGCGCTGGGCCATACTCTGCACCCAGAGAGCATCTAGGCTACGGTGAACGAGTGGATTTATCTTTGTCCAATCCTGCCTGAAACAAGGTAGGGTTAAGTACAAAAGTCTCTGTAATGCCGTCAGCAGTTATATTTGTGGAGAGAAGTTGGCGGTTGATCAAAGATTCGATTGCGGGTTTTCTCAGATTAAGAGCATTAACATGTGACCAGGTAAGCACCGACCCGCCTGCCTGGACAAAGGCTTGCACGACGGCCTTCTCGTGCTCACTTAATTGGCTATACATGTCCTGCGCCTTTTCTCGCTCTGTACGTCGCATCTCGGCCCTATGAAAGCGCTCGTAAATCCGCGCTGATGCAAGACGGGCGATGGGGAAAACAATTACTGCTGAAAAAGCTGCAATGACCCAATCACGTTGCATGAGGTAAATGATCAACCCGACTACGCCTGCTCCTGATGTGGCTATGCTACGAGCAGAATCTGTCTCTGAGTAGAGTCTCTCTACAATCTTGTCGATCATGAGCGTATACCTTCTAGGCGGCAAGGTTTCACCAGGTCTTTCTGGAAGGAGCGGCAGATGCAATACATAGTACTAGCCAAGATCCTGAATAAGTTCCATTGAGTCACATTGTTTCTCGTGACATGAATGCAGCGACATCGTCATCAGTCAGAAGGAACCATTCTCCATTGGCTCGCTTGCAGGCAAATCGCTTATGCCAGTAGCTTTCTATTCCTGTTGAATCGTCGGTTTCAATAGAATGTAAAGTCTCAACAGGATAAGGCAGCTGAAGTTTAATTTGCTTGATTCTCTGGTTTAGATTCTTGGCTTTCCCTAATTTATAATATGGCCCCGCTTTGAGCAGATAAACAATCTCTTTTTGTGAAAAAGATACTCCGGTAACCGCTAGAGACGTGGTATTGCCTGGCATCAGGGGCTCAATGCCCTGTGGGTCCAAGCTGAGCCACTCATCACCGCTAGCACCACCCTCGTCGTCACGGCGCTCATCAAGTACTTCGCCCAGTTCCACTACTTTCGCAAGGGGAAGTCGAGAAGGTGTAGTAGCCCGTAATTGCCTCGCATCCCAACAGAAAGTGCAAGAAACATCTTGCCAATCACCACACTGCTTCCATGTCGACCCGTCGCGCAGATAATCCTCGAACAGCATGAGTGTTTCTTCTATCCCTAAGCCCTTAATTCTATAATGCTTCCTTTTCATCCCCTCCCGATACTCAACAAGAAACAAACACTGTTCATCTATCGCTGCTTGCATATAATCATTGTCTTTGTCGGACTTGACCAATATAATGAACTGGTCGTTTGTGCCCGCATAGAGTTCGTGCAATTTCTCCGCGACAACCTCGGCATCCGGATCTTCGATCTTAATTGTTCCAGCTATTTCTAGAATCACGAAGTACCTCCCGTTTCTGGTTGAGATTTGTTGGAGCCTAAATTAGGGCAGTACTCTCAGCATAACGCTCCAGATCAGAAGCGGGCGAGAAAAGATGCTTAGTCAATTATCTCAGGCTCCCGTCTTCTGCATCTGGTTGTTAGAAGGTGATGTCACGTTTCATGTAAGGATTTCACTAGGCTGCAGTCGCCTGGTGAAAAAGGCCCGCTTCATGCCAGCGCAGCTGGCCCATCAGCTGGCCCATCAGCTGGCCCGCAAGCTGCAGGCCAAGCTGCTCGGCACCATGGCGGTGCTGTGAGCCGCCGGGGCTGCGGCCCTCTGCCCCGGTTGGCCTGCAGGCCAACAGGGGATTTGTTCTGCGGGTCAGCACAGCAGATGGGGCTGCTCCTCAGGCCCGCCGCCCAGCGGCATACAGGAGGCTGGGCCCTAAGCAGATGCACAAAGCAATGCGGAACAGGAATATGTTTTGTAACACAGAGCTCTGGCCTCTTCTGCCCCCCCAAGAAGCCGCGGGTGTGCTATGTTTTTATGGTGAAGAAATTATGTCTTCGATTATCGCGCCAACATCATTCTGAGTTGTATTCACTCAGAATCGCCAATACTGGACAGACTAGTTAGCAATTCTCGAATTTCGCCTTAAGCAAATGACCGAATTCTCCCTCGAAGAACTCTCTGCTCCAACGGGCCTTGCGGGTAATTGGACGGGCATGTTCGCCGAAGGCGAATTCAACGGCTGGCATGGGATTAAATCAAGACTAACAGAATTTGCACAGTCGCCTAACGCATATCAACTTCTCGAATCAGTTTTTGAAATCCAAGATCACAATGCAGCACGTACTACTCTTAATGAATGGAGAGAAGGCGTCTTCAGTCATCTGCCGAAGGTATCAGTCTTAACAGATGTTGAGATGCAAGGAGCGCTTGGGGGGTATTCATCAGCGCTGAATACAATATTTCTATCACATTCTGTCAACAGATATGACTTAATAACCGGTCAAGTGCTGCTTGAGGAATATGGGCATTATTTGGATTCGCGATTCAATCCAAGTTCGGATACAGCAGGCGACGAAGGAGAGTTGTTCTCTGCAGTAGTCCTAAAGAAAAATCTGACTGAACAGTCATTGCATAGGATAGGAAGCGAAGATGATGCCACTCATATATTGCTAAGCAGCGGGGAGCGATATCGCATCGAAGCATCTTCACAGGTTACGCTTTACGAGCATGCCGAATACAAAGGAGCGGCTAAATCATTCGGAATAGGGAGCCATGCTTATGTTGGCAATGATTTCAATGATAGGGCCACATCAATTGCGATCCCATCGGGCTCAGGTCTTGTAGCAGAAGTATTTGAACATGCCAATTTTCAAGGGAGGAGTACTGTAATATCCTATTCGCAGATGAGTATCGGCGCAGACTGGTCAGACAATAATTTCAAGGTATCTCACATGAACGATCAAACGAGCAGTATAATCGTCAGGCAACGCCGCAGCGATGAGGTTCTATTTTTCCAGCACGGCAACTTCCAGGGGCTAGCCCACAGCGATATTGTCGGCAGCAAGAGTCAAGCTAGGTTTAACGATGACTACTCCTCTATTGATCTGCCCGATGGCGTTGGCATTGAAGTCTTTGAGCATCCATCATTTACTGGAAGAAGTCAAGTATTCACAAGTGATGTCAGCTTCATTGGATTACTGAATGATCAAGTTTCTAGTTATCGAACTTTCCCATTGGCTTCCTCCTACCGCGTCGATCGCCTGAACAGCGACGGCAACG
>Ga0208594_1000381_pt1 | contig 9851 bp, 9 predicted proteins | sample LakMenEpi14Sep10_FD_150699 | JGI IMG/M metagenome (GOLD analysis project Ga0208594, IMG submission 150699) | Freshwater microbial communities from Lake Mendota, WI - 14SEP2010 deep hole epilimnion (SPAdes) | ecosystem: Environmental > Aquatic > Freshwater > Lake > Epilimnion/Euphotic zone ...
TGTTGCTCCGCTGGCAGGGTCTGCTGGCTGCAGCCCCAGCCGGCCCCCTCAGCAGCCATCTGCACACCATCAGCGGCGTGGTGCTCTGCGCCCTGATGGCGGGCCTGGCGGTGGTGACCCGCTCCGGGCTGAGCCTGTTGATCCTGGCCTGCGGCCTGCTCTGGCTGCTGCTGGCGCTGCGCCGGCCGGCCGGAGCCATCTCCGGCATCAACGGCTGGATTCTGGCGATCCTGGCGATCGCGCTGCTGGCCACGGGGTTTTCACCGGTCCCCAGCGCCGCCCTCAAGGGCCTGCTGAAGTTGGCCAGCTATCTCTCGGTGTACGCCCTGATGCACGAGCTGCTGCGCGCCGCGCCCCGCTGGTGGGACCGGATCGTGGCGTCGCTGCTGGCCGGCTCCCTGCTCACCTCGGTGATCGGGCTGCGCCAGCTCTATCAGGACACGGATGCCCTGGCCCGCTGGGTGGACCCCAATTCCGTGGCCAAGGGCACGGTGCGCATCTACAGCACCCTCGAGAACCCCAACCTGCTGGCGGGCTACCTGCTGCCGGTCCTGCCCCTGGCCGTGGTGGTGCTGCTGCGTTGGCGGCGGCCCCTGCCCCGGCTGTTCGCGGCCACCAGCCTGGTACTGGGCGCATCGGCCCTGGTGCTCACCTACAGCCGGGGCGCCTGGATGGGGATGGTGGCGGCGGCGGCCGTGCTCGCCGTCCTGCTGGCCCTGCGCGTCACCCGCCGCTGGCCGCCCCTGTGGCGGAAGGTGATCCCGCTGGTGGTGCTGCTGGGCGGCGCTGCCCTGCTGGCGGGGCTGGTGTGGCAGGTGGAACCGCTGCGGGTGCGGGTGCTGAGCCTGGTGGCCGGACGGGGCGACAGCTCCAACAACTTCCGCATCAACGTGTGGCTGGCTGTGCTGGACATGATCCAGGCCCGCCCCTGGCTGGGCATCGGCCCGGGCAACGATGCCTTCAACCTGATCTACCCCCTCTACCAGCAGCCCCGCTTCAATGCCCTGAGCGCCTATTCCATCCCCTTGGAGCTCACGGTGGAGGCGGGCATTCCCGGCCTGGTGGCCGGTGTGGGTCTGGTGCTGGCCAGCCTGCGTGAGGGGCTGGGGCTGGGGCGCGGCGATGGGCCCTGGGCCCTGCCGGCCATGGGGGTGCTGGCGGTGATCGCCGCCCTGGGGGTGCAGGGCCTCACGGACACGATCTTCTTCCGGCCGGAGGTGCAGCTGATCGGCTGGTTCTGCCTGGCCACGCTGGCCGCAGCCCCCAGGCGCGCCTGAGAGAAGCCGTGCCCCCCGTGATCGCCGGCTTCGACGCTGGCCAGACCCACACCACCTGCCGCCTGGCCGACGCCGGTACGGGCCAGGTGCTGGCCGAGGCCGATGGCCCAGGGGTGCGCCACCTGGCCAGCCCCGGCGGCGAGCAGGCCTTCGACCAGGCCCTGCGGCGGAGCCTGGCCGCCGCCCAGGGGCTTTTGCCTGGCCCCTCCAGACTGGTGGCGGCGGCCGTGGGGGCCAGCGGCATCGAGCAGGGCAGTGGGGTGCAGGCCCAGGGCCAGCGGCTGGCCTGCGCCGCCCTGGAGCTGTCCGCCGAGCGGCTGCGGGTGACCGGGGATGAGCGCACGGCCCTGCTGGGCGCCATGGGCGACCGCAGCACCGAGGGCGTGCTGCTGATCAGCGGCACCGGCACGATCGCCTTGGGGCGCAACCGCCAGGGGGCCGAACATCGCTGTGCCGGCTGGGGCTGGCTGCTGGATGGGGCCGGTTCGGCCATGGACATCGGCCGGGATGGCCTCAGCGCCAGCCTGGCCATGGCCGATGGCCGCCGTGCCGATTCACCCCTGCGCCCGGCTCTCTGGCGGGCCCTGGGGGTGAGGGAGCAGCAAGCCGACGCGGCGGCGGCCATCAAGGCGCTGGTGGTGGGCAGCGGCTTCGGTGCGGCCGGATTCGCCAGGCTGGCGCCGGTGGTGGCCGCAGCGGCCGCCGAGGGGGATGCCACGGCCCAGGCCATCGTGACGCGCAACGGCCGGGCCCTGGCGGAGATGGCCGTGGCGATCAGCGCCGCCCTGCAGCTCAGCGCCCCGCCGGTGTGGGCCCTGGGCGGAGCCCTGGAGCATCTGGCACCGCTGCGCCAGCAGCTGGAGCGACAGCTGGCCGCGCTGTTGCCCACTGCCCATCTGGCCACCCCCGCTGGCGACGGCTGCGATGGTGCCCTGCTGCTGGCCCGCAGCTGTCTCTGAAATCAGGTGGGACAGTCAGGCGGCGTTAAGGTGACAGTCGGCCGTGGCCGCCAGCTCCCTGGCCCAGTGCTGCACCACAGCATCATCGGCCGCCTCCACCATCACCCGCAGCAGGGGCTCGGTGCCACTGGCCCGCACCAGCACCCTGCCCTGGCCAGCCATCTCGGTTTCCGCCTGCTCCACGGCCCGGCGCAACGGGTCGCACTGCTGCCACTGCTGGCGGCGCCCCCGGTCCACCACGCGCACGTTCACCAGGGTCTGGGGGTAGGGACGGAAGCTGCCATCCAGCCAGTCGGCCAGGGTCTGGCCCTGGGCATGGAGCAGCGTGGCCACTTGCAGTGCCGAGAGAAGGCCGTCTCCGCTCATGCCGTGGCGGGCCGAGAGGATGTGGCCGGACTGCTCACCACCCAGACCGGCGCCGAACTCCTCCATCGCCCGGTGCACGTACTGATCCCCCACCGCCGTGCGCTCCAGCAGACCGCCACGGGCCTGCCAGGCGCGCTCGAAGCCCAGGTTGGACATCACCGTGGCCACGATCCGCGCCTGCGGCAGGCTGCAGGCCTCGAGCAGGGCCGAGCCCCAGAGGTAGAGAATCTGGTCACCGTCCACGCAGCGGCCGCGACCATCGACGGCGAGCATCCGATCAGCATCGCCGTCGAAGGCGAAGCCCATCGCCGCACCTCGCTCCAGCACCGCCTGGCGCAGGGCTTCCAGGTGGGTGCTGCCGCAATCCACGTTGATCCGGCGGCCATCGGCATGGCCATGCAGCACGGTGACGTCCGCACCGAGGGCCCGGAACACGGCCTCGCCACAGGCGGTGGCGGAGCCATGGCAGAGATCGAGCACCACGCTGCAACCATCGAGGCGTCGCCCCTCGACGCTGTTGATCAGGCTGCGGCGGTACTCATGGAGCAGGTCGCCGCGGTCGAGGGCGGCGCCATGGCCGTCGAAGGCCGGTGCGCTGGCCCTGCCGGCCAGGCCGGCTTCGATGGCCTGCTGCTGGTCCGGGGCCAGCTTGGCGCCGGAGGGGCCGAACACCTTGATGCCGTTGTCCCCGGGGGGGTTGTGACTGGCTGACACCATCAGGCCACCGGCGGCCCCGCAGCGGCGGATCGCCCCGGGCACGGCGGGGGTGGGGCAGATCCCAAGCTGCCACACCTCCCGGCCAGCGGCGGTGAGACCGGCGGTGAGCGCCGCCACCAGCATCGGCCCACTGCTGCGGCTGTCCATGCCGATCAGCACGGGGCCCTCAGCAGGCAGCACCACCCCACACCAGTAGCCCACCTGCAGGGCCAGGGCCGGGGTGACCTGGCTGCCCACGGCACCCCGGATGCCATCGGTTCCGAAGCCGGCCACCCGATCCCCGAGGGGTTGGCCGACGGGATGGCAGTCCAGCCCGGAGTGCGGCGCAGCCATGAACAGTCCCTGGGAGGCCCCAAGATTACGCGCGATCACAAGGGCGCTCGACGGGCAGTTCCAGAAAACTCGCCGATTTCAGCGCCAGCGCTGGGGGCGCCAGGTCCAGCGCAACAGCTCCAGCAGGGCCCAGAACACCAGGGCGCCCACCACCCAGCCTGGCAACAGCTGGAACGGCAGCCACGGACGCAACAGCCAGGTGAGCCCGGCCAGCGCCAGCAGCTGGAGCGCCCGCTGGCGCTGGCGGCTCCCCGGCAGGCCGGTGGCTGGCGGGGGCAGGAGGGGCCAACGCACCGGGAGCGCCGCAGGGGGTGGTCCCCAGAATGCCCGCAACTGCCCCGGCCTGTCCCCTTGCGTCGCCTCCCCCTTCTTCTGGCTGTCACCTGCCTGGGCAGCGGCGGCCTGCTGCTCCTGGGTGGCCAGCTTCTGCAACTGAGGCCGCCCCTCACCCCCCGGCTGGAGGCCGGCGAGCTGCGGCGCATCCGGCGCCTGGATCCCGACCCGCAGCGCCGTCGGGAGGCCGCCCTGCTGCTCAGCCGCGACCGGGGCAGTCCGGAGGTAGGCGATCCCCGGCGGCAGCTGGACTGGCTGAAGAACCAGGGCTGGGGCAACGATCCCCTGGCGGCCCTGGTGCTGAAACGCCAGGCCGAGGCCACCCGCTCCCTGGGGGACAGCGATGGCGCCAAGCGCCTGTGGGCTGAACTGCTGAACCGCTTCCCGAGCGATCCCGCCAGCGCCGATGCCCTCTACGCGCTGGGCCGGGATCAGCCCGACCTTCGCCAGCAACTGCTGGAGCGCTTCCCGGCCCACCCGGCAGCCCTGGCCGCAGCCCAGGAGCAGGGCAGCGCCGGGGCCCTGCATCTGGCCCGCTGGGGCCCCCGCTGGCCCGGGGCTGCCGCGGCCCTGCGCGAGCGCTGCGGCGCCAGGCAACCGCCACTCCAGGATGGCGAGCGCGAGCAGCTGGCCGCCGGCCTGGCCCAGCTCAGCCTGGTGGAGCCGGCCCTGCAGTGCCTGGGCAACCGCCCGGCCAGCCCAGACACCCAGCTGGCCCTGGCCCGGGCGCTGCTGCGCGACCCCGAGCAGGAGGCCGCCGCTGAAGCCCGCCTGCTGGCCATCGCCCGCCAGGCCCCCAGCAGCCCCAGCGCCGTGGAGGCGGTGCGGCTGCTCAGCGAGGGAACAAGCGCCACCAGCCTGGAGGCACTCAGACAGTTGCCCGCCGCGCTGCAGAACAGCGCAGCGGTGCAGGCGCGCCTGGCGCGGGAGAGCAAGAGCCGGGACACCACCCTGACCGTGCTGCGCCGCTGGCCCGCTGACCCGGCCAGCTGGGAGCTGCAATGGCAGCGGGCCCGGGCACTGGCCCTGGAGGGCAACTGGAGCGCCAGCCTGCAACTGCTGAGCGAACCGGCGCTGGCCGGGCAGCTGCCCGCCCCGCTGGAGGCGCGGCGCTGGTTCTGGCAGGGTCTGGCGGAGTGGCAACTGGGCCGGCGGCAACAGGCCAGGCAGACCTGGCAGGAGCTGCTGCAACGCCACCCCGGCGGCTATTACGGCTGGCGGGCCGCCGACCGGTTGGGTGAGGGCAGCCTCAACTTGCGCGGCGACGGCGACACCCCCCTGCCGCAGGCGCAGTGGACCCCCCTGAACAGCGGGGTAAGCCAAATCGATCGCCTCTGGCGCCTCGGCCAGCCGCTGGAGGCCTGGGAGCAGTGGCGCATTCACACCAAGGGGGTGAGTCCAACGGAGCCCTCCCAGCTGGCCGTGGAGGGACGGCTGCGCAGGGCCGTGGGCGACCACTGGCTGGGGCTGGGCCAACTGGAGCAGGCCAGCCTGCGGCTGCCAGCGGGGCAGTGCCAGCTGGCCGGCGACCTGGAGCGGGAGCTGCACACTCCGGCCTACGCCAGGGAACTGGACCAGGCCGCCGGCCGGGCCGGGCTGTCAGCGCCCCTGCTGGCGGCGATCGCCAAGCAGGAATCGCGCTTCAGCCCCACCGTGCGCTCACCGGTGGGCGCGGTGGGGCTGCTGCAGCTGATGCCGGACACCGCCGCCGAAGTGGCCGGCACCGCAGTGCCCGCTGCCGAGCTGGAGCAACCCGGGCGCAACGCCGAGCTGGGGGCGCGCTATCTGAAGCAGATGCTCAGCCAGTGGCAGGGCAGCCCGGTGCCGGCGGTGGCGAGCTACAATGCCGGCCCAGGGGCCGTGGCGGGCTGGATCGATCCGCGCCTCAACGAGCAGCCCGAGGTGTGGGTGGAGGCGATCCCTTACCCGGAAACCCGCCTCTACGTGAAGAAGGTGCTGGGCAACCTCTGGAGCATGGCGGCCCCCCGTCCGCCCGCCTGTGGGCCGGAGGGCTGAGTCCTCAGCGCACGATCCAGCGGCCCAGGGCGGCACCAGCCAGCACGAGGGTGGTGAGCGAAGTGGAGAGCACCAGCGGATGGGGCGCCACCCGGATCCGGGCCAGATCGAGCCGGGCCAGCAGGACGGCCGCGGCCAGGATCAGCACGTTGGCCAGCACCCGCAGGTGGAGCAGATACAGCCCGCCCACGGTGACCAGCAATAGGGTGACCACCAGGCTCACCACCCGGCTGGCCGCCATCGCACTGGACACCTGCTGGAGGAGCAGGTCGGGCATGGTGCAGACCAGCACCACCACCACCGCCTGCAGACACTCCAGCACCCAGGCCAGGGACAGCTGGGCGGCGGCCCCTTCCCAGTGGATGCCCTCGTAGACGGCCACCGCCAGCAGCAGCAGCAGCAGCGGCGCCCGCAGCGGCAGCACGACCAGTCGCAGCAGGGACTTGATCACAGACACAGGGGGAACTCAGGGGCCGGAGACACCACCGGGATCAAGCACGAGGGAGATGGCGGAGAAGGGGCAGCTGGGAATGCATTGCTCACACACCAGACAGCGTTGCGCAGCAAAGCTGAGTTGCCAAGCGGGAGCCGCACAGCTCAGGGCGCCACTGGGGCAGACGCTCGTGCAGATCCCGCAATCGACGCAGCGCTCCCGGTCGATGGCGATCTGTCCGGGCGCCCGGTTGAGCGCCAGACCCTGGCTCTCCAGCCAGCTCTCGGCGGCATCGAGCTCATCGATATCGCCGGAGAGCTCCACCACCATGGTGCCGCTCTGGTTCGGGGCGATCTGGGCCCGCAGGATCTTGGCGGCGATGTCGAAGTCCACGGCCAGCCGGTAGGTGATCGGCTGGTGCACCGCTTCCCGCGGGAAATGGAGGGTGAGACGGCGCTTCACGGGAAGGGGGGTGAGCCGGAACGGGGGATGGAACGGAGGGTCCGGGCCACCGGCTCTCCGGCGCTGCCAGAGTGCTGGGGCCCACTGCCACCAGCCTGGGGCATCCAGCCCCGAATCGACCATGAAGAGCCCTGCCGCAGCGACTGGCCCCGGCCCGCGCGAGCGTCTGATCCTGCTCACGATCGCCGCCGTGCTGGCTGGCGCGGTTATCTGGCTGCGCGGCGGGCTCCACCCCCAGGCGCCCCTGGAGGCCCTGGCCCGCCGCTCCCCCGAGATGTCCGTGGCCCTGGCCAATGGGCGTCCCACGATCGTGGAGTTCTATGCCGACTGGTGCGAGGCCTGCCGCAGCATGGCACCGGCTCTGGATGCGGTGGAGAGCCGCCAGCACGACCGCCTCAACGTGGTGCTGCTCAACGTGGACAACCCCCGCTGGCAGCCCGAGATCGACCGCTATGGGGTGAATGGCATCCCCCACCTGGAACTGTTCGACCGCAGCGGCACCACCGTGGGTCGCTCGATCGGGGCCCGCAGCCGCCCGGAACTCGACAGCCTGGCGGCGGCCCTGATCGACGGCCAGCCCCTGCCGGTGCTGGGAGGCGTGGGCGCGATCAGCAGCCTGGATCCGGGCGAGGCTGCTGAGGGCGCAACAACCATCAGGGCAGCCGCCAGCCCGGTGACCCCCCGCAGCCACGGCTGAAGCACCGCCAGCACCGAGAGCGCCCATCCCCCACAAGCCGCCCCTTCTCCCTTTCCCCTCTCCTGCCTTCCGCCAGCGCAATGGATTCCCGCTTCCAGGTTGCCTGCCTCAGCGCCACTCCCAATCCCCAGCAGTGCATCTATGCCGCCATGCACCAGGACTACAGCGAGGGATTCGTGGCGGCCGATCGCGACGACTGGCCGGAGGAGGCCCGGGCCGGTGAGATCTGCGTGAAACGGCTGCTGGCGGGTGAACGGGGGCATTACGGCCCGCTGGAGCATCCCTCGATCTGTCTGAACGTGGGCTGGTTTCCGCACTCCGTGATGCAGCAGGCGCGCACCCACCGGGTGGGGGTGAGTTTCGATGTGCAGTCCATGCGCTACACCGGCGACCGCATCCGCCAGGCCGCCAATGGCGAACTGGAGCTCGAGGAAGTGTTCTATCTGCGCCCGGTGGGCGACTACAGCGACCGGCAGGGCAAGAAATACACCTACAGCGCGGAGCAGCGGCTCATCGATCTGCAGCTCTGTCGGGCCGCAGCCGGGCGCTACCGCGACCTGCTGGATGCCGGTTTCGCCGAGGAGCACGCCCGGGGAATTCTTCCCTTCGACTACCGGCAGCACTTCGTGGTGAGTTTCTCGCTGCGGGCGTTCCTACATTTCCTCGACCTGCGGGCCAAACTCGATGCCCAGGAAGAGATCCGCAGCCTCTGCGACCTGATGTGGCCCCACCTGCAGAACTGGGCTCCGGAGATCGCCGCCTGGTACGCGAAAAGCCGCCTGCACAAAGCCCGGCTGGCGCCGTAGCCCGAGCCATCCTGCGCCGGCTTCCAGGCGATGCTGCCCAACTTCGGCCTGCTCAACCCGGCTCAGGGGTTGAGCAGAACCAATTGTCGCGCCGGCAGAAGGGGGACGAAATCCCGATCGAAGGTCGCCAAGCATTCGCAACGGGCCAGCACGGCAGCGGCGATCCAGCCATCGGCGATGGCATTGCCCACCAGCGCGTGCTGCAGGCAGAGCGGCTCCAGCAGGGGCCATTCGCCGCCGAGCGGCAGCAGCTCCACGCCATCGGCGCTGAGCAGGGCCGTCAAAAATGCCTGGGCGCTAGCCAGTGGCGTGGACTCGACGAACACCCGTGGATGGGTGACCAGCCGCAGGAAGCCAGCGCCCACCATCGGCAACAACCGCAAGCGGTCGCCCCGGGCGGCAGCGGCAAGAGCTCCCTCCAACCAATCCATTGCGCAGCGGTGGTGCGGATGGTCGGAGCGGGAGGCAGCCACCAGCACGTTCACATCGGGGGTCACGCCGGCATCAACCCATCGGCGGCATCCATCAGGGCGCGATTGCTGCAGGGGTCCGCCACGGCAGGGGCCAACCCCCCCCGACCCTGATGCACCGGCAGCGGCAGCGGGGCGGCGGTTGATGGACGCTGGTGCTGACGCAGGCGCAGAGCAAGCCCCTCCTCAATCAAACGGGTGAGCGTGAGCCTCTCTCGGCCGGCAAAGGCCTTGGCCTCGGCCAGCAGGTCGTCGTTGAGGTCGAGCGTGGTGCGCACTGAGTCTCTGGAGCGTGCAGATTTCTGCATGGTACGCGATCTGGGCACTGCCCGGCGGTCAAGGACTGGCCAACGGCCGCCAGATCGAGAAGCAGCTCCAGGATCCTGTCGGGGTGTTGCTGAAACACCCAGTAGAACTGCTTGTCGCTGGCGGCCATCGCTGCTGCACCGGTGCTCGGAGAGTGCGCCCAGGATCCAGGGCCGCCTAAAAGTGTGTCCCGGTAGCCCTTGGCGGAGCTGCTGGCATTGGGTTTGCACGGTGGGTCTCAGTGCCCCCAATACCCGAAACCCGTTCTGCTGCAGTTGATCAGCCCGCACCGGATGATCTGATCAGCTTCCTCAAGGCCATCCCTGACGGCCGTTACCGCCGTGGGGTCCGCTACCCGCAGTGGTTCCTGCCGCTGGTGGCGGTGCTCGGGATCCTGAGTGGCTGCCGCAGTTCCCGGAATCTCGCGGCCTTTACCAGGCGACACCGAGAGGCGCTGGGCCTGGAGTTCGAGCCGCTGGCCGTCTGACGCGACCTTCTTGTACCTGTACCGCTTCGCGGAAGCCAGACGACAACAACAAGGCCCACCTGCAGGAGACGCGGGCATTACCGCCTGGTTCTCCTAGGGAGACTCTGGAAAACCAGGCCAATCTGAGGGAAAATGTCCATGCGATCGCTGGCGCGCACTGGGATGATGGGCAGTAAGCAGCTCGGATTC
>Ga0208594_1000383_pt1 | contig 9823 bp, 11 predicted proteins | sample LakMenEpi14Sep10_FD_150699 | JGI IMG/M metagenome (GOLD analysis project Ga0208594, IMG submission 150699) | Freshwater microbial communities from Lake Mendota, WI - 14SEP2010 deep hole epilimnion (SPAdes) | ecosystem: Environmental > Aquatic > Freshwater > Lake > Epilimnion/Euphotic zone ...
GACTGGGAGAAGTTGGGAATGGAACGCGGCACACCGTTCGCTCTCGCTCATACGTTCTTCCAGACGGGTCCGTTCCGCCCGAACAACAAAGACAAGCGCGTGCCGGGATTGTTCTTCGTCGGCTCGTCGACCGTGCCCGGCGTCGGGGTGCCGATGGTGCTCGTGTCGGGCAAACTTGCCGCGCGTCGAATCGCCGAATTTGCAGTCGAGCGAGGCAGGTAGACCGTGGCGAATGCGCCGACGCCCACCACGCATTTATTACCCAAGGGTCCGGTGACGCTCGCCGAGAGCTACGCGTTGTGCAAAGAGTTCAACAAGCGTCACGGCACCACCTATTACTGGTCAACCAAGGTGCTGCCGGCCGACAAGCGACCGCATGTGCATGCGCTCTACGGCTTTTGTCGCTACGCCGACGACATCGTTGACGACCTCGGGCCTGTGCCCGTTGCGGAACGAGAAGCCGCACTTGCCAGCTTCGGTGAGCGTTTCTTTCGCGATCTCGCCGCCGGTGCATCGACTGATCCCGTCTTGATGGCGGTGGTGGACACGGTGCGGAAGTTCCCGATTGACCCCGAGTGCTTTCGCCGCTTCTTGCGCAGCATGACGATGGACCTCACCGTCGCCACCTACGAAACGTGGGAAGACCTACTCGATTACATGGACGGCTCCGCTGCAGTCATCGGCGAGATGATGCTGCCGATCCTCGAGCCACACGACAAGGCGGCCTTTGGTCATGCGAGAGATTTGGGGAATGCGTTTCAACTCACCAACTTTTTGCGCGACGTGAACGAAGATCTCGACCGTGGCCGCGTATACATTCCACAAGTTGATGTGCGGCGATTTGGTGTTGATCTGACAACTCGGCGCTGCACGCCTGAGTTCGTCGCCCTGATGAAGTTTGAAATTGAGCGTTGCCGCGAGCTCTATGAGTCGGCAGACAAAGGCATTGCGATGCTGCCGGCGCGCTCGGCACGGTGCATACGTGCCGCACGAACGTTGTATTCGCGCATCTTGGAGCGCATCGAAGCGCAGCACTATGACGTGTTCGCCAAGCGTGCATCCGTGCCAACGTTGCAGAAGGCGTGGATGGTGGGTCGGTTGTTGTTGCCCGTCGGCGGGTGATGGCGTTGCGTACGCCCCTCATGTCGCTGCGTCCACGCCTCGCACTCGCTGCGTTCGTGGTGATGATCGCCGGCATGATTGCCACGCCGCTCTTTGATCAGGCTGGTGACGAACGACGTGTGCTCGCCTTGGTGGTGGTCGCAGCGTTGTTTGTGAGCGCGGTCTCTGCAGCAGTTCACGACCATGGTCGGCGAGCGCTCGTTGCTGCTGCATTGATTGTCGTCGTTACGTTTGCCGTAGAGATTCTCGGCAGCAAGACAGGGTTTCCATTCGGCGAATACGACTACACCGGTGCCCTGACTCCGCAACTGTTGGGTGTTCCGATCATCGTGTCGTTCGCATGGGCGGGTATCACGCTTACAGTGCACGGTGCGTTACGCGACGTGCGTGGCGGCGCTCGCAGCAGCGAATCGTTGGGTGGCTGGCGATTCATTGTTGCCCGCATCGCCCTCATGGCGTGTGCAATCACTGCATGGGATGCATTCCTTGACCCGCAGATGGTGGGCGAGGGCTACTGGCAGTGGGAGCCAGTATCACTTGCATATCGCGGGATCCCGCTCGTGAACTATCTCGGTTGGTTGTTGACGGCGAGCATTACATCAGCCATCGCAGTGTTTGTGTGCGAGCGGCGACGCGTAGGCGAAGCTCGTGGGTTAGTCGCGGGAACTTCACCGAAGGTGACCGCGTCACCGCTGCCGCGCATCATCTACGCAACGCTTGCGGTGTTGTCGACGATCGGCTTCGCCGTGTTCTTTGATGATCTCGTCGTCGCAGCTGTCGGCGGGGTGGCGATGGGCGTGTTCGTGTGGTTGTCGTTTGCGAGGCGAACTCGGCAGTCCGCATGAGCAATCAGTTTGACGCAGTAGTCGTGGGTGGTGGAGTTGGTGGACTTACGGCAGCGATTCGTCTTGCCGCGGCAGGTCGCAGCGTTGTGCTGTTCGAACGCAACCAGCACTTTGGCGGCAAGTTGGCGACACGCGAGCGCGACGGATTCACCTTTGATATCGGCCCGTCGTTGCTGACACTGCCGTCGGTGTTTGATGAAGTATTTCGTCTCGCGGGCACAAGCCTCGAAGCAGAAGTGCAGCTCGTCAGGCTTGACCCTTCTTTTCGCTACTTCTGGCCCGATGCATCCACCGTGACGTTTCGTGACGAGCCCGTGTCCACTGCGGAAGCGCTTGATGCGTTTAGCCCAGGCACTGGTGCTGAGTACCTGGAATATCTGCGTCGCGCACGATCAATTTGGCGCACTAGCGAACGCACCTTTTTTGCAGGGGAGATGGGTTCACCACTCTCGCTCTTGCGTCGTGTGCGATCTCCGCGGGATTTTGCACGAATCGATGCCCGCAAACGACTCACGACACGAGCAGAGTCTGCGTTTACCGACCCACGCATGCGTCAATGGTTGGGTCGTTTCGCCACCTACAGCGGATCTGACCCATCGCTCGCACCGGCAACACTTGGCTGCATCGCCGCCGTCGAGGCCGACTTTGGCGCGTGGTATGTGCGCGGCGGTCTCGGCGCATTGCGCGACGCATTGGTGCGAGTCGCACAGCGCTGTGGCGTCGTGATGCACACCAACCGTGAAGTAACTGAGGTCACCGCCACACGTCGCCGAGTAACTGGCGTGAACGTCAGCGGCGAGCATGTGGCAGCGTCAATGGTGTTCGTAAACGCCGACGCCGAACACGTCTACCGCGACTTGCTGCCACATGAGCGACGATTGCGCGACGTGCAGAACACCCAACGTTCCACAAGCGGCATTGCTGTGCTCGTGGCAGTCGATGGTCGCACGCCGCTGATAGCGCATCACAACGTGTGGTTCTCGCGCGACTATGCGCGCGAGTTTGCCGACATTCGAAACGGCAAGATTCCACGTGACCCAACGATTTATGGCTGCATCTCGAGCGTCACCGACCCGACACAGGCACCGAATGGATGCGAGAACTGGTTTCTCCTCATCAACACACCAGCAGATGATCGCAAAGTTGGTGCAGAAGTCGGAGAGTGGTTGCTCGACCATCTTGCAAAGATCGGCCCAGACCTCCGCAGTCGCGCTCGATGGATGGAAGTCATCGGCCCACACGACATCGCACAGCGATATCGCTCACCTGGCGGAGCGATCTACGGCACTTCGTCGAATGGTCGTAATGCCGCCTTTCGTCGGCCATCAATTCGCGGGCCACGTCGCGGGCTGTATCTCGTTGGTGGATCCACGCATCCGGGTGGCGGGCTGCCACTCGTCACGATGAGTGCACGTATTGCGACCCAACTCGCTCTGCGCAACAAACCACAGCGATAGATTGAAAGCCGTGTCTGTAACCGTTCGCATCCCGACCACACTTCGACCGCTTTCGGGAGGCGCCAGCAGTGTTACCGTCGCTGGCGCCAACTTGCGCGATGTGTTGAAGGCCCTCGATGCTGCGCACCCAGGTTTTGCCGCCAAGTTGCTTGACCAGGACGGCAACCTACACAAGTTCGTGAATGTGTTCGTCGCCGACGATGACGTGCGATATCTCAAGGGTCTTGACACGCCGGTGCTCGGCGGTCAGACGGTGTCAATCGTGCCTGCTGTGGCCGGCGGTCAGACGATGTCGACTGCGCTCAACGTCGACAGCGGGCGCTAGGACTCGCACTCGATTGAAGTTCGCCGTCGCGATACCGGCGCGACTCGAATCGACGCGTCTTCCCCGCAAAGTGCTCGCCGACATCGGCGGCAAGGCAATGTTGCAACGCGTGATTGAAGAGTCAGGCAAAGCAACGTCAATTGGCGAAGTGGTGTTGTGCACTGACTCAGACGAAGTTGCATCGCACGCACGCGATTGGGGCACCCGTGTGATCATGACGTCACCGCAGTGCTCGTCAGGGTCGGAGCGCATCGCGTCGGTGATTGCGCAGATTGACGCCGATGTCGTCATCAATGTGCAGGGCGATCAGCCCTTCGTTGATCCATTAGTAATTGAGTCGATGTGCAGGGTGTTTCGTGAGCGAACACCGACCCCATCGGTGGTGACGCCCGTTTACCGACTACCTGCCGAGAAAATTGACAACCCTGATGCGGTCAAGGTGGTGGTCGCCGCCAATCATCAGGCGCTGTATTTCAGTCGTGCTGCGGTGCCCTTCGTACGCGGTAAAGAACTCGGGGAATGGCTGGCGAGCGGCGTGCACTGGGGGCATGTCGGTATGTATGGCTACCGGCGCGAGGTGCTGCAACGCTGGTCGTCATTGAATGCATCGCCGCTTGAAGACGCAGAGAAACTCGAGCAACTTCGCTTGCTTGAGAACGGAATTACGATTGACACGTACGAGATTGTCGCCCAGCCCCGCAACACGCTCTCTGTGGACAGCCCCGCCGACCTCGAGACCGCGCGAAGTCTGGTAGCCCAATGATGATTCGACTGGTGAATCAATGACCACAAAGCGTCCGTTTACCGAGGTGATGCTCGAAGAGGCTGGCGCCATCGCTGCGGCAGCCAAACGCATTGATGCGCGCACTGCTGATGCGGCAGTTTCACTCTTGGTGGGTTGCAGCGGCAAAGTGATCATCACCGGAGTCGGTAAGTCGGGCCTTGTCGCACAGAAGATTGCTGCGAGTTTCACGTCGGTTGGTCTCCTGTCGGTGTATCTCAACCCGCTTGATGCCCTGCACGGCGACATCGGAGTCGTGCGTGAAGGCGATGTCGTGGTGCTCATCAGCAACAGCGGCGAGACGAGCGAGCTGCTCGCTGTCGTGCCTTTTTTGAAGAAGCGTGCCGTCAAGATGCTTGGCATCCTCGGCAAATCAAAGTCGACCCTCGGTGAACAATGCGATGTTGTGCTCGACGCTTCAGTCGACCGCGAGGCCGCACCAATCGACCAAGTTCCCACGTCGAGCACTGCGGTGGCAATGTCACTCGGCGATGCGCTCGCCGTTGCGTGGATGACGGAGAAAGGCGTCTCTGCAAACGATTTCGCGATGAACCATCCAGGAGGCACCATCGGTCGCCGCCTCACGCTGACCGTTGCTGACTTGATGATTCCGCGGGAGAAGTTGCTGATGGTGCAGCCCGATGCCCGTTTACCTGAGGTGGTTGACGCGCTCACCACACAAGCGATCGGTGCCGTGCTTGTTGCAAACCCGAGCAACCCATCGGCACTCGGCGGCATCATCACCGACGGCGACTTACGTCGTGCACTCAAGAAGTCAAGCGCCGACAAGTGGGGTTCGCTTGTTGCCCGAGATCTGATGACCGCAACCCCTATCAGCGTGCAGTCACACGTTGCTGCAGTCGAAGCACTCACGCTGATGGAGCGCAACGCCCGAAAAGCGATAACCGTGCTCCCGGTCGTTGACGCAGGTACCGTCGTCGGCATGCTGCGAATGCACGATTTGGTGCAGGCTGGTCTCTCATGACATCAAACGCAACGCTGACCACTGCAGTGCGCGCCGAACTGGGCAAAGGTGTGGTGTGTGGTGATGGCCAGCCGCTCGTTGTGATTGCAGGGCCATGTGTGGTGGAAAGCAAAGACCTTGCCCATGAGGTAGCTGCCCGTATGCAAGACATCTGCCGCCGGCTTGGCGTGCAGTACGTGTTCAAAGCCAGTTACGACAAAGCGAATCGCACGTCACTGTCGGGCTATCGCGGGCCAGGTCGTGAAGGTGGACTCGCGATCTTGTCAGAGATCGGTCGCCAACTTGATCTTCCAGTGCTCACCGATATTCACGAGAGCGGTGATGCTGCAGTTGCTGCGCAACATGTTGACGTCTTGCAGATTCCTGCATTCTTGTGTCGACAGACCGATTTGCTGATGGCTGCTGCGGCCACTGGCAAGGCGATCAACGTGAAGAAGGGGCAGTTTCTTGCACCGTGGGATATGAAAAACGTGGTTGACAAGTTGCGTGCGGGCGGCGCTGCAAACGTGCTGCTTACCGAGCGCGGCTCGTCGTTTGGTTACAACACGCTGGTGGTCGACTACCGAGGTCTTCCGCAGTTGCGCGCGAGTGGAGCACCAGTGATTTTCGATGTGACTCACTCCGTGCAGCAACCAGGTGGTCAAGGCACGTCGTCGGGTGGGCAGCGCGAGTATGCGGGCGCACTCGCGCGCGCCGCGGTAGCGGTCGGTGTCGACGGACTCTTCCTCGAGACCCATCCCGACCCAGACAAGGCGCCGAGTGATGGCCCGAACATGATTCCGCTCCATCGGATGGAGGCGCTCTTGGAGCAGCTGGTGCTGATTCGTCAAGCGGTCGCCGTCTCCGGCCCGCAACCCACGACGTACTGACGGCTGAACGTGGAAACTCAGCAACGCGGTAGCACGGTTCAGGCAGGCTCGCAGCAAAGCGGCAGCTCGGTCGGTGCGAGCCCGCAACACGAGATGATTCGCGTATTCATCGGTTACGACGAGAAAGAATCCGTGGCACATCACGTGCTGGCGCATTCAATCTTGCGTCACGCGTCGCGACCAGTCTCGATTACCCCGCTCGTCAAGCAGCACATGAGCAGCTTTTACCAACGTGAGCGTTCAGCAATCGAGTCGACGGATTTTTCGTTCACACGGTTCTTGGTGCCCTACCTCAGTGGTTATCAGGGCTGGTCGATCTTTATGGACTGCGACATGTTGATGACCGCAGACATCTCCGAACTCTTCGCGCTCCGCGATGAGCAATACGCCGTGATGTGCGTGAAGCATGACTATGTCGCTCGCGACGATGTGAAGTTTCTCGGTGCCGTGCAGACCAAGTACGAAAAAAAGAATTGGTCAAGTGTGATGCTCTTCAACAACGCCAAGTGCACTGCATTGACCCCTGATGTGGTGGCGCGCGAGACTGGCTTGTTTTTACATCAGTTCAAGTGGCTCTCGGGTGATGAACAGATCGGAGCCATTCCGACCACATGGAACTATCTCGTCGGCGAGATGACGATGCCCGGCACGCCTAAACTCATCCACTACACCCTTGGCGGGCCGTACTTCGATGCATATCGGGACTGCGAGCATGCCGACAAATGGTTTGCTGAGCAGCGCCTGATGAGCCACTCTGCGAAAGGCTGACGGCCTCGTGACCAGCGCACGCGGCACGTATGTCTTTGCGCTCGCCGGCAAGGCCGACGCCGACAACATCATCCCCGTGATTTGGGAAGTGTCGCGTGATGGTACGCCCTGTCACGTGGTGGTTGCGGATGCCTCGGTGTACGACTCAATGCAGCGGGCATGGTGGCGAAGTGAACGACCATCGGTTCACATCAGTGCGTGTTTCACCCACGACGGCTCACCAAGTATTGGTGAACGATTGCAGCGGCTTCGCTGGAATCGCTATGCGCTGAAGCGGTTCTTGCAGCGTACGAACGCCCAACTGGTGTGCGTGCAATGGCGAGAGGGCATCGCCCACGATCATGCAGGGCTCGTGCGCCGCGTGGTTCGTTGGTGGTCAACTGGGTATTTCTCCCAGTTGCAGTTCGCTGCACGAGACCTCTCGCTTCCAGTTGTGGCGCTGCCACACGGCCATTCGACGAAGACCACCATCATTCGTAGCGAGCACGTGCGCTCAACGTCAGACGCCAACAGTGGCAAACTGCCATTTGCTGACCGCGATTCCTTCGCCGCATACGTTTTTTGTTCTGACTATCACCGAGACGCAGTATTGGCGAACTCCGATATGGACGGATCAAACCTTCGCGTGTGGGGCAGCCCGCGCTTCAACGATGCGTGGGTGCCGCAGCTGTACGCGCAGGCACCGGACATCACATTGCCGCCGCTGCCCGCAGGTGGAGTGCGTCGGGTGCTGTTCTTCGTGCCGAAGTGGCAAAACCTGGTCGATCGCGATGCAACAATGCAGTTGATCGCTGCATTGGCAGCCGAGCCGCGCATCCAGCTGGTCGTGCGCGGTCATCTACGTGCCGAGGCGGCAGCGCTGACGTCTGACGAACGCAACACGCTGGAGCGCGGCAATGTGGTGATGATTACCGACGATGTGTCATCGCCGAGCCTGATTAAGGCCTGTGATGTGGTTGTCGACGTGGACTCCAGCATCGCCTTCGACGCCGTGTTGCTCGGCAAACCGTATGTACGACCCCGGTATTTGCAAGATGCATCGGTCGAGACCGTGTGGGACCGCCTCGGTGGAGCACATCAACCGCAGTCGTTGGAAGCAACCGTCGCACTGTTGCGCAGTGACTCACTTGCACCTGCTGCCCGAGATGCGTCGTTTGACCGTGTGGTGTTCGGCGGGAAGGGCAGCGATGTGCTTGCTCGCTACCGCGACGAGCTTCGCACGATCGCCAACGCCTAGAGCCGAGTCTGAATGACGCGCCCCACGATGTCGTTGGTCGGCAGTGAGGTGACCACGAGTGCACGCTTCAGCCAACGATCGGTGCCGTCGTAGCGCGGGGTAAACGGTGTGCGTCCGTGCACGGCGCGATTGTTGTCAATTACGAGCAGGTCGCCGTCAGCAAGCACGATCTGCTTGGTGGACCGCTTCACCGCAGCATGCAGTTCGGCGAGTGCATTCGCGGCGCGTGTGGAGGTGCCCGACATGAGTAGTTCGTCGTAGACGAGAACCCATCCCGATTGCTGTCTGGTGAGCGGCGTGACTGTTACTCGCGCATCGGGTTCGCCGTTGGTCATGAAACTCGGGTCAACGGTGGTGACGAACTCACCGGTCTGCAGCACGTCGAGTGCCTCGTCGGAGAGATGCTGCACGATGTCATTGACATCGGCATAGGTGGTCGCTGCCTGTGCATCGCCGCGCAAGCACAGCAACACCACATAGCGCGGCTTGTGTGGGTGAAAGGCGGTCTCCGTGTGTGAGCCGAGCATCACCTTCGACGATGTTGACACTTGCGCATGTTCTGAAGACTTGACGGGGAAAATGTCTTGGATGAGTCGGCCACTCTGCTCGCGGTCGTAGCCGACGGCACGACCGATGTCGTCAGCAAATCTCAAGAGTGCACGCGTGGCTGCCGGGCACGCATCGAGTTGGGTATCTGCAACGAGCGGTGTAGATGGCACGACGCCAGTGAAATAGCGCGGGATGAGCGTGATCGCTGACGTCGCACTCGGCGCAGCGTCGTCGTGGGCATGACCGCGTTGGCGAGCTGGCTCTGCAGTGTTGTTGTGGAGAACGGTCGCCGAGTTCATACCCGACAGGATGGCAACTGAGTCGCTGAGAAAACCGCAGATTTGTGCCATAGAGTGGGTGTGTGACTGATGAAACGGAAGTTTTAGACAGTAAAGACCGTGAGATTCTCAGTATTCTCAAAGAAGACGCCCGAATTCCTTGGCAGATGCTGGGCGAACGTGTCGGCCTCTCTGCAAACGCTGCCGCCGACCGGGTTCGCCGACTCCTGGGTCGCAAGGTGATTTCGCGGTTCACGACGGTGGTCGACCAGCGCCGGCTGGGACGGTCACTCAGTGCCATCATCGACGCTCGTATCGAGACCACACCGAAGTTTGATGACGCCTTGCGCAAACGCGATGACGTGGTGTGGGCGGCCCATGTCACTGGGGTGCCCGATGTGAAGATCATGGTGGCGTGCGATGGCACTGACGGGCTCGACCAGTTCCTGCAGTGGCTGCACAAGCAGGGGGCGGTTGACACCCGCACCGACGTGGTGCTGCGCCCCATCGTGGGGGTGTGACCCGTTTCGGCTTGGGTGACGGGCGGCCACGGCTCGGTTGTGACCCCGTGGTGGTAGGCGGTTAGCAGTCTCGTCGGTAGAGTGCT
>Ga0208594_1000386_pt1 | contig 9751 bp, 16 predicted proteins | sample LakMenEpi14Sep10_FD_150699 | JGI IMG/M metagenome (GOLD analysis project Ga0208594, IMG submission 150699) | Freshwater microbial communities from Lake Mendota, WI - 14SEP2010 deep hole epilimnion (SPAdes) | ecosystem: Environmental > Aquatic > Freshwater > Lake > Epilimnion/Euphotic zone ...
GGGCGGCGGCGTGGGTGGCGACGCGCCTGCCTGGTGCAGTCCCGGCGCAGGGGAAGTCCAAGGAACGGGAAGCGGAGGCAGCCACAGCCGGAGAGGCCAAGGCTTTGAGACGAGGCTTTACCCGGTTGCTTAACTTTGGGAGACTGAAACGATGAAAGCTCTGAGGATTCGGAAACGTCGCCGTGTGGTGGCCCCTGCCCCCATCCCGCCGACCATGCCATGAACGCTTCACCGCGTTCAAATGACATGGATGGGGACTGGCGGAAATTCACGCGGCTGCTGCCGAAGGGTTGCGAGGTGATCGGCGTGGTGACGATTGCCGGAGACGACCACGGAGCCCTGGTGCGGCTGGCCTCGACCGGTGCCCTGGTGAAGGTCACCGGCGGCGAGGTGACGATGCTCAACCAGAACCGGGTGCGGATGAAGCTGCTGCTGATGGAGCAACAGCAGCGCAGCCCGGTGATGGAGATGGTGGAGGTGGATAAACTGAATTAGCAGTAGTGATGCAAGTCATACCTCTACCGTCTTATACAGACCAGCATCTTCTAGCCAGGCTGCAATACTGAAGCGGTCTCGGTTGTCAATGATCCCGGGAATCGCGGCTACGTCAAAGGTGTCCTGATGTGCCACGAACTCGAAAGCTTTGTGAGCATGGGAAGTGGCAGTTAATTCTTGAACAAAGCCAGTCGGTGTTTCCGCATCGAGGCAAGCAATACCACCCACTTGGCGAGAGCGGAGAACCAAGTCTTTGTGTGTTCGAGCGAGTACCCAAGGATGCGTTAGTGGTTGTCGCGATGCATCTTGCTGTTTCGCCCCTTGGATACGTCTTTGTGTTATGAAAGAACCCATCTCGTAGCATCGCATCAGAAGATCGTCGACGTCCGGTCCAGTAATGGATTGGATCTGGTATGCGAGATGATCAACAAGGCGTACGCGTTGGCGTGCGCCTTCCACATGAGAATAGGGATGTTCGGCTTCTGTCGGCGAAAAACTTTTACCTGAATAAAGAGCAGGCAGTGGCTCTGGGAATCCAATGGGCCGCTTCCCATCCAGTGGACTTGTTATGTGAATTGAAAGAGACCAATGACTGGAAACATTCTTTGGTGCATGAATAGTAGGCTCATGAACTAATCCAACTCTGCCTTCTCGCTCTCGAAAATGATTACGATAGACCAGCTCTTTCCTTTGATAGGACTCGCGATAGTCGTAGGTAAGTATTTCAAGTTCGTTTCGACAAATTCCGGTAATTGTCCAAGCTGTGTGCTCGTGAGGTTCGATGCCCGAATGGGGCGACCAGTGACCAAAGGCGAACCGCACACCGAACTCTGGTACAATGTAAAAGGGATCAAGGCCACGGATGGCAATAGATGCATCTGAAATTCTTGCAAGCTCAAGTGCAAATGCGTCAGCTAAAAACTCAGCGTCACCAATGGCGTCTTTAAGTCTAGTCTTTATCTCATAGACAGCAGCATGTTCGGGATGCGTTATGTCTTCTGCCCTCGGAAAGCCGATCGACCGAAACAGCTCGCAAAAATCAAGAAACCTCATCACCCTAAAATGCAATAGACAAGAAGGACGATGCAGGAAATATGATGCATAGAGCCTCCAGAGAAATTAAGAAACCTAGGATATTTATTGGGCTGCATGTGATAAGCCTATGGGAAGGATCAAACTTGTCAAAGCAGATCTAGCCGCTGGGCGGGAAAAGCTAACGGAGTAGGTATTGATTGGTATTTAATTCATTGAATTAGAGTGCCATCTTCTTCAATACGAAGCGCCACATCGCTTGACGCAAGGAGGCATGTTGCAATGCGCAAGTCTGTCAGCGCTTAAGGAAGAGGTGGCTGAGGGCGGTTCGGGATCATGGTGTATGAACTTGCCGAACTCTTCCATGCAATATTGCTCATACAGCTTTGTATGAAGGATAAACTCATGCCAAGCCTCGTCAATTTCGATCGTCGGCTTTCCTTCTAGAGGTTCTCTCAGAAAAGACTCAAGCACAGCGAACAAACGATCCGCTTCATGGATGGACAAGTGGTTTTTTTTGGCGTAGCTATCTACTACCTGTTTTGGAATTGCATGCAATACAGATGCAATCATGGCTGTCGGAACATAAATTTCCCAATAGCCTAGGAACCCCTTGTCAGGTACATAAAGCCTCCTTCACGATTTGTCGCACATGCAAGACTTGTGCCTGAGGATACAGACAATTGTCAGGGAAACTATTCTGCTGCAAGCAGGGATCTTATGCTTCAGGTCGAGGGCTTTCTTGGCAGATTGCTAGTACATGTACTCAGGCGGTTTTTTGGGTGTCGCACCGTAAAATTCAGGCTTTTGCGGAGCAGAAGGGGATGCACCAGAACTGCATACTGCTTTCATTGTCGCTTTCCATAAACCGGCAAACCCAGTGCTTGTATAAGACTTAGAGCCTGATTTTGCCTGTTGAATTCGTGTGTTGATAGGGTTCTCAGGTTGCGGGTTTACCTGAGCTGATTGGTACCATGTTTCGCTTGGACGCAAGCTGTTGATTTTGTAATCTCGCTCAGGCTCGACAGCGTGATTCACAGGCGTATGCGGCTTCTTTGCTGGAGCACGCATCAATGCAAAGTATTCATTTAGTATATCATAGTATCGCAATGGCCGCATTGCCGGCAATCCTTGCAGTTAAAGGCATTTTAACAATATCACAAAAAATAGTCTGACGCCAGTTAGAAATAGAGTTCTATGACAATGTTCCGCTGCTAATTAACTCAATTGCTTGGCAGTGAAGTGAACAGTGAGATTGGGGTGCCATTGATTCTTTGTAATGAAACCCTCGTCTGTGATGTCGCGGGAGCTTTGAATGATCCGCTCGATCCGCACACGCTCAGGGCTGGCTGAGAATAAGATAACGTAGCGCTGGTGAGCGCAGGAGCGCAGGTCCTCGCTCAGTTCAGGCCGGGCGGGATAGGCCTCGGGGTTTTCGGAGATCCTCTAGGGAAGGTCTGGACAACCCACGCGGCGGGAATCACCATCTGGCCTGCGACATGAGTCTCATGCCGCAGCTTGCCCCGTGTCCGAGGTTATCCAGACCTTCCCTAGCTGTGGCGATCTCGGCCTGGCGGGAGAGCTCACAGCGCATTAGTGGGTGCGCCCTGCCCGGCCCAGTTCTGATAGCGGGCCTGCAACTCGGCAGCTACCTCTTGAGTCGGCCTGCCGGAGCCGCTGTTGATCCCTTGCTGGATGTCGGCGCGGAGGGTATCCAGCTTGTCCATTGCTTCTGTACCCATCAGCTAAGGCGCGACGGCTTGAACGGAAGACGGGAGGGAGCGACGATGAACAGTCTTCTTGATCTTTGCCCCGGATTTTTCTGTGGCCAGGTCAAGCTCGTAGCTGTTCTGCAGGTTCATCCAGAAGGCAGCCTCAACCCCGAGCCACTGTTCCAGGCGCAAAGCGGTATCGGCTGTCATGGCCCGTTTACCGCTGATCAGCTGATAAATCCGATTGGACGGCACATGCAGCTGCCGGGCGAGCTCTGCTGCCGACATGTTCATCTCCTGCAACTCATCCGCGAGAATGGTGCCGGGATGAATGGGGAATATCTGATGATGTTCTTTCTTGGTCATGGTGGCGCTAAGTCTCTATGGCCTTGCGAATATCTTTGGTGAGCAGGAAAACATGCAGCGGATCTGTTGGAGAGGGCAAGAAGCCGAAATGGGCGTAGAAGCCTTGAGCCGCCTCATCTTTGGCGTGGGCTGCCATGGCGCGAATACCCGCTATCTCTGCAGCTTGCACCGTGCGGAGCATGGCGTCCTTGAGGAGGCCTGAGCCGATGCGCTTGCCCTGCCAGTCCAGGGAGACCGCCAGCCGTGCCAGCAGCATCAGTGGGATCGGATGCTGGGCAAGGCCTTTGCTCAGCCGCTCCGGTGCATCGTTATGGCTGATCTCGGCGACAACGAGCGTGTAGAAGCCAATGACGCGTTGATCGGCGAGAGCCAGATAGGTCTGAGCGGCGTTGGCTTGCTGATTGAGAAAGGCATAACGCGTCAGGAAGCGGTTGAGGGCTTCTTGTCCGCAGTCAAAGTCATCGACCGCATGATGCCGCGCCAGCTTCTCGATACAAAGCCGTGTCATGCAGGAGCATCATTCTCAAAGATGCTGGGTTCGCTCAGCAATTTCTTCAGGCGCGAATGTGGACGTGGCGGAGCATCGAGAGCCGTCATGAATGCTGCCCACTGATTATCATCAAGCCCGAACTGTCGCCGGTCACTCAAGGACTCATCAGCGCGTTCCAGGGCGCTTTGCAACACGAAGTCACTCACCGAGCGCCGTGCCGCTGCTGCCGCTTGGTGCAGAACCTGCTTGGCTGCCGGAGTTAGCCGCAAGTCCAGTTTTTCAGAACGTGTCACGTGATCTGGCATGGCTTCCTCCTCCTCTTAAAAGGCACCCTATCACATCCGCCCGACAATGTCATGACAATTCTTCGGGGTTCAGGTTGCGGTGTTGCATGTCTGCAACCCTTCACTGATCGAATCCGCCATGTTCGGCAATGCCATTGGTGTCGCGGGCCGTGTGCAAGACTCTGATGATAATCAGTTCGGCCTCTAGCAATAGATAATAAACGGCGTAGCCCCCAAGGAAAACCACCCGCAGCCCCGGCGCAAGCTGCTCGCGCCCAACGCCGAGCAAAGGATAAACCTGGAGCCGCATAAACTGGGACTCAAAAGCCTGAATCTGACGTGTGGCAATCGCCTCAGAAGCTTCAATTGCCAGATATAGCCAGATTTCGGCTAGATCACTCTCAGCATTCCTGGTTAGGCGGTAGGGGAGCGGCTTGCTAATGACTTCCTCCCCAACTCGATAATCTGATCCGCGTTGAATTCCGTCATGCGTCCATTAGCCACATCAGCCAGACCCTGCTGGATATCGTCTTTCAAGGCGACGAATTCTTGCAGCTGCAACGCGCGTTTCATCTTCCAGTCACGGAGCGCCTCGCGAATGACTTCACTGGTGGAGGCGTAATCACCGTCGCTCACGGCAGCTTTGACGATCGCCAGCATCTCGGCGGGCATCGTGACGGTCAGACGCTCGACGTCAGCCATGGGTCTTCCTATCTCTAGTGTTAGGTGCATACTGTATCATACTTATGAGGCAGGCGCCACTCTTGAGCGTCGATGCTCTGCCTGCCTTTTCTGGGCAGTTTGTTGAACTCTCGACAAATTGATACATTTTGTCGATAGTTGGAAAACCCACCCCCCGCTTTGCAAGGGGTTTGGGGCTGTCACAGGCGGCGAACTCTCGACAAAACGATGAATGACCGAAAACACCTCTCCGGCAGGGAATTCGAGCGGCTCTTGGAGGCCGTTCGCGGCAGTCGGAACGAAATCCGCGACCGCTGTCTAGTCCTGTTGATGTTTCGTCACGGGCTCAGGGTCTCCGAGGCATGCGGCCTGGTGCTGGAGCAGGTGGACGTCGAGAGCCGGGTGCTGCACGTTGCCCGCCTCAAGGGTGGCCTCTCCACCACGCACCCGCTGCGGGGCGATGAAATCCGTGCCATCAAGGCCTGGCTGGTCGAGCGGGCACGGATGAAAGCCCCAGGACGGTCGTTCTTCCTCAGTGAGCAGCGCAAACCCCTGCACCGCTCTACCGTCAACCTGGCGTTACGCAAATACGGCGAGAAGGCCAAGCTGCCCGTCGCCGTGCATCCCCACATGCTGCGCCATGCCTGCGGCTTTGCCCTCGCCGACCAGGGCGCGGACACCCGGCTCATTCAGGACTATCTGGGGCACCGGAACATTCAGCACACCGTGCGCTACACCGCGACTAACCCCGCACGGTTTGAGAAGTTGTGGCGGTGACAAATCTATCCATACCCTCTGAAGTTCCACCAACCGTTAGTGAATCATCTGCGAGTTGGCAGAAACTCCTGATATCAATATTGGAGCCACATACTAGTAAACCAACTCTGGGACCCGTTTGCTTTTGAGAAAGAGACTCAAGAAGAGCGGCAGTCGATGCTGCGCCTGCCGGTTCCGCTGCAATCTTGGCACAGCTGAACAAAACCCCCATCCCTCTACGGATCGACTCGTCGGATATAGTGACAATCTCATCTACAAACTTCTGACATACCCTAAAGCTATATTCCATTGCACAAGGAGATCCGAGGCTATCTGCAATAGTTTCAACGCTATCCAATTTCTCTGGCCTGCCTGATATTAGACTACGCTGTAATGAATTTGCTCCGGACGGCTCTACGGCAATGATCTTGCACTTAGGATTTAATTGCTTAATGGCAAGACTTATCCCTGCGCACAAGCCACCTCCGCCAACAGGTATGATGATTGAACTTAGATCAGGAACCTGTCTGAAGAACTCTAAGCCTAACGTGGCGTTTCCTAGGGCTGTGAGAGGTCCTTCGAACGGATGAACAAAGTACCTTCTCTCATCTTCTTCTATTTGCCTAACCTTACTGAAGGCGCTGGCAATATCCTCTTCAAGAGAAATAGCAGCACCTAAATCGTGGCAACTTGTGATTCTAGCCTTGCTGGCTGTTCTAGGCATAACAACATGTGCTGTTGTACCCAGCAACCTGGCAGCATATGCCACTGCTAGAGCGTGGTTGCCAGCACTAACACACGTAACACCTCGAAGCAGCTGCTCTCTGGATAATGACTTCATCACACATAGCGCCCCCCTAGGCTTAAAGCTTCCTGTTTTCTGAAGTAGCTCCAATTTGCAGAAAACATGTCGATCAGGGCCGACTAGTCTGTTCTTCGTAATGTCATTCCACTCCCAAACGGGCGTCTCAACAAGAAACTCTCTGTTGAGCTTAAGAGTGGACTCGATGAGGGCCAGCCCTGGTATCTGAACAGCATCTGCTATCAAACTCCACATTGTGAAAAGCTTCCTTTCTTCATTTGAACCGTGAACAATGCATTATTCTCCCAGTAGAGCATTGAATTTAAGTGAAGTCATAGAGCTAAGACCAGAAAACCATGGGCTTATCAGTGGTGAACATCCCAAAAAAACTACTCACAGAAACTCTTGGAGTCTCTCCTGAACTTGCAGTCACTTCGTGATAATTGGAAGGCTTAAAGATAACAAGTCTACCTTGCTTTGGTTCAATGCTGGCAACTTTGGCACTATCTACTACTTCTTGTTCATATCCCATCATGCTTGCAGAGGTATGTTTAAACCTTTCATCCAACTCATTCCAGGTCTTGTCGTATATCTTGACGATGCCGTCCCCGCTGTCCGGAGACCTTAAATAAACATTCCAAGTAAACTGCTCTTGAATACGGCCTATTGACCAAGAAGGAAAGTCTCTCGGTGCCCAATCATTGTGAAGTGGAGATCTCTTCACGGCTCTCATGATCCCGGCAAAATAGGACCTGCCAGATTCCTGGGCTAATTCTGCGCCAGGTTTCCAGGCGTTTGATACTAGCTCCATCACACGCATAAGTGGCGAGAGCAAAGGCTCTCCGTGCCTATCTGAAAAAACGGTCTGTGTTTCTGCAAACATATCTTCTACCTTGTCAAAATATGACTCTGGTTGGTCTGCAAGTTCTACTAGAGAGCGGCCGAGGTATTTGCTTGAGACATTATCCTGCCTATATTCCAAAAGAGTGGGGCGGCTCTCAAAGTTCTTAGCAGCCAGATCACATGTGTCTGAATCCAAGAAGCAATCGATGACCACTGCAGGATAGTTATTCGCAAGCAACCCCCAGAAGTGGCTTTGGCAGAACTCATTGACTGTTGTGAAGCAAGGATTCCACCTAGCCTCGGCTATCATTGCAACGACGGCATCTACTTGTTCTGTAGCATAGTCCGATGTGACACTTGAATTGCCCCAGGGTTCTGTCTGTAAAACCTGACGCAAGGCTGCTGTCTTCAGTCTGCTGGGGATGTTCTTGGTCATTTGCCGCCGTCAGCCACCCGCCCCTGTGATGATGGGCTGCGCACAGGCCTCTATCGCTCCGCGAGCCTGAGGCTACATAGTGCGGGTGGCCTCAGTAGTCGTTAATGCTTCCATGTGTGCCCTGCTGGTCAGTGCTGGGCTTTGGATTGCAGGGAGCAACTCACCCAGCCCAACACCTCGGCCCAGTTCGTGGCGAAGGTCGCCCAGGGCGGACAGAACCTCTCCGCCCCTCGCTCTCCGAACAGACACAGATGCGGAACCACGCCGCGAAGGATTTGCATGACGTGCACGCGGTCGTCGATGAAGTGGCTGATCTCCAGGTTTCGACAGATGGAGGCCTTGTTTTCCCGCTGCAGACAAAAACGTACATGGTCTGGCAGCAGGCCGGTGCGCGAGAAGAAATCGACGCACTGCAGCCAGAACATTGTTCGCTCCTGCATGCGTGGGACTGCCTTCGAGACGATCCACACCCGCCCATCACAGGCTGAGCAGAGGTGCCGAATGGCATCGAAGGCCCCATCACGGGCGGCCTCTGCTCCAGAGAAGTTGTTGAGGCTCGTGTCTTCGCCTGTGTCCTCGTGGAGATTGCGGACAATCACGCCGCCAAAATCAATTCCAATACGAGCGTTCATGTCCTCTCGCAGGAATGCAGCCAGCTTATGGCGACATCACCGAGCGCGACCGCAGCGAGACCACCCTCCTGCTGCCGAGCGACTACTGACACCCAGCCGTCCCCGTGCCGGGTGATTCCGGCACGGGGTTTAATCCGTTGACAGGAAAGCCTGTTTTGCTAAATTCATGAAAAGTTGCATTCATGTGAGCATGAAAGGCTGACTTCATGAAAACAATCGTTATCACCTCCCAGAAGGGAGGCAGCGGCAAGACCACGCTCACCGCCCATCTGGCCGTGGAGGCCGAGCGCATGGGTGATGCACCCGTCTGGCTCATTGACACCGACAAGCAGGGCACCTTGAGCCTCTGGCATGAACGGCGCGAGGCGGATACCCCCGAACGGGCCGAAGTGCCCCTGCCGCGTCTGGCAGCGGGCCTGGAAGCGCTGGCGCAGCGCGGCGGGGCCTATTGCTTCATCGATACGGCCCCGACCATTTCCGATCAGACCGTGGGGTTGATCGGTCTGGCTGATCTGGTGGTGATTCCGGTGCGCCCCTCCCCTGCCGATCTCTGGTCGGTGGCCGAGACGGTCGCCCTTGTGAAGGAAGCGGGCAAGCCGTTCCTGTTCGTCATCACCCAGGCCAAACCCCAGGCGACGATCACGGCTCAGACGGCCGCCGCGCTGTCGCACCATGGCCGCGTGGCCGAAGCGTTCATCGGCGACCGAGTGCCCTATGCCATGGCCATGACAGGCGGACGAACCGCGCCGGAGCTGGGCTCCAAGAGCGCCGCCGCCGCCGAAGTCGCCGCCTTGTGGGGACAGGTGAAATCATGCTTTCATGAAAACCAGCAACTAAAGAAGAGGGCCTCCCATGGCTAAAGCTGTCGCGATCTCCGCTGACGACCTGACTACCGCGAAGCAACGCACTCAGAGCGCAATGCGGCAAAGGGGCGTGGTGCCCTCAGCTGAGCTGGTGCCGCTGCAGTTCCGCATGCCGCCTGAATTCGTGCGGATGTTCAAGCAAGCGGCCCTCGATCACGACATGAAGCTAAATGAATTGCTAAAAGCATGTTTTGAGGAATTCATGAAAAAAGGAAATCAGGCCGACGCATGACACGCCGGGGGCTGGAGCAGGTAGTGACGATGGGGCCGGGCCAGATTCCGGTTGCCAAGAGGAGTGGTTTGCGTAACCCTTCCAGTGTCTGGATTGTCAGGCTGAAAGCACCACCATCAAAACGAAG
>Ga0208594_1000388_pt1 | contig 9618 bp, 8 predicted proteins | sample LakMenEpi14Sep10_FD_150699 | JGI IMG/M metagenome (GOLD analysis project Ga0208594, IMG submission 150699) | Freshwater microbial communities from Lake Mendota, WI - 14SEP2010 deep hole epilimnion (SPAdes) | ecosystem: Environmental > Aquatic > Freshwater > Lake > Epilimnion/Euphotic zone ...
CGGAGAAAGCTGGAGCAGGCCCGCGATCAAGCTGGGCCCACCGATCCCGCCCTCTGGCGGCCGTCGTTTCGCCGTGGGCTTCTCCTACGCGGGGGAGGAGCGGGCCGTGGTGGAGCCGATTGCGGAGCGGCTGGCGGAGCGGCTCACGGAGGAGCGGGTGCTCTACGACAAGTTCCACGAAGCCGAACTCGCCCGCCCCGATCTGGACGTCTACCTGCCCCGGCTCTACCGCGACCACACCGAGCTGATCGTGGTGGTGCTCAGCCCCGACTACCCCAAAATGCTCTGGTGCGGTCTGGAGTGGCGCTGGATCCGCCGGCTCATCCTCAGCGAAGCCCAGGAGCACATCATGCTCCTGCAGATCGGCAACCCGGGGGATCTCTCCGAGCTGGGAATTCTGAGCGGCTATGGCTACCTCGACATCACCCACCGCTCCCCGGAGGCCATCGCCGACACGATCCTGGAGCGGATGGCCCAGCAGGGCATCGCGGTGGATCCGCCCATCAGCCGGCGACGGCACCCACGTGCCGCCCAAACACGTGCCGCACGAGCACGGGAAGCAACAGCCCGCCAAGGGAATTTTGACTCCTTAAAAAAACCGCTGGGCGCCGAAGAGGATGCCCCCTCCTTCCTCGCCGTGCTGGTGGCAGACCAGGCAGCCATCGCCGCCACCCGCTCGGCCGAGACACAGCTCGTAAGCGTCTCAATGGCCGCTTTCCAAGCAGAGAGCCGGCCCACGCATTTCGAAACCGGCGCCGGCTTCGCCCTTTCCGGTGCCGTTGTCCAGCAGGGTGTTCTTGGCCCCGCCGCCACGGCTCAGCCGCAGGGTGAACCCGGTTGGTGGCGCATCGAGCCGACGGCCCCCTTCCTCCCCTCCCCCTGGTGGCCAGCCGGCATTCTCCTCCGCCAGCCCCTCCCCCTCCTAACACAACTCACCGACGGCCGCTGGGTTGGCGCCGCCGCCCTGCCTCGCTTCGTGCTGAGTTTCACGGTGGACGAGGAGGGGGCCCAGGCGGTGATCTATCGCTCCATGGACATGCCCTTCTCCCCCGACACCGAGCAGGTGATGGCCCGCCTGCGCGCAGGTGCCCTCCGTCGCGAGCAGGCCCCGGAGCTTGTAGAGATGCTGCGTGCTTCCAAGCACGCCGATCCCATTCTCGGTGTGCTGGCGGCCTACCTGCACGATTCCATGGGCGACCTCGCCAATGTGCACCGGACCGCCTTCTATTTCGCCCAACAGGACCAGCCCATCCCCTTCGACATCGCCCTCCTCGGCCGCCTGGAGGCCCATCGCGACACCGAGGGGCTGGTGCGCGTTCGCGTGCCCGAGGTGACCGAAGCGGAAGGCGCCCGACAGATTCCCTTCTACATGAGAAGTGCAACCCCTCCGATTGAGGGCGTGCTGGGCGGCGCCTTCCCCTGGCTGCGCCAGGGGTGGGACCGACTGGATCCAGAAGGCCGATCCGACCTCTACCCCCCCGGCCTGGCCCAGCTCACCCCCCAACTGCTGTCGGCTCCCTTCACCACCCTCACCGCTATCGGCGGCGACGACCTCGCCCACCTCCTCTTCTCTCCTCCCTGACGCTATGCGCCTCGTCCTCGTACACGGCATCAACCAGCAACACAAAGATCCAGACGCCCTTCGCAAGGAGTGGATCGCGGATCTGGAGCGCGGCCTGGGCCGACCTGGAGCCCTGGCCGATGTGCCCGTGGCCATGCCCTTCTACGGCGGAGCCCTCTTTCATGCTGCCAACAGCCCCTCGGCCGGGGCAATCGCCCAGGGTGCGAACCTCAATGACGACCGCTCACTCGCCCAATTTCTCGCCGAAGGCCTCGATGAACAAGCCGCCGCGATGGGGATCAGCCGGTCCGAGATCACAACGGAGCAGGAGCGTGACACCGCTGAGGTCGGCGTGGGGATCGCCGTTGATCAGGGATTTCCGATGAGCCGGCGCATCAACGCCCTGGTCAGCCTGATCGAACGCCTCTCCCCTTTCCGCGGCGATCTGGTGGTGCGACTGCTTGATCAGGCCCATGCCTATCTCAAGAAGCCCCAGGCCACCCTCGCCGTCGACGCCCTAGTGCGCCCAGCCATTGAGGCGGGCCCAATGGTGCTGGTGACACACTCCCTCGGCACGGTGGTGAGCTTCAAACTCCTCCGCATGCTCGCCGCTAGCGGTAACCCGGCACAAGTACCACTCTACATCACACTGGGGTCGCCTCTCACCCTCTCCACGGTGCAAAGGGCGCTTGGACCCTCATTCGCAACACCGGCGGGCATCAACCGCTGGATCAATGCCCGCGATCCCGATGATGTCATCAGTCTCAATCGCGGACTGGGCGCCCCCCTTTATTCCACCAGCATCGAAAACATCGCCGACTTCGAAAACCCCGGGGCCGACGCCCACGCCATCCCCGGCTACCTCTCCCATCCACCGGTCGCCCAAGCCATTGCTCTGGCCCTTGGCGTTTAGAAGCTTACTAGAAAAACCCACTTCCAGATGTATAGCGGAGGGCACAGGTGCGCAAGCCTTGTCAGATCCCTTCGGAAGGCCAGATCTCTTGGCCATAATCGGGGTGATGCCGCAGAATCACAATTAGCGATGAAATCCCTGCTGTTGCAGCCGTAGAGAGCTCGCAGCTCCAATAGAGATTTTAGAGACGCGACTTCGAACAAACCCCTCGAGTGGACAGGCCACCACAAACTATCTGCTGCGCCACCGCAAGCTCCCTGCCTGCCACTCAGGGGCAGCGTTCGATGGTGCTCGGACCAGTGCTAGCTAACCTAGTTCCGGAGCCAGCCCGTCAGACAGCTTTCCCATCCATAACTCAATCAACGAGAAATCGCATGCAGACACTAAAATGAACTATGAGCAAGTTGCAAGAATTGTGCAAACGCACTTTTCTGATGGACTTGTTATTGTAATCGGGTCTGGGCTTTCCCTCGCCGAGGGTGTTCCTGGGATGGCCAACCTGGCTGATGCTCTTATAAAGGCATCGGATGATCTCTCGGAGCAAGACAAGCCAAACTGGGAGGAGATAAAATCAGAACTTGTTACAGGCATTGGTCTTGAATCCGCATTGTCAAGGCGTCAGCCCACTGCATTTGTTGAGCAATGGATAAAGAATAGAATATGTGACATTCTTATGCCAGCAGAGCTTGAGATAATTAGCGATATTGCTCTGGGGCGAAAAGTCCTTCGGCTCTCGGACTTCTTGAAAAGAATTCTTATTCCATCATCTGGGCTGCCAATTATCACTACAAACTATGATCGCCTAGCAGAGGTTGCTTGTGAAATTGCTGGCTTGCATGTAGATACAACTGCAATTGGCTTGTACGCGGGTCTATTCGACGAGCAAGTAAGCTGCATGAGTTCGTGCAAGAAAGTGGTTCTCCGCAAAAGGCAACCAGTTCTAGACCATTTTCCGCGAGCCATAGTGCTTAAGCCACATGGCAGCTTTGACTGGTTTCAGTTTGGTGGTGAGGCAAGACGAAGTTCACTAAACCTATCTGCTAATCGCCTGATAGTCTCCCCTGGGACTAACAAGTATCGCGCAGGATACGAGTCTCCATTTGACAAGCATCGAGAAATCGCGAATCGGCATATTAATTCTTGCAGTAGATTACTCATTGTGGGATTTGGCTTCAATGACGACCATCTGCAAACTCATCTGGAGAGAAAGATACGTGATGGAACTCCAACTATCATTCTGACTAGAACTCTTGGAAACAAAGTAAAAGAGCTGGCTGAAGATGCGCCTAGCTGTTACTGCCTTTCAAGGCATCCTACCTCTAGTATTTCCGGTTTCTCGCTTACCACCCGTGGATCAGGCTTCGTACATGAAGGGCCTGACTTATGGGACTTAAGAGTACTTACTGACACGATTCTCTCATGACCATCACTCTTGCTCTCAGCTTTGATAAGACTAACCGTCTTGGCAAGGTTATGTCAGTCGACACAACTCGTGTCTTAATTGCAGTTGAAAACTCTGATCTATTGCCACGAGCCGCAGTTGGCAGTCTAATTGCAATCCAAGGCATTACAGCTCAAGAATATCTAATTGGGTCTACCGAGCGGGTTACCCGCCAACTTCGCGAAGAATCACTTGAAGCAGATCCGCTTGATCCTACGGAGATAACTGTTGGTTATGCGCCTGATGATGCATTAAGAGTTGTACTACTTGGGACATATCGCACGGTTGAAGGGATATCGCGCGATCGATTTAAGCGCGGCGCAGATTCATTTCCTCAGATTGAAAGAGACTGTTGGTTGATTGAGGGCAGTAATCTTCAGCGATTCATGGGTCTTCTTGGACAAGGCCTAAATGAGGAGGAAAGGCTGGAATTAGGATGTTTTGTAATTGATGGGTCTGCCGCTGCTATTGCCAGTGGTGATCGCTTTTTTCAGCGCCACGCAGCGATTCTTGGAAGCACTGGCTCAGGGAAGAGTTGCGCAGTGTCACTAATTCTGGAACGTGCGCACAAGCGGAAGTATGCAAATATTCTTGTCTTTGACATGCACGGAGAATACTCATCACTGGCATCACCTCCAGTTATTCCCGATCAACAAGCAAAGGAACCAATTGCAAAATCATTCAGAATTGCAGGGCCTGCCGATCTTGAAGATCCCTCGGAGGAAGCCATCTTTCTGCCTTACTGGCTTTTAAACCGCGAAGAGATGCTTGCAATGATTCTAGATCGTAGTGATCAGAATGCGCCAAACCAGGCCTCTAGATTTACTCTTCATGTAAGAAACCTGAAAGAGAAGACTCTTTTGAGTAATGGCAAAACAGATGTCAGTGCGTCTTTCACGGTTGATTCTCCAATTCCCTTTGATCTAAACGATCTTATTGGTGCGCTCACAACTGATGACACTACTAAAGGTGTAGGGGCAAATAATCGTGAAGTCAAGGGTGAGTGGGAAGGGCGTCTCACAAGATTCATTTCTCGCTTGGAAGCAAAAGTTGAAGACCGCAGATATGGCTTTATGTTTCGGCCTCCTGAACATGCGCAGCAATACGGTTGGCTGGCAAGTCAAGTTCAACGACTTCTTTCTACAGATGGCGAGGGACTTGGAATAAAGGTTATTGATTTTTCCGAGGTGCCTTCCGATGTTCTACCAGTAGTTACTGGTGTTTTTGCTCGATTGCTCTATGACGTTCAGTTTTGGATGGATTCCGAAAAAAGAACACCGTTTGTATTCGTCTGCGATGAAGCCCACCTATACCTCCCCGTTAAAGATGAATCAAGCTCTGTGGAAAGACAAGCCCTATCATCATTTGAAAGGATTGCAAAAGAAGGACGAAAGTATGGTGTCTCGCTTGTTGTAGTAAGCCAGCGGCCTTCAGACGTAAGCCGAACAATTCTTAGCCAATGCAATAACTTCCTTGTGCTGCGTCTGACAAACGATCAAGACCAGAATGTCGTGAGGCGTTTAATGCCTGACTCCCTTGCCGGTGTGCTTGATACTCTCCCTTTACTTGACACGGGAGAAGCACTGTTGCTTGGCGATGCTATTCTTCTCCCTGCTCGAATTAAGTTGGCTTTCCCTTCGATTGAGCCATTAAGCCAGACTCGCAATTTCTGGCAAGAATGGGGCGAGAGATCTCTCGCACCAGAGGCTATTGATAGCGCAGTTGAAGCACTTCGCAGACAGGCTCGAAATGCTGAAGCTAGTGAGTAAACCCTTGGGTTCCAGCCTCACTGACTTAGGCCCATCGAACAATCGATTGCAGTGGACGTCGCTTCGCGACGCCACTGAATCGAAGCGTTGGGAAGACCACACGCCTTATGAGCACCGACCAAGCTCCGCGCGGTGATTGCTGCTCGAGTTCAACAGTGCTCGTCAATTAAGATTTGAAGAAGACACAGCTGGTGCACAAAGCGCACCCAACTCTCCACGGCTACCCGAAAATGACATTTCAACTTGCAGTCCCGCAGTCAACCGGAACTGCAATCGAGATCAGTTTAAGCCCTGGACAGACTCTATTTTTGCTTGGAGCAAATGGGACAGGCAAGTCGAGCCTTATGCATCTTTTTTACACCACCCATCGAGCCGCTGCGCGGCAGGTCTCCGCCCATAGGCAGACGTGGTTCTCCTCCAACGCCGTTACTCTATCGCCCCAAGACAAGCGCAACACCGAGACCAACCTTCAACATGCCGACGCAAATCCCCAAGCGCGTTGGAAGGATGACTACGCGGCACAGCGTGCAAGTATCGCGATCTACGACTTGATCGATGCTGAGAATGTCCGGTCCCGATCGATAGCGGCCGCGATGGATCGTGACAATATTGAATTGGCAAGATCACTCACCAAGAAAGACGCTCCTATTAAGGTCATTAATGAGCTTCTGCAGCTTTCCAATATACCCATAGAGATCTCCATTCAGGAGAGTGAGCAAGTGCTTGCCAGCAAGGGAGGAGGCCCTCTGTACAGCATTGCAGAACTCTCTGATGGTGAGCGCAATGCGCTGCTTGTAGCTGCCAATGTACTCACCGTGAAGCCGGGGTCGCTGATACTAATTGATGAGCCCGAGCGCCATCTTCATCGCTCGATCATCTCGCCATTGCTAACTCTGCTGTTCGGAAAGCGTGACGACTGTGCGTTCGTTGTTTCCACGCATGATGTGATGCTGCCTCTCGACAACACTGGATCACAAGTTGCGCTAATCCGCAATTGTATCTACGATGGCTCTATGGTCACATCTTGGGATGTGGACCTGATCGCGAGCAGCGCTGATCTTGACGAGGAGATCCGGCGTGACATTCTCGGGGCTCGGAACAGAGTGTTATTCGTAGAAGGGACTGAAGATAGCCTTGACAAACCTATTTATAGCCTTATCTTCCCAGGTGTTTCGGTTGTGCCAAAGGCAAGTTGCAGGGACGTTGAAATTATTGTATATTCGATTCGGGAGACATCGCAATTGAACTGGGTTCAAGCTCTCGGAATTGTCGACAATGATTATCGGAACGCAGCTGATCAAGCAAGCCTTGCCCAAAAAGGAGTTCATGCACTCCCGGTATACTCAGTGGAATCAATCTACTACCATCCAGAGCTGCAAAGGCGTATTGCCATTCGACAGGCTGCTGTGACTGGCGACAATCCGGATGAAAAGTTGCTTGAGGCTCGTGAGGCTACTCTTGCCGCCGTACGACCTCACATTGCACGGCTCAGCGAACGTCGTGCTGAGAAGCGTGTCCGGGAAGCTGTTTTCGCTGCCCTTCCCACGCGACAGTCATTGAAGGATCCACAGTTGGTTTCCATCACCATTGACGTGCCTGAACTTGTCAGAAGCGAAGTTGAAGGATTGCAGCAACTGGTGGACAACGGCAACATTGAAGCAATCATTACTCGCTACCCGATTCGTGAAACAGGTGCACTTGCTTCAATCGCGTGCAAACTTGGCCTCAAAGGGAGGGAGCAGTATGAGGCTTCCATCCGCAAGTTACTCGCTGAGGATTCGGAAGCACTGGCATTCGTGCGCACGCTCTTCAGAGGATTGTCAACCGATCTAGGCTTCTCATGAACGGCGAGAGTACGAATCAGTAGTTATCGCCGATTCAATCGGAGGAGCATGGCTGCCCAACAACCAGATCCAGAAGACGGGAGCTAGAGTTGGTATCTGGGCGTCAATTCTGGCCCGCTTCTGATCTGGAGCGTAGGGCTCCTCACAATCCCAACCCAATCTGCTCAACCTGCTGGGCTTCAGTCTCGCCTGCCTGGCTCACATTGGGTGTACGCCCCCGCCGCTTCCCCCCACCACCGGCCTTCGCGGCCTGCTTAGCCCCCTTGCTATGCAACCCCATCGCAACCTCCTGCGCATACCGCTCGGCATTCAGCGCCAACAGCCGAGCCAGCACATCATCCCGTACTGAATCGGGCCAGCGGTAGCGCCAGGGCAGCTTGCGGCGGCCGGTGATGGCGCCGTAGGCCTGCAGCTGGCCCTGGAAATCGAGGGCTTCGTTGGCATCCCAGTAGAACAGCTCGCCGTTGTTGATGCGCTCCTGCAGGACGTCGGGGAGCTGGGCATCGTCTTCGGTGTCGAGGTAGTCAAGCCCGAAGCCACAGGCGGTGGGCGCATCGCACCAGCCGTAGGCGGCCAGCACTGCCTGATCCATCTCGCCGTGGAGGCGTCGCAGCTCCAGGAGGTCGTTGCTGGTTTCGGCGGGATCGTGGAAGTGGTTGTAGGTGCTGGTGAGGCCTTCGTTGTTGCGCAGCATCAGCTCGGATCGGAACTGGTGGTAGCGCTCGCCGATGGCTCCAAGGCTTAGGCAGGTGGCTTCGTGGGATGGATCGTTGGCGGCTGAATCGAGCAGGACAGTGGGGAAGGGGAAGGTTTCGAAGCAATCGGTTGGGGAGTAGTTGACGTCATCCTTCATTGATGATGCGAAGGTGCGCGCCCAGAACTCATGGACTCTCGACTGAACAAGTGGCAGATTCTCGGCACGAGGAAGCGGAAATACATTTAACTTGTGCGAGAATACTTTCGGTGGATGCAATCTGGCAAAGCCAAGCGTGTTGCTTATGCAAGGCATGACCAGTACGTGCTCGCACATGGCAACGGCTGCGTCCAGTACAGGTGTGGCTCGTCCGAACTGCCACCAGCACATCCAGGTCGCTGCCTGGCCCAGCTTTCCCCTGCAGTACAGAGCCGAACACGCGCAGGTTGCTGCCTCCATGAGCCTGGGTGAGGGCCTGGAGCTCGGGCGCCATCTGGCGCAGCCGGTCCATCGTGAGCGTGGAATCAGCCATACAACACCTCGCCCTGATCCAGAGCCTCGCGAATGACTGGATCACCCCAGTGAAAACGGGGCTCAATATCTTCCGGTCGCCAAATCACAAGATCAACCCGATAATCAGGCTTGCAGGCCCTGCGGATTTCGCGACACTTGGCGAAAGGCCGCCCTTCATAAGGCATCACCACCAGGATGTCGGCATCGGAATCCAGACGGGCATCTCCTCGCGCCTGGGAGCCAAACAGGATCACCTTTTCAGGGGCGAACTGATCAACCAATCGCTGCTTGAAGGCGTCCAGAGCCGCGCGGGTCACCAGGGGGGCAGGGGTGCTGTTGGTGGTCATGCGCTGTTCAGGCCGCCTGAGCCCTCTGTCAGGGTGAGGAAGGTTCGCAGTCGGCTGCGGTTGACAGCGCCGGGCTCAAGCTGGACGCGGGCGGAAAGCACTGCTGCCTGGTAGAGGCATTCATGGCTTTCAGCCTGGCGTTCTCGCGCCTCAGCCGCTCGATATCTTTCTCGATCAGCTCTGTGTCTCTCTCGATCAGTTCGATATCTTTCTCGATCAGCTTTGTATCTTTCCTGATTTGCTCTGTGTCTCTCTTGATTTGCTCGGTCTCGTTCTCGGTTTGAGGCATCTCGCTCTCGATCCGCTCGATATCGATCCTCAGAGCTCTCATGCGCTGCTCGTAGTCGGGATCGCGTCGCCAGTTGAGCATCGACAAAAACTGTCGCCACCGAGGCAGCGATGAGAGGAATTCCTCATTGCTGCTGGAGGGAGATTCGCGTTCCGAAGACGGAGATGTGGTCATAGGACGTGAGCAGGGTGATCAGGCCGATGGCCATGCCGCCCAAGGTCTGGGTGAGGCCCAGGCGATCGAGCCC
>Ga0208594_1000389_pt1 | contig 9600 bp, 8 predicted proteins | sample LakMenEpi14Sep10_FD_150699 | JGI IMG/M metagenome (GOLD analysis project Ga0208594, IMG submission 150699) | Freshwater microbial communities from Lake Mendota, WI - 14SEP2010 deep hole epilimnion (SPAdes) | ecosystem: Environmental > Aquatic > Freshwater > Lake > Epilimnion/Euphotic zone ...
TGGACGCTGATGACACGTGGCATCCAAAAAAAATTGAACTACAACGTGAGTGGTTCAGAGCAAATCCAAGCGAAGTAATCTGCGGCACTCAACATTGCGTCGTCAACGCAAACGAAATGCAAACCGGCGGCGAACAAACCTCGCAATTCACGATCAAAGATTTACTTCAGCGCAATCGATTCACGACGCCATCGGTAATGCTTCGTCGTAATATTCCATTGCGCTTCGATTCAAAACTGCGCATGTCGGAAGATTATCTATTGTGGATGGAAATCGCTAGCGAATTTGGTCATGTGAATCGAATCAACAAACCTTTGACCATTCTTCACAAACCAGAATTTGGTGCCTACGGCCTTAGCAGCAAAATCAGTGCAATGTATTTTGGTGAAATGAAAGCGTTAACAATTTTGAATCAAAAAAATCGCATTGGTTTAGGTGTACTGATTCGCAGCTACATCTGGTCAACATTAAAACTGGCTCGAAGGTTGCCGTTGGCTCTATTTAGAAAGCTTTCTTGGAATTCAAAACGCTAAACAAACACTGGTGGGGCTAACAAGAATCGAACTTGTGACCTCATCCTTATCAGGGATGCGCTCTAACCAACTGAGCTATAGCCCCGAGTTTTAAACGAGGACTAGCAAGGCTACTGTGCGGTTTCGTCGGCCTCAACCGCGATAATTCGAACTTCTTCTTCAAGCACAGTAACTCGCACGCCGCCGACCAGGTCAGTAATCAAGTTAAAGATTGTCGCCAAAAGCACCCATAGACCGGTTCCTAAAATGACACCCAAGAGCCCGAGTATCCAGAGATTGCCGAATAACTCAGAGCCATCAAATCTGAACGTCTCCCAGCCAAATGATTCCATAAAATTTTCGACGTTGTCGAGTGTGCCGGTAGATTGCGCAACATTCCAGAGCAACACAAGCGAGATAAGTGTTACGAAGTAGCAAACCAAATGAAATGCCAGACCAACTTTGAATACAGACCATGGATCAATGTCGCGAATAACTCGCGAAACACGTCTCACTCGTGGCTTGGTCGACACCGCGCCCGTCTTTTTGCTCACCTTTGCAGTGTAGGCAGATCTAAACCGTCTACCGACACGGCCACAGCCCGACGCATAACGCGATTGGCTTTAACAACAACGACACACTTATCACCAAGCTTTTTTGTTTCAATGATTTGAGCAAAGTTCTGTTCGGCAAGTTCTCTAACTAAATCATCTTGTGCGACAACACAAGCCAGTGCCGATGCATCGGCGGCAAACTGGCTCTGCTGTGCATCAAACAAACGCAGACTGATAAGTGCGAGCGAATAAAGCGAGGCGCTCATCAACGCCATGGTGATCAGCACGAAAAAAGTCGCTGAACCACTTTCGGGTTCTGAAATATTTAGACGAATAAAAAATTATTCTTCGTCGCTAGCCAAGATTGGCGCCACAGACGCCACAACTTGACCTGCACCAAGACTCATGACACGCACACCTGTGGCGGCACGACCTTGGCTTGAAATTTCTTTAACTGGAGTACGAATTGTTGTGCCTGCCGATGACACCGCAACAATTTCGTCTTCGATACCAACCATGAACGCTGCTACTACTCGACCTTTTTTACCGGTCAACTTGATGCCAATCATGCCCATGCCACCGCGACCTTTGCGGGTGAAGTTACTGATTTGTGTGCGCTTGCCGTAACCAGACTCGGTCACAAGCAAAATTGAAGCGTCATCTTTGGCCACATCGACTGATACAACTTCGTCACCGGCACGCAAACGCATGCCACGCACACCCGCGGCCGAGCGGCCCATTGGTCGAACTTGTTTTTCGGAGAAACGAATTGTCTGCCCACCACGACTGACGATGAAAACGTCGTCGGTGCCACCGGTTTCAATGACCCGCACAAGTTCGTCTTTTGGTCGCAGTTTGAGGGCAATCAAACCATCGCGGCGCGAAGAGTCGTATTCGTTGAATGCGGTCTTTTTAACCTGGCCCTGTCGTGATACGAAGAACAAATAACGCGTACCGGGGAATTCGCGTGTGTCAATGATCGCCTGAATTGTTTCACCGTTTTGCAATGGCAACAAGTTGACAATCGGAATGCCTTTGGCTGTGCGCTCACGCTCGGGGATTTCGAGTGCTCTCAATCGATAAACCCGACCACGATTAGAAAAGAACAGAAGATATGCGTGCGACGTGGTGAAAATTACGTTGCGCACGATGTCAGCGTCTTTCATTTTCGCGCCTGATACACCGCGACCGCCGCGGCCCTGCGATCTGAACGAATCGGCTGAAACGCTCTTGATGTATTGGGCTTGGGTCATTACAACCACAAGTTCGCGGTTATCGACCAAGTCTTCGACACTCATTTCGCCTACATCGGCGGTGATTTTGCAGACACGATCGGTGGCGAAAGTTTCGCGAACAGCCGAAAGTTCTTTCGAAATCACTGCGCGCAGTTTTTTATCATCGTTCAAAATTGCTTTTAGTTCTTTAATTTGCGCCTGAACATCTTTTTGTTCAGTTTCAAGATCAATACGCGACAGACGAGTTAGCTGGCGCAACTGCATGTCAAGAATGTCGATTGCTTGGCGCTCGGTAAAACCAAATTGTTTGCCCATCAGGGCTGCTTTTGCGGCGTTGCCGTCTTCGCTGCCACGAATCACTTTGATGACGGCATCAATGACATTTAGCGCTTTGAGACGACCCTCAAGAATGTGGCCACGATCTTGTGCCTTTTTGAGACGATAGTTGCTGCGCCGAGTAATTACGTCAATTTGGTGACGCACGTAACCTTGTAACGCATCACGAAGGTTGACTGTGCGCGGCACACCGTCGACAAGTGCAACCATGTTTACTGGGAAACTTGTTTGCAAGGTCGTAAGTTTGAACAAGTTGTTCATTACGACGTTTGAGTTGGCGTCGCGTTTGAGTGTGATAATCAAATTTGTTTCGCCACCCGACGAGTTGTCGTTGACATCGGCAATACCATCGAGTTCTCCACCATCAACAAGCTCTTGAATTCGCGCAGCAATCGCCGAGCAGCTCGCCTGATACGGCAATTCGGTGACAACGATTCGCATCTGACCGCGCACGCCATCTTCGATAGCAACTTTTGCGCGCATCTTGATGCTGCCCCGACCAGTTTTGTAAGCCTCATTGATGCCACTGCGACCCAAGATCAAACCGCCAGTCGGAAAATCTGGACCTTTGACGAACTTCATCAAGTCAGCAACCGAAGCCTCGGGGTTATCGATTAAATGCAACGTTGCATCAACAACTTCGCCGAGATTGTGTGGCGGAATACTCGTCGCCATACCGACAGCGATGCCTTGCGAACCATTGACCAACAGGTTTGGAAACCGTGACGGCAGAACTGACGGCTCTTCAGAAGTGCCGTCGTAGTTCGAAATTAAATCAACCGTGTCTTCGTCAATATCGGCAAGCAATTGCATTGCCAATGGATGCAAACGTGATTCGGTATAACGACTCGCAGCCGGGCCAAAGTCCGGAGAACCGTAGTTGCCATGGAAATCAATCAACGGGTGACGCAACGAAAACGGCTGAGCCATTCGCACCAAAGCGTCGTAAATCGCACCATCGCCGTGTGGGTGATATCGCGCCATTGTGTCGCCGGTGACGCGCGCGCACTTAACAAAAGGGCGATCTGGTCGGAAGCCTTGCTGATGCATATCCCAGATAATTCGGCGGTGAACTGGCTTCAAGCCGTCACGTACGTCGGGCAATGCCCGCGACATGATTACCGACATCGCGTAATCGATGAATGATCTTTCCATTTCATCTTGAAGTTGCACTGGCTGAACACCTTCGTTGGGCGCGAGTGGCAATTGCGCAGCACCAGTATTTTTCGCCGACGACGCTTTAGGCGTTGTCTTTTTACTTAACTTTTTAGCTGGTTTTTTTGCCGCCATAGTCGTGGTTTCCTAATCGCTGAATCTTTAGAAGTCGAGGTTGCGCACATCGCGTGCATTTTTTTGGATAAAGGCTTTGCGGCTTTCGACATCGTCGCCCATCAACACACTCATGATGTTTTCGGCTTCGGCTGCTTCTTCAACATTGACCTGCAACAAAGTTCGGGTGACTGCGTCCATTGTGGTGCCACGAAGTTCTTGCCAGTCCATTTCACCCAAGCCTTTAAGACGTTGAAACTCTTTTTTGTGGTTTGGATTAGCTGCCAGAAACTTTTCTTTTGCTGATTCGTCTTTTAGATATGTTTTCTCTTTGCCAACCTCAGTCGAAAACAAAGGCGGTTGCGCAATGTAGATAAAGCCGCTTTCAACCATCGGTCGCATTTGTCGATAGAAGAATGTCAACAGCAAAGTACGAATGTGGCTGCCGTCAACATCGGCGTCGGCCAAGATAATCACCTTGTGATAGCGGGCTTTTTCAGCAGAAAACTCGTCGTTGCCGACACCGCCACCAATTGCTGTGATCAGTGCTTGAACTTCGGTATTTTTCAGCATTTTGTCGAGACGAGCACGCTCAACATTTAAAATTTTTCCGCGGATGGGCAAAATCGCCTGAGTGCGCGGGTCTCGCGCATCAACCGCAGTGCCACCGGCTGAGTCACCTTCGACAATGAACAATTCGCTCTCGGCTGGATTGCCACTTTGACAATCTTTAAGTTTGTCGGGCATACCAGCACCACTAAGTGCAGTCTTGCGTCGCACTGCATTGCGTGCATTTTTTGCAGCAATACGTGCTTGAGCGGCAGCGACAGCTTTTTTAACAATTCGATTTGCCTCGGTCGGATTCTCGAGCATCCACTCTTCGAGTTTCGTATTTGTTTCTTTTTGGACAAACGACCTAATCGAAACGTTACCGAGTTTCGCCTTCGTCTGACCTTCAAATTGTGGGTCGCGCAGTTTTACCGTGACGATCGCAGTCAAGCCTTCGCGAATGTCTTCGCCGAGAAGGTTTTCGTCTTTTTCTTTAAGGCCGCCTGACGAACGGGCGTACTTATTAAGCACAGACGTAAGCGCTGTTTTGAAGCCCTCGACATGCATGCCGCCTTCAATCGTCGAAATGCCGTTGGCGTAGCCATAAATGCCTTCGTAATAGCCGGTATTCCATTGCAGAGCGATTTCGAGGGTTTGGTCTGATTCGCTGGCCTCGTAATAAGCCACTTTGTTGAATAATGATTCGCGCGAAACGTTTAGGTGTTTTACGAAATCGACAATGCCACCTTTGTATTGATAAGTGACTTTGTCTTTTTTACCAGCGCGTTTGTCTTCAAAGACAACTTCAAGGTCACGATTTAGAAATGCAATTGTTTGCAAACGCTCGAGAACTGTGCGCGCAACAAATTCGACGCCCTCAGATGCAAAGATTTCTGGGTCTGGATAAAAAGTAATCGAGGTTCCGTTTGTTTTTGATGGAGACGAACCTATTTTTTGAATCTTTGATTTTGGTTTTCCACCTTCTACAAACTCTTGTTTGAATCTTGTGCCGTCACGATCAATTTCTGCGACCAATTTTTTTGACAACGCGTTGACGACGCTGACACCGACGCCGTGCAAACCACCCGAAACTTTGTAACCGTCACCACCGAATTTTCCGCCGGCGTGTAAAACAGTAAGAACAACTTCAAGTGCGCTCTTACCTTTATGCGGACCTGAAGGGTAAGGGTCAACCGGAATACCGCGACCGTTGTCTTGCACCTGGCATGAACCGTCTTCGTGCAATGTGATCGTGATTTTGGTGCAAAACCCCGCCATTGCCTCGTCAACCGAGTTATCGACAACTTCCCAGATGAGGTGATGTAAGCCGTTTAAACCAGTCGAACCGATATACATACCCGGTCGTTTACGAACCGGATCAAGACCCTCGAGAACCTGAATATCTTTGGCTGCATAAGTGGCCGAACCGCTCTTTCCAGACGCTGGTTTCGTTTTAGTTGCAGCCATTTTTAGGGCACCTTTTGGTTGACTTTGATACTGGTTTTCGCTCGTATTTAAGCAAAATTATTCTACTCTCTAACTGTTCGCGCGACCTGATTTTACGCGGATATCTATCCCGCTAATTGTGGTGCCGGTGTGATGACTAAGGCTTGTGCAAATATCTCGTTCGAGAAACTTCATATGAGTTGACCAAGCCGGGTCATCCACTTCGATCAACAGTCGGCCACGATCAAGTTTGATCGGTGTGACATGAGTGGCAACCTGCTCGCCGACAAGTTCTTGCCACAACCCAAAAACCCCCGACACTGTGTCAATATTCGGCGACCCGAGACTATGCAGCAGTCGATTTAACTCGTCGCTAAGTTTCGACTCGGTTCTCGCGGTCGAATCTGAGTCAAATTCTTCAGAGTTGCTTTCGTCAATCATGGATATCTATGCCATCGGTCTAATTTTTGTCGCCAAGTTTGGGTGTTGAGATTACCGTGCCAGCTTTAATCAAAACCCTCTTGGTGATGTGTGCATCAACGGGTAAATCGGAGGCTGTAGTGATCAAAACCTGGCCAACTGGAAAGTGATTAATTAGAGCCCGCGCCCTGTCTGGGTCAAGTTCTGAAAGGACATCGTCCAAAATCAAAATCGGAATCTCACCAACACTTTGGCTAATGAAGCGGTGAATGGCGAGGCGCAATGCCAGAGCCATAGTTCGCTGCTCTCCTTGCGAAGCATGAGTGCGTGCCGGCAAATTGTTGATTGAAATTTCAAAATCATCACGGTGTGGACCAACTGTTGTCACGATTCGTCGTAAATCTTCACTTCGCGACTCAGCAAGACATTTCGCCAAACCAATTTTTAACCATTCAGGCGAATAGTCGATCACGATGTTGCTTGGTTGTTGAGCGAGTTCTTCGTATGCGTGAACAATAAACGGCGTGAGTTTGGTTACCAATTCGTTTCTTGCATCACCAAGTTGAGTGCCGGTACTAGAAAGTTTTTCATCCCATAAATCAAGCATCGATGCGACAGCGCTATTTAGTCGACCACCAGATTGTTTTAACACGGCATTGCGTTGTCGCACGATTCGATCTACTTCAAGACGCAAGGCGTCGTTTTTATTTGCCAACGCAACGAGTGAGTCATCTAAAAAGTCGCGCCGCAGATGTGGCCCGCCTTTAACCAGTTCGAGATCGTCGGGTGAAAAAACCGTGGTTCGAACCATGCCTAACAAATCGCGTGTTTTAGGCAGTTTTGTGCCATTTACCAACACCTGATTGCGGCCTTGAGTTGTCAGTCTTGCCTCAATCAGAATTTCACGTCCATCATCATGTAGCACCCGCGCGCGAATAAACGCAGTGGTTGTGCCAAGTCGAATCATCGCTTCGGTCGGTACACCGCGAAAACTTTTCATCGTTGACAGATAAGCCAACGCTTCGGTCAAATTAGTTTTACCTTGACCGTTTGAGCCGATAATCGCGCTGACTCCTGAGTCAAAATCAATTTGCGCGTTCGTGTAGTTGCGAAAGTCGCTAAGTTGAATTTGTTGCAGTATCACGTCGAGTTAGTTGATGCTGCTGTTGATAAAAAGCAACGCCGAACTAACTTGTTAATCGTTGCGGCATCACGAGATACAAATAATTTTTGTCTCCTACCCCGCGCAACACCGCTGGTTTAACCGGATCGGTTGATTCGATTGTGATCTCGTCACCTTTAACAGCGTCGATGCCATCCATTAAATATTGTGAGTTGAAACCAATCGTTATTTCGCTTCCATCGAGTTTTGCATCGAGTTCGTCGACAACTTGGCCGATGTCTTGAGTAACAACCGACAATCGAATCGAGTTCGACAACATCTCAAGGCGAACTGGTGTCGTTTCGCGCGCCAAAATTCGTGATCGACGCACTGCTTCAAGAAGAGGCTCGCGCGCGGTCGTAACTTTGTTTGGATAGTGAGCCGAAATTAGCTGCTTGTATTTTGGAAACTCGACATTCAAAAGTGTTGTTGTCAAGGTCGACCCACCAACTTCGAATGTGGCGCGATTTTCACCAAGCGCCATCGTCATTGACTCTGCGCCACCGATTAATCGCTCAAGTTCGCTAAGCGCACGACCAGGAACCACGATTTCTGCCCCGTGGCCCAACATTGTCGCACCCGGCAATTCGCGCACCGCCAAGCGATACGAGTCGGTGGCAACTAAACAAACCGAGTCAGGTTCGGCAACCATCAAAACGCCAGTTAAGGCAAGTCGTTGCATGTCGTTTGAGGACGCTCGAACAACTTGACCCAACGCTTCACCAAAAATTTTTGCGCCGATTGTTACTGGTTGTGTGCCGGCCACAACAATGTTCGGAAAATCTGTCGCGGCAAAAGTTGGCACAGTGAATTGTGATTTGCCAGCCGAGACAATCACCTCTTCGCCTTGCGCATCGATAGTTACTTTCTCTTCGGGCATTGCGCGAACGATGTCACTCACAAGTTTTGCGCTAACTACAGCAACTCCATCTTGCGCACCACCAACAGCCAATGTCGATCGCACACTTAAGTCGTTGTCGGTACAAGTTAAAACCAATGAGTCACCCTTGACTTGCATGTGCACACCAGAAAGCGCTGGCATCGCGTTGTTGCGACTAGATGCAACCCTGGCTGCAGCACCAAGAGCCTCGGTTAGTAGTTCTCGTTCAACTCGAAACTTCACGGCTTTACCTCGCTAATCGATTATTAGAGATGTGTGCACGATCTGTTATTGCATGTGCAAATCTGTATATAAATCTAATAACAGTAATAAGGCCTGTGGATTGTGGATTAACGACCTTTAACCCAAACAACATAGGGTTTGTGGCTGTGACGACAGGTTGACCACCAAGCACATCTTGCATCTGCGTAGTTTGTTGATAAGTGGATAAACCTGTGTTGTAAACAACAACCCCCGTGGGTTTCCACATGTTTATCCACATGCTGATCATGAGGTCTTAAACTTCTTAATTAACGCGGTTACCTGCTCGTAAACCTGCTTGCGTTCTTTGATTACACGCTGCGTCTTTTCAACAGCGTGAATTACAGTCGTGTGATCTCGACCCCCAAATAGTCGCGCAATCGCTGGGTAGCTCAAATCAGTTAGTTCGCGAACAACATACATTGCGGTTTGTCGAGCTGTAACCAATGGTCGTTGGCGGCTCTTTCCTTTGATTTCTTCAACACTGAAACCAACAAACTCGGCGATTTCAGCCAACAGTTGCTCGTCAGTGCGAGGTTTAACAGAATTTTTGGTCAACAAATCGGTGAGCAACGTCTTGGCTAATTCAACATCAACCGTAATTTTGTTGAGGCTGGCATAGGCCACCGTGCGAATCAAAGCGCCTTCAAGTTCACGAATGTTTGAAGTGACGTTGCTGGCAATGAACTCGAGCACATCACTTGAAATCGTCGTACCGTCTCGTTCGGTTTTGTTGCGCAAAATTGCCAATCGGGTTTCCATATCTGGCGGCTGAATGTCGGTGATCAAACCCCACCTAAAACGGCCACGAAGTCTGTCTTCAAGTGTCGGAATGGCATCGGGTACCCGGTCTGACGAAATAACGATCTGCTTGTTGGCCCCGTGTAGCGAGTTGAAAGTGTGAAAGAACTCTTCTTGCAGACCCTCTTTGCCTTCCATGAACTGAATATCGTCGATCAGCAAAACATCGACCTCT
>Ga0208594_1000394_pt1 | contig 9473 bp, 7 predicted proteins | sample LakMenEpi14Sep10_FD_150699 | JGI IMG/M metagenome (GOLD analysis project Ga0208594, IMG submission 150699) | Freshwater microbial communities from Lake Mendota, WI - 14SEP2010 deep hole epilimnion (SPAdes) | ecosystem: Environmental > Aquatic > Freshwater > Lake > Epilimnion/Euphotic zone ...
ATTCGGTGACAAAAGGCGTCGATCAAATTATTCCGGTTGATGTTTATGTGCCAGGTTGTCCTCCACGACCTGAAGCGTTGCTCGAAGGCATCGTGCTGTTGCAACAACGCATCAAGAACGAAGACATGGGAGCGCGTTGGCGAGGCGAAGGAACCAAGTCAATGGATGCGATTTCAGATGGCGCTGAATTAGCCGAACGCAAAGGTGAGACCGTTGTCGTCAACAACTAATTTTTTCTTATGAGTACCACGTCCAACACCCAGCCGCGCATTACTTCTGTCGCAGAGGTGAAGGCGGCACTCGGTGATCGACTCGTTGACTCGTTTCATAAAGAAGACCTGTGGCTACGCGTGCGCACTGATGCATGGAAGTCGTCCATGCAAACTTTGCGCGACGCCGTTGGATTCCATTACTTCTGCTTTCTCTCGGCAATTGACTGGATGCCTTCTCCATACGGTCGCGGTGAAGACGACCCAACCGAGCCAGCACCCGAGCGTGACACAACTATTCGGCAGGGCTACGCAGGTGGAGAAACTCGCATGCAGGTGTTCGCTCGAGTGACGAATCCGGTTACGCACGTGAGCGTCGTCGTCAAAGTTGACGTTCCTGACGATTCACTGTCCATCGAATCGATTCACGATGTGTATGCGGGCGCCAACTGGCATGAACGAGAAACTCACGAAATGTTCGGCATCAAGTTTGACGGACATCCTGACTTGCGCAATATGTATCTTCCAATCGACTTTGAAGGATTCCCGCTACGTAAAGATTTCCCGCTCCTTGCTCGCATGGTGAAACCATGGCCTGGCATTGTCGATGTTGAACCACTGCCAGGTGGCGAAATTGGTGAGGGTGAAGAATCATGACGATGCTCGGTGATCGCCAGCAACTTTCGTATATCGCATCGCAGGCTGCTGATGCGCGCTTAAACCTTGAACTTGAAACCGAGGGCATGACGCTCAATATCGGACCGCAACACCCGGCGACCCATGGAACTTTGCGAATTATTGCCCGTCTAGACGGTGAGCAAGTTGTGTGGGCTGAACCTGCATGTGGATATATGCATCGCGGTTACGAAAAACTCACAGAAGTGCGCACGTACCCGCAGGTTACGACACTCGTAAACCGAATCGACTGGCTTGGTAGTTTCGCCAACGAAGTGCCATTCATTTTGGCCGCCGAAAAGTTGATGGAAGTCGAAGCGCCACCGCGTGCTCAACACATCCGCACGATTTTGTTTGAACTTTCACGCATCGCAAATGTTTCGCTCTTCTTGGGTGATCTCGGCGTTCAACTAGGTGCGATCACGCCGGTCTTTCTCGCATTCCGTGATCGTGAATATGTATTGAATTTGATTGAGTCAGCCACAGGTGGTCGTTTTCATCCGAACTTTGATCGCATCGGCGGATTGAAAGACGATCTTCCTGCCGGCTGGATTGACGAAACTCGTGCCGTAATGAAAAAACTGCGTGGGTTCTGTGACCAAATTGAAGACTTGCTGTTTGGCAACGAAATTTTCCAATCTCGAACTCGTGGCATCGGTGTGATTCCCCGTGACGTCGCTTTGCAATACGGTCTTTCGGGCGCAAATCTTCGCGCCAGTGGAGTCGACTGGGACCTACGCCGTGATCACCAATTACCGATGGCGTGGAACAAGGCCGACTGGAAAGTTTGGACTCATCCGGACGGCGATAGTTTCGCACGCTGTTGGATTCGTCTTCAAGAAACCCGCGAGTCAACCAAGATTGTTGATCAGCTGCTGGGTTCAATTCCTGCAGGGCCAGTCATGGCTAAGGTTCCAAAAATTATCAAAGTTCCAGAAGGCGAAGCTTGGGTCTCGACAGAAAATCCGCTCGGCGAAATGGGCTACTACGTAGTATCGCGCGGAGACCTTGGTCCGTTCAGAGTAAAAATTCGTTCGGCCAGCTTTAACAATATTTCGATTACACCGTGGTTGTTGCGCGGTGTTTATGTTCCAGACATTGTGACGATCTTGGCCTCGCTTTATTTCATTCTTGGAGACATTGACCGGTGACAGTAATACTCGCTGAGATCCCTTATTGGGGTCAGTCGTTACTCCGCGTACTTGGTGGTCTTGTCGCAGTGTTGTTGCCTGCCGGAACAATCGTTTACGTCTTTTTGTTCAAGATGATGTCGTTTATGCAGAGCCGACTCGGACCAATGGAAGCCGGCCCATACGGCTCGATGCAACTTTTTGCCGAAGTAGGTAAGTGGCTGCAAAAAGAAGACATTGTGCCAGAGCGTGCCGATGCTCGAATTTTCAAAATGGCACCGATCATTGTCTTAGTCAGCACGTTTTTGCTGGTTGCGGTTGTGCCATTTGGGCCGGACGCATGGTTCACCGATTTTGAAACCGGCATTTTCTATGCACTTGCAGTTTCGTCAATTTCAGTTCTCGGAATTTTGATCGCAGGTTGGTCTAGCGCGAATAAATACTCGTTGCTTGGTGGCTTACGCGCAGCAGGTCAGCTAATTGCGTATGAGTTGCCAATGGTCCTGGCCGTCATTGGCGTAGTCATTCAGGCTGGCACGATGAATCTGCAAAAAATTGTGGTTGCACAAAATTCTGGATCAATGTTTGGAATTGATGCAGTTGGTCATCCGTATGTAATCAGCCAGTTCATTGGGTTCATCATTTTTATGATCGCGATTCAGGCAGAACTTACACAGGCGCCATTTGACATGCCAATTGCCGAGAGCGAACTTGTTTCTGGTTATATGACCGAGTATTCGGGTTTTCGATTCTTGATTTTCTTTATCGGCGAATTCGCCACTGCAGGCGTGTTTGCAATGATTGCTTCGGTTTTGTTTCTCGGAGGATGGGGAGTGCCGTTCGCATGGTTTGGCTGGACATCAATCGACGACATTGATAATTGGATGAATTTTGCTGGTCCGTTGATTATGTTCACAAAAATGATGTTGCTTGTGTTCATTATTATGTGGATTCGTTTCAGTTATCCACGTTTGCGTGAAGATCAATTGCAGCGTTTCGCTTGGAAAGGTTTGATTCCAGTTGCGTTAGGCAATATCGCAGTCACATCAATCTTGAAGGTGGTTTTCTAATGCCAAAAGTTCCGGGACTAGTCAAAGGACTCGGCGTAACGCTGGGGACACTGTTCAACACGGCGACCAAGGGGGCGAACACGGTTCAGTATCCCCACGAAAAAGAGACACCGCCAATTCGTTCGCGTGGCGTCATTGCTTTGCATCAAGACAACTGCACTTCATGCATGTTGTGCTCACGCTCGTGCCCGGACTGGTGTATTTACATTGAGGCTCACAAAGAACTCGCTCCTCCGCGTCGTGAAGGCGGCAAGCCTCGCCAAGTCAATCTGCTTGACAGGTTTGATATCGATTACGCATTGTGCATGTATTGCGGAATTTGTGTTGAAGTTTGTCCGTTTGATGCGCTCTTTTGGAGCCCTGAGTACGAATATTCTGAACCGAACATCGCTGACTTGTTGCACGACAAGACGAAGTTAAGCGAGTGGATGGAAACCGTTCCAGAAGCACCAGCTCTCGAGGCCGGCGCTGACAAAAAGAAGAAATAGTAGTAGAGAGATAAACAGGGGACTTTAAAGTGATTGCGCAGAACATTGGTTTTTGGATCATCGCGTTGATGATGATCGGCGCCGCTTTGCGAGTGGTGACTACCAATAATGTTGTCCATGCCGCGCTGTGGCTGGTTGTGGTTTTGTCTGGCGCGGCCGGTCAATACATTTTGCTTGCAGCAGAATTTGTGGCGATCACCCAAGTGCTCGTATATATAGGTGCCGTCATGGTGCTGTTCTTGTTCGGCACCATGCTCACTCGCGCCCGCATTGGTGCTGAGTCAGATTTAAACAACTCATACAAAAAACTTGGTATTCCAGTGGGATTAATCATGCTGGTGGCCATGGGTCTTGCGCTAACTGACTCTTTTGGTGATGAGAGGTTGCCTGAATCAGCAACGGTTGTTTCGACGCAAGAAATCTCTGACCAAATTTTTGGTCCTTATTTGTTGCCTTTCTGGGCACTCTCATTTGTTTTGCTCGCTGCTGTAGTTGGCGCAATCGTTTTGGCGAGAAAGGACTGATTAGATGTTTGTCAATCAGTTTTTATTCCTCGCAGCAGTGCTGTTCTGCATCGGCGTCTATGGTGTCATCGCTCGTAAGAACGCTGTTTTGATGTTGATGTCAATTGAACTGATCTTGAATTCTGTGAACATCAACTTGCTGACTTTTGCTTTACGCAACGGTTCGCCAGACGGCCACACATTTGCGCTCTACATCATCGCTGTGGCAGCAGCCGAAGTTGGTGTCGGTCTCGGCTTGGTGTTGTTGGTCTATCGCAACAAGAAAACAATTTCACTTGACGATCTGTCGGAGATGCGCGGATGAACATTTTTTCTGGCGAAACTGAAGTGCTCGCGCCGCTTGCAACTGGCTGGTTCCTTGAAAACGCTTGGCTGATACCGGTAATCCCAGCGATTGCTTTCGCACTAATAATTTTGATTGGCAAGCGACTGCCGATGAAGGGCAGTGAACTTGGCGTTTTGTCGATGTTCGGCTCATTAGTTTTGTCTGCAGGTGCCGGATACCAGTGGATTCAGCGCACGAATAACGCGACCGAAGAACAATTCGTTGCGCCAGTCATCAAATCTTGGAACTGGTGGCAGAGCGGTGGGTTCGAATTCGGCATTGGTCAGCACATTGATGGACTTTCGGTTTTGGTTTTGTTCGTAGTCGCATTTATCTCGACGCTCGTGCAGGTTTACTCACTTGAATATTTGCGTGGTGACCGTAGGTACACGCACTTCTTCGCCGCACTGACACTCTTCTCGGGCGGCATGTTGGCCATGGTTCTGGCCGACAACACGATTTTGTTCTTGCTGGGCTGGGAGATCATGGGTCTTTGCAGCTTCATGTTGATTGGTCACTGGTGGGAAGAAGACGCCAACAGTCGTGCTGCACTTAAAGCATTTTTCACCGTGCGAACTGGCGACATGGGGCTCTTGGTTGGCATCAGCATGTTGTACTTCGCTGCCAATGATTGGACTCAAGAAAATCTCGGACTTTCAGGATTTTCAATTCGCGGAATTTCGGCCTGGGCTCTTTCTGGTGAGCCCAACAGCACGGTGATCATGATTGCGGCAATCGCTTTGTTCATTGCTTGTATCGGCAAGAGTGGTCAGTTCCCGTTGCACACTTGGTTGCCCGACGCGATGGCTGGTCCAACGCCAGTGAGTTCGCTATTGCACTCATCGACCATGGTTGTTGCGGGTGTGTTCTTGGTGGCGCGTCTGTATCCAGTGTTTTACGTCGGTCTAGACATTCCGGGCGGTGGCGGCAATCTGATCGTCATCATTGGCGGCATCACAATCGTCATTTCGGCGGCGCTCGCATTCGTGCAAAACGACATCAAGCGAGTGCTTGCTTATTCGACAGTCTCGCAACTCGGCTACATGATGCTTGGTCTCGGCGCTGGGGCATGGCTACCAGCGGTTTTCCATATTTTCACACACGCGTTTTTCAAAGCCTGTTTGTTTTTGGGCGCAGGATCAATTAGCCACAGCGCGTCGCACCACTCGTTTGACATGAAAAAAGACATGGGTGGCTTGCGTAAAGTGATGCCGATTACTTTTGTCACTTGGATTGTTTCGACACTCGCACTTTGTGGCGTCTTTCCATTCTCTGGTTTCTTCTCTAAAGATGAAATTATCGACAATGTGGGTTACAACGGCTACAACACGTTCATGATCATCGGTCTCGTTGGTGCGTTTATGACTGCCGCATACATGACTCGTGCGACATACTTAACTTTCTTTGGTGAGCCTCGTGGTGCATCGGCTGGTCATGCAGATCACGGCGACGCACACGCTTCGCATGACGCGCACGATAATCACGACTCGCACGATAATCACGATGCACATAGTGCCTCGACTCCACACGAGTCAGGTTTGTTGATCACGGTCCCATTGATGATTTTGGCAGTGCTTGCGCTGAGCTCGGGATTCTTGAACGCAACTCCGTTTGGTGAGAGTTGGGAGCGAATGAAACTTTGGGTCGAACCACGGCCAGCAGAAGTTATTGAAGAAACTCATTCGGGTGGGCCAGGCGAGTCGCTGATTATTAATCTGCCGAGCGCAGAGGAGGGCGCCGCAAAGACAGTTTGTGGTTCGGCTCAACCAGAGAGTGGCGTTTGCTACGCACCAAAGTTGAAGCACGCACCATTTAAATGGTCCAAGGCGATGATTTCAATGGTCATAGTGTTTTTAGGCATTGCAATTTCGTGGATTCTCAGCACGCTTCTATTCACAAAGCGTGATCCTCGTCTTGTCGGCTTGACTCAGCGGGTAAAAGTTTTAGGCTTCGGGCACAAACTTCTGGTCAATAAGTATTACCTCGACGATTTTTACGAGAAGGTAATTGTCCGCACCGTTGCCTATCCCATCTCTCGAGCAGCGTATTGGTTTAATCAAAATATTTTGGATGGAATTCTGCATGGTTTTGCCAACAACACGCGCAAAATTTCAGGCTGGGTCTATAAGAACGTTGATCAGCGTGTTGTGGATGGCACAGTCAACAACTCAGCAACTTTCACAAAGTCTGTCGGCACTGCCGCTCAGCCATCGCAGTCTGGCAAGGTCAGCCAATATGGTGCGTTGTTGTTTAGCGCTGCGGCCGTAGCGGCGCTCGTTCTCGTAATTATTAATACTTAACTAGTCGGAAAAGGGGAAATTAAATATGAACATGCTGCAGGAGAACAACTGGTTGCTGAGCGTCGGCACATTCCTGCCAATGCTTGGTGTGGTCGTGATGATGCTCATACCGAAGGCATCTGATCAGAGCGTCAAACTTGTTGCACTTGCTACTTCGGTTGCGACTTTGGCGGTCGGCATCTTCACTGCTTTGAAATTTGATTTTGGCCAGGCAGAAAAAATGCAATTTGTTGCTGATGTCGAGTGGATCTCGGTGATAAAGAGTTCGTATCTGATCGGCGTTGACGGCATCAGCTTTCCGCTTTACCTGTTGAGCATGGTGATCACTCTGCTCGTCGTGATTTATTCGCTTGATCATGTTCCAAGCCCAGGCAAACCAAAAGCATTTTTCTCGCTGTTGCTAGTTCTACAGACCGGTATGGCCGGAACATTCATTGCTCAAGACCTGATTTTGTTCTTCGTGTTCTTTGAGCTCGTATTGCTGCCGATGTTTTTCTTGATCGGCGTTTGGGGTGGAGAGCAGCGTCAATATGCGTCGATCAAATTCTTCCTTTACACAATGTTCGGTTCTGCTTTGATGCTCGTCGCATTCTTGGCTCTGTTCTTCAAGACAGGTGCTGAAAGCTTCAGTATTCCGTATCTCGTAGAAAACGGCGGAAGTATTGCCAAGAATATCCAGATTTGGATTTTTGCAGGAATGTTCGTTGGCTTTGCAGTGAAAGTTCCGATGTTTCCATTTCATACTTGGTTGCCAGACGCTCACACCCAAGCACCAACTCAAGGTTCTGTAATTCTCGCGGCGATCTTGCTCAAGCTCGGTACCTATGGATTTGTTCGAATCGCTTTGCCGATTTTGCCTGACGCCGCACGTGAGTGGGCTCCGTACATCGGAGGCTTGGCCGTGATCGGCATCATTTATGGTGCGCTTGGTTGTCTTGCACAAACCGATATGAAGCGCTTGATTGCGTTTTCTTCAGTTGCGCACATGGGCTTTGTGATGCTCGGCATTTCAACGCTGACAAGTTTCGGTATCAACGCCGCGATGTTCGGAATGGTCGCTCACGGTTTGATAACCGGAATGTTGTTCTTCATTGCGGGAAGCGTCAAAGAGCGATACCACACACTTGAAATCGCAAAACTTGGCGGCATGCTCACGCAGATGCCACGCCTTGGGTGGATTTTTGGTTTCTGTGCAATGGCATCGCTTGGCCTTCCAGGTTTGGCTGGTTTCTGGGGCGAGTTTCCTGCAATCCTTTCGGCTTATAACCCTGCAGAAGGATTGAACGAAACTGTCTTTCGCATCTTTATGGTGATCGCCGCGCTTGGCACAGTGCTTGCCGCCGCCTATTTGTTGTGGATGTTTCAACGCATTGCGTTTGGTGCAGCTAAAAACAACTCAAGTCACGGACATTCAAGCGACGATGAACTGCATGACGTCACGACTTATGAGTGGATCGCCTGGACGCCGCTATTGATCGGCATTCTGGTGCTTGGCATTTTGCCGAATATTTTGTTCAGCGTTTTTGATCCCGCAGTGCAAGCAACGTTGAGTGTCTTCGGGGGATAACTTGCAGACACTTAACATCCTCGCTGCGCAATGGGTTGCGCCGACAATTGACTATCACGGCCTTGCACCTGAGTTAGTGCTGGCAGCTGGTCTTTGCGTGGTGTTGTTGCTTGATTTATTCATTGACGAGCGTAAAAAGTGGCTATTGTCGGTGATTTCTTCGTTTACTTTGCTTGCGGCGATGATTCCAGTGTTGACGCTTGCACTTTCTGAAACTTCAGTCAGGTCTATGTTCGACGGACGATATGTGGTCGACAATTTCAGTCTCGTGATGAAAGGCGTATTCCTTCTTGCCGGTTACGTCGTTGTGCTTCTCTCCAGCTCACACATTGAACAAGGCGAGTACTGGCGAGGTGAATACTGGTTCTTGTTGCTCTCAAGTTTGCTCGGAATGTTGATGATGACCTCATCTCGCGATCTCGTGAGTATTTTTGTTGCACTCGAATTTCTTTCAATTCCTGCTTACATGTTGGCAGCGTGGCGCAAACGAGATCCAAAGAGCAATGAAGCAGGCGTCAAATATTTCATGCTTGGCGTTTTTGCTTCAGCCGTGATGCTTTACGGCATGTCGCTTATGTACGGTGTCGCCAATTCGACTTTGCTAGTTGATATTGCGCCAAAACTCACTGCAACTGGCGATTTCTCGGCGGTGCATACTCTCGGTGTTGTTTTTGTGGTTGTTGGGTTTGCGTTCAAAGTTTCAGCGGTTCCATTTCATACATGGGCGCCAGATACATATGAAGGTGCACCAGCGCCAGTAACTGCATTTTTGTCAGTTGCATCAAAAGCGGCTGGCTTCGTTGCACTTGTGGTGCTTATCTACACTGCATTTCCGCTTTCAGAGGCGATTTGGCAGCCGTTCATTTGGGTGCTTTCAGCGCTGACGATGACGATCGGCAATGTCTTGGCATTGAAGCAGAAAAACATCGTGCGCATGATTGCCTACTCATCAATCAGCCAAGGTGGTTTCGTATTAATGCCACTTGCTGTTGCCGGCCTGGTTGGCTCTGGCAGCACTGCGCTTAGATCAGTTGTCCTTTACATGATTGTTTATGCGGCGACAAACCTCGGTATCTTCGCCGTTATCTTGGCGGTGTCAAACAAGACCCGCAGCGGAGACGTTTCTAGTTTCGGTGGACTTTTCTCATACGCCCCAGCACTGGGAGTGTTGATGACTTTATTCTT
>Ga0208594_1000395_pt1 | contig 9405 bp, 9 predicted proteins | sample LakMenEpi14Sep10_FD_150699 | JGI IMG/M metagenome (GOLD analysis project Ga0208594, IMG submission 150699) | Freshwater microbial communities from Lake Mendota, WI - 14SEP2010 deep hole epilimnion (SPAdes) | ecosystem: Environmental > Aquatic > Freshwater > Lake > Epilimnion/Euphotic zone ...
TCAACTTCGGGCATAAGAGACTTGAATTGGTTGCGAGATACTCCGCCGCCAATCAAAATAACTGGGCGGTCGCTCTTTGCGAGTAAGTCAGTTAGTTTTTCGAGCGACTTTTCGTCAAATTTACCGTTATGGAAATCTGCAATACTTTCGGCAACGTCGTCGCCTTCTCCGATTCGCGCGGGTGCCCCTTGCGCATCAAGACACACCTCCAAAAAAACTGGTCCTTTTCGTTCCGTAGATCCACTATTCACCAACTGAAAGAAGTCTGATTTTGCAATTGGTCGCTCAATTCTTCGGACAGATTTTGCAACAGCCCTGGCGATAGCGACTCCATCAACTTCTTGAATACCTCGTTGCCTCAACCCCTTATCCGCCAAATCAGAACTCTTAACCTGGCCACCAAGCACAAGAAGTTCACGGCTTTCTAAATATGCGCCAGCCAATGCCGTAACTAAATTGGTCAAGCCAGGACCGGCCGTTACTAGAACAAACGCCTTTCCATTTGACAAATTTGATTCGTTGAAATATTCGGCAGCAATTCCAGCAGACACCTCATGCACTACCGGAATGCAAACCATCTTTTGGCGTGCGGCGTTAAGCAAGTGCATGCTGTTTCCACCCGAAACAAAAAAACAATGGGTGTAGCCAAGATCGCAAAGCCAGCCAACCATCTCATCAGCATGTGTCACAGTTTTGCTCCCGATATAGAAAGTGTTTGCGCTTCTACTACCCGCGTCAATAACGCCTTTGATTTTTTGAATTTCTCGATTCTTACCCCACCACCATGATTCGGCAACAACAATGAATACTCGTCACCCGTATGTTTCTTGTCAGCGTCAAACGCATCTGAATACTTAGACCAATCAATTTCACTAATTTTAACGAGATCTGTTATTCCACTTGTCAATTTTGATTCATACTCAAATAGGTCACTTTCAATTTTGGAAATTGCCCTATCCTTCGCCTCAAAAATTATGGCTGCCTTGATACCACTCGCTACTGCTAAACCGTGAGGAACTTTGTAAGAACTACCAACCTCTAGGGCGTGCCCAAAAGTGTGACCAAAATTTAAAATCTTTCGCTCGGCCTTATCAAACTCATCAATTTCAATAAACCATCGCTTAGCAGACAGAACGTGACCGACCATTTTTGCAACATCCACTGGCGATCGACTTTGAGTAAGTTCTGAAAATTTTTTAAATTCGCTTTCGCCCTTGCAGAAGCAAATTTTTGATGCTTCAGCAAGTCCGCAGAGGAAATCAACTTCAGAAAGAGTCGCCAAGAAATTCGTATCTATGTAAATCTTCGCAGGTGGATAGATATTGCCTATAAGGTTTTTGATTGTGCGAGTATTGATGGAACTCTTGCCACCGACACAAGAGTCAACCATCCCCAACAACGTCGTCGGAACGTACACCCAAGAAATACCGCGCATATAAATTGACGCGGTCATTGTCATAAGGTCTTGAATAATTCCGCCGCCAACAGCGATGACAGTCGAATTTGACCTAACGCCAAACCTCTGCAACTCAATAATTATGTTTTCAACTGTCGAAAGGCTCTTATTTACCTCAAGTGCGTCAATAAAAATGAATTTTTCTGAGGCGACTTTACTAAACATCTCCTTAAATCGTGAGTCGGCAACGATCACCGAATCTTTGACGATTTGAATTTCGTCAAAAACCCCCAACCCAATTACGACTTCATAGTTGTGCGATTTAGAACTTACTGTTAATACAGTTCGCTCAGATAGGTCTGACATTGGCAAATCCCAAGTCGGCGACAATTGACTGACCAGTGATGCAGCTATTCAAGTCTGAACACAAGAAAAAAATTACATTCGCCAACTCTTCAGGCCGCACCAATCTACCGAAGCTTGTCCGTTCGCCGACCGAAAGCACCTGCTTTTCGGTCAGAACTCCCCGCGTCATTGGTGTGTCAATCACACCAGGCAGAATTGCGTTGACAAATATTTCTTGACTTGACAAATCTAATGCAACTGATTTAACTAAGCCACTCAGTGCAGATTTCGAGACAGAATATGAGAGTTTGTTCGGCCGAATTGCATCTTGCCAGATTGATGAAACAATACAAATCTTTGCGCCAGGCAGAATTTTGTTCTGAATTAATAACGACGAGAGAGTCGAGGCCACAAACTTGACATTCGCATTCAGGACTTCATCAAACTCGTCTGCTTTATATTCGACGATTGAGTCATTGAGATTTGAACCCTGTGCCCAAACGACTGCGTCAAATTGGGGCAACGAATTGAAGGACTCACCGTCGGCGATACCGTCACCGACTGCAACAAGGCTCTTCGGTTCGTTCGCCCTCCACGACCGCGAAGTTCGCCACACTTCAAAAATATTTTTCTCAAACTCGAGTGCGACAGCACTACCTATTGCGCCGAAACCACCGAATACAAGGCACCGCTTAGTAGGCACTAATTTGCTCCGATTTGCGTAATTCCGAGTTGTTCAGCAACAACAAAATTCGGCCTACCTTTAACTTCTTCATAAATCAATCCTAAATACTCAGCGATGATTCCGAGCATGAACGTAATCGCACCGAAGGCAAGCACTGCAATTGAAACGATCGAACCGAAACCCGCAAATGGAACACCGACCGCAATCCAGAACACAACACAAACAACCAGCGAGATCAGCGACAAAGCCGAAATCGCCACACCGCTTGCAGTAATGAACTTCAACGGTATGTATGAGTGTGAAAAAATGCCCTTAAATGCAAGATCGATCACTTTGAGCGAGTGTGCTTTGGACTCGCCTCCAAATCGCTCGGGTCGCTCTGCTTCAATACCGATTGACTTGAATCCAACCCAAGCGACCAAACCCCTAACAAAACGATTGCGCTCATTCATTGAGCGCACAGCTTCATAAACTTTTCGGTCTAGCAATCTGAAGTCTGAGGCGTTTTTAGGTATCCGATTGTCTGTCAATTTTCCGGCTAGCCAATAAAACGCTTTTGAATTAAAAGTCCTAATTGGACCTGTACCAACTCGTTTTGACACTTGCATATACACATTTTCATAACCGGCTTCCCACTTTCGAATGAACTCAGTTATCAATTCGGGTGGGTCTTGTAAGTCGGCTGTCATAAAAACACAGGCGTCTCCGCTCGCGTAGTGCAGGCCAGCAGTGATACCGCCGTCCATTCGAAAATTGCGCGCCAGGCGAATTACTTTAAATCGTGAGTCACCGGCGTGAATATTCTGCAATATTTCCCATGTGCGATCAGTCGAGCCGTTCTCGACTATCAACGTCTCAAAGTCGTAGCTTTGATTTTCTTGAAATACCAGTTTAAGTCGACGAACCAGTTCTTCGATACACAGTTCCTCGTTATACGCAGGGACAATAATCGAGATCAATTTTTTCAATTTATCCTCCGCCTTAGACTTTTTCTCTTACGAAATCGCTGATTGTCGAAATCATGTAATCAATCATTTCATCACTGAGCCCAGGGAAAACTCCGATCCAAAAAGCGTTGTTCGAAATTATGTTCGTATTAGTGAGGGATCCAGAAACTCGATGCTCGATGTTTTGGTAAGCCGGCTGAGCAAGCAAATTGCCGCCAAACAATTGCCGGGTACCGATTCGATGACTTTCAAGGTGCTGAACGAGGTCGTAGCGAGAAAATGGCACCCCAGGTCGAACTGTCAGCAAAAATCCAAACCAACTTGGCTCAGACTTTGGTGTCGACGCCGGCATAACGAAGAACTCTTCGAATTGTTTCAAGCCGTCAAAAAGTCGGCCGAAATTTTTTCGCCTTGCAGCAATAAAACTGGGCAACTTTTTGAGTTGCGCCACACCTACAGCAGCCTGCATGTCGGTCAGCTTTAAGTTATAGCCAATGTGCGAGTACGTGTACTTATGGTCATAACCATAAGGCAGACCGCCTAGTTGCCAGTCGAATCGACGACCGCACGTATTGTCTTCTCCAGTTGGGCACCAACAGTCTCGTCCCCAGTCACGAAGCGACTCAACAATTTTGCGCATGCTCGCAGTTTTTGCCAACACGCATCCACCTTCGCCCATCGTCACGTGATGAGCGGGATAAAAACTTGCTGTTGATAAATCTCCGAACGAACCAACAGGTTTGCCATCATATGTTGCACCAACTGCATCACACGAGTCTTCAATTACAAATAAATTATTTTCCTTAGCAATTTGCATCACAGCATCTAAATTAAATGGATTGCCAAGCGTATGCGCCATCACGATCGCCCTCGTCTTCGGCGAAATTGCTGCCTGCATATTCTCAGAAGTTGCGTCATACGTGCCGAGTTCGCAGTCGATAAACACTGGCACTAGTCGGTTCTGCACAATTGGGTTCACCGTCGTCGGAAATCCAGCCGCGAGCGTAATTACTTCGTCTCCGTCAACTAGAGCTCGTTCACCAAGTCGTTCTGATTTCAACGCACTAACTGCCAACAAATTTGCCGATGACCCCGAATTGCAAAGCATTGCGTGTTTAACACCCATTACTTTGGCAAATTCTTCTTCAAACTCGTGGGCGTATCGACCGGTTGTCAACCAAAAATCAAGCGAAGAGTCAACGAGATTTTTCAACTCGTCGCCATCAAAAACTTTGCCTGACACCGGAATTTGTGAAATACCGCCCAAAAATGGCTTCTTAGGAAACGCCTCGTCGTAATACTGGGCGGTTAGGTCAAGTATCCGCTGACGCAAGGCATCTTTTTTTGAATCGCTTTCACCGTCAGCCATGCCTTATAAATCTAACGGATTAGCGTGTCGGCTTCGTGGCCAGTCTGCGCGATGCGCAAGTTGCCAGCCGAATCACGATCAAGCAATGTGATGCTGCAATTGTCAAGACTGCGAATCACAAGTCGATCGTCGCTTAATAAAGAACCGATGACGGCATTGATCGCGACGAAGTGCGAAAAAACCACTGCGTTGGTTTCAAGAGACTGCACAAATTTCACGACCAAATCTCGAAATTCAACATACTCGCCGCCCAAATCAGCCCAAGTGCCTTGCATTGCCACTCGCAACCAGTCGACGCGGCCCGACATCTCAACACCACTCGGTGACGGAATCTCTGCAACCTCAGCACAAACCCGCACTGGAATCGTACGTAAATCTGCAAACGGCTTGGCTGTTTGCTGGCATCGCAACAGCGGGCTTGAAATTATTTGCACCGGCTGCCCAGCAAAAATCAGGTCAAGTTTCTTTGCTGCTTCACCGGCCTGCTTTCTACCGAGATCGTCTAGGCCTGGGTCAAGCGCAGTGTCCCATCCCGCCGAGGCACGACCGTGGCGGACGAGTGCAATCTGCAAATTATTCAAACAGCCAGCGGTCACGCGCTGGCCCACTTTCGCCGACTTTGATGAAATACTCAGTTCCAAATGCAAGTTTGAAAATGTCATCACTCATATTCAAAAAGAAAGATGTGTCAGTAATTTGGCTTCGATGACAAGCAATAGCCAATTTTTTTTGGTCACAATATTTTTCTACATTCACACGATGCGAAATCACGCTTTCGGGTTCACCCATCGGGTTTCCATCGTCTGCAGGCGCATCTGGATCAAAATCACCAATACCCTGCGACTCGCTAACAATTTCAGGATTCTTCATCGCCATGTCGCGCATTCGTCGAAATGCATCTCGATTTGTCGTCATCTGAAAAATGTTTGGCGTACCAGCGATCTCAGCCGCGCGCATACCAACTTTATAAACGGCGATGTGATCTGGATGTCCGTAGTTTCCGTGCCAATCATAAATAGTCACAGCGTCGGCATTCTCTTCTTTCAAAATTTTTGCCAAATTTTGCGCCGCAACTTCAACATCCGCATTTATGAAAGCACCAGGGTCGCTATTCTGCGACCACCCTGTCATCCCTGAATCTTTGTAGCCGAGCATCTCGAGTCGGGCTATACCCAAAACTTTTGCTGATGCTGCAACTTCTTTTGCTCGTCGATCAACAAGCGTCTCGCCCGGCTCTAAATCTTGCGGCACTTCACCATGCGCACCATCTGTCGCAACAACCAGCACAACTCGATGACCTTCGGCGCTTGCTCGTGCAATGGTGCCACCTGTTGCCAAGCACTCATCGTCAGGGTGAGCGTGAAAACAAACAAGCGTCGACATGCTTTTTATTTCCCGCCGGTGCTTTGCTTGACGACACCACGCGTAATCAAATTATCAACGTTTTCAACACCCCAAGATTGCAAAACTTCGCGCGTATTTTCGCCAGCGACTACCGGCCCATGTGAAACTGTCGCCTCAGTGCGTGAAAATCTCGGTGCGGGCGCCGGCTGAACCACACCATCAACTTCGATAAAAGTTTGTCGCGCCACATTATGCGGATGTTTCGCCGCTTCACTCATCGTCAAAACTGGCGCAAAACAAACATCAGTGCCTTCCATGATTTGACACCATTGCGCCTGTGACTTGGTAGCAAAAACGGCGGTCAAGCGTTGCTTCAACTTCGGCCACATTGTGCGATCTTGTTGATTGGCAAATTCAACATCACCAGTCAGACCAGTTAATTGCAACAACTGTGCATAAAACTGTGGCTCAATCGACCCAATCGAAACGAACTTGCCGTCACTGCATTTATAGACATCATAAAAGTGTGCGCCGGTGTCAAGCATGTTGGTGCCACGCGCATTTTCGTTATGAAGTCCAATGTTTTTAAAGCCCCAAAACATCGACATCAAAATCGCTGAACCGTCAACCATCGAGGCATCAACAACCTGACCGGCACCACTTCGTTGCGCTTCAAGCAACGCGCAAACAACACCATATGCAAGCAACATTCCACCACCACCAAAGTCACCGACCATGTTTAACGGCGGCACGGGTGCCTCGCCCGCACGCCCAAAATGCGCCAACGCACCAGCAAGCGCGATGTAATTAATGTCGTGCCCAGCAGAGTTTGCATACGGTCCGTCTTGCCCCCAACCAGTCATTCGACCAAACACAAGTTTTTTGTTTCGCGCTAGGCAAACATCTGGCCCGACACCAAGTCGTTCCATCACGCCCGGTCTAAAGCCTTCAATCAGCGCATCTGCTCGGTCTACAAGTTGGAGCAACGCCTCAACACCGTCGGCATGTTTCAAGTCAATTGCGACATTTTTTCTTCCGCGCTGCATTACATCCCAATTCGAACTTGCTGAATCGCGCACCGCCTGCACCCGCTCAACGCGCACAACTTCGGCACCCATATCGCTAAGCATCATCGCCGCAAACGGCCCTGGGCCAATACCAGCAATTTCAATAATCTTGTAACCCGCAAGCGGGCCGTGAGACGTACCGCCGCCAGACATCAGTGTTTCGCCACGAAATCAGTAATTAACTCGACTAAGAATCCCCAAAGTGGCTTCGGCATGTCGTGCCCCATGTCTTCGACTAAAACAAATTTTGCATTAGGGATCAATTCTGCCGTGCGCTCACCACCCGAAGGCGTGATCAAAGTGTCGTCTTTACCGTGAATGACAAGAGTTGGCGTCTCAACCGCACTAAGTTTGTCGGCACGACGACCTGAAGCGTAAACCGCTGCAAGTTGCCGGTCTGAACCTTGTGGGTAATACATTCGATCGAAGTCGCGTGCCGCAGAAGTTTTCGAGAATTCATCGCTGCGATATTTCTTTGAGTGGTACACCTGGTAGACAACCGAATGTTCGATGAAGCCTTCGCGATCAGACGGTGCAGGAGTCAACAATGCACTTAACGCCTCAGGAGTACCCTGACCATATTCTGGCTCGCCGGGCATCGACATCACCGAAATCAGAGTGCGCACTCTTGTCGGGTGCTCAATTGTCATAACTTGGGCAATCATTCCGCCGAGCGAAACCCCAAAAATATGCGCGCGATCAATTTTCAGAAAATCCAACAATCCCACAACATCGGCAGCCATATCAGAAAGCGTGTATGGCACTGGCGGCACAGGTTCTTCCATTAACGCTGCAGTTATCACACCGTTTAAATCAACTTTAACTCCATCGAACTTTGTCGATAATCCACAGTCGCGATTGTCGAAACGAATTACATACAAATTTTTAGCGGCAAACATTTTGCAGTATTCAGGATCCCACTTCACCATCTGCGCCCCGTGACCCTCAATTAAGACAAGCGCAGGGTCCTTCGGATCACCAAATGTGTCGTATTCAAGTTCAATTGTTGGCGAAATTTTTGCACGGGGCATATGTATGTTCTCTTTTTCGACTCTCAGTCAATCTATATAGTGACTAAAGACTATGTCTGAAGCGCTACTTTCATATCGATCGCCCGGACGCGTCAATTTGATTGGCGATCACACCGACTATACGGGTGGCCTTGTTTTGCCAATGGCGATTGATCGGTATACAACAATTAGCGGCACCCGCACGCCTTCAACGATTCGGCTTCGCAGTCAAAACGAACCAGAACCAGTCGAGTTCGAATTGCCGATTTCGTCGCCCGAAAAAGTTTCTCCGAGTTGGGGTCGTTACGTTGCTGGGGTGGCCGCTGAAATGCAAAATCATGCCCACGGTTTTGATGGCGAAATTTCATGCACCATCCCGATTGGTGCCGGTCTTTCGTCGAGTGCCGCACTTGAAGTTGCGACTGCGCTCGCCCTCGGCGACACAAGCACACCAATAGAGCGCGCAAAACTTTGTCAACGCGCCGAGGTTCGTGGCGTTGGTGTTCCTTGCGGAATTATGGATCAACTTACTGTCACATCTGGTATCCGCGACCATGCTCTACTTATTGACTGCCACAAACTTACGATTTCGCCAGTGCAACTGCCTACCGATGTAAAAGTCATCGTGCAGTTCATCGCCGAGCGCAAGCTGACTTCAAGTGGCTACGCCGAGCGCGTCGCCCAATGCAACGCGGCTGAACAAGTCGTCGGCCCATTACGCCTTGCCAACTTGTCGTCACTTACTTCAATCAGTGACCCAACTGTGCGTCGTCGTGCGCGACATGTTGTCAGCGAAAACCAACGTGTCCGTGACTTTGCAACGATGCTTCAAACAGGCGACATCAAGTCTGCAGGCAAACTAATGATCGAGAGTCACAATTCTCTCGATCACGATTTTCAAACTTCAACACCGCTGATGAACAACGCCGTCGAATCGGCGATCGCGCAACCCGGTGTCTTCGGCGCACGCATGACCGGCGGCGGCTTTGGCGGTTGCATCGTCATATTGGCTGATGCCACAGCAAAAGTCGACGGCTGGCAAGTCCGCGCCGTCAACGCCGCCTCCCAAATCAACTAGCAGTTACCCGAGGAGTCGGCGCTTTTGTTCGTCGAACTCGGATTGCGTGATCGAACCGCGCAACAACATCGCTTCAAGACGCTCAAGTTGTGCCACAACTGGGCTCGCATCGGCGTTGCGGCCAGTGCGCGCGTGAATTGCCTCGTGAATAATGTTCTGCACCT
>Ga0208594_1000399_pt1 | contig 9355 bp, 5 predicted proteins | sample LakMenEpi14Sep10_FD_150699 | JGI IMG/M metagenome (GOLD analysis project Ga0208594, IMG submission 150699) | Freshwater microbial communities from Lake Mendota, WI - 14SEP2010 deep hole epilimnion (SPAdes) | ecosystem: Environmental > Aquatic > Freshwater > Lake > Epilimnion/Euphotic zone ...
ATCATTACTCTAATCAGACAGCCAAAGGATGTGGAAATTGAGGATGGCTTATGTTTCCTGAAAGTTGTGATTGATGCTTACCATTCAAATACGAGATCATCTACTGTTACAGTCAGAAAACACATAGCTCACCTGGACACATACATGAGAGATGTTGCAAAGGGTGATGTTACCAAACTATGTGCTCATACTAGAAGTTTACTATATGAGCTGAATGCAGCAGGAGAAACAACCATGGACCTTATTACCAATTTGTTATCAGCAATGCAGAAAGCACCTGATACAAACTTCCAGAGATGGTTATCTAACCAGATTGATCTATGGTCAGTCAGAAAGAAGGATTGGAAGGAAGATGGAAGTGATCTGATGGAAGAAGCAGAACTTTATTACAAAGAAGCAAAGTCCAATGGAACTTGGGGAAAGAAAGCATCCAATACAGATACAATGTATGCATTTCAGGCTACAAGGGATGAGGATCCCGAGTACCAAGCCCAAATGGATAGCGACACTAAACAGATAGCTATGATGCACTCACCAGCCTTTGATAACATCTCTGAAGTGACAGCCCTAACAGCTCAGTTGAAGCAATTCAATGACAATAATAAATGGGACAGAGGTCACACTATTGCAACAAGAGATGATGACTCTAAATACAAATGGAAGTTGAAGGCACCAAAGGATGGAGAATCCACAAGCAAGATGGTTCTATCAGATGGGAAGAGAAAGAAGTACCACTGGTGTGAATACCACAAAATATGGACTATCCATTCACCCAAGGAGTGTAAGAAGCAACCAACAGGGAAGAACAAGGGAAGGAAGGCTCTCTACAAGAAGGCAATAAAGTATGGAGAAAAGAAGAAAGCCTACATGATAGCCAAAGCTGCCCTTGCAACCCTCGCAGAAGATGATTCAGCTAGTGACCAAGAAAGCAACACTAGTGTATCTGACGATGATTCCAATGCATCATCAATAGATGGTGGGAAGTACAGTGACGAAGAAGGAAGTGACTCATCTTGACAGATGGGGCTCGAGGAATGGAAACATTTAATACCTCGTGCAGCCCACCTCTACATACTGATATATTCTGTACCAATCTACATATGGAATCTACTTAAGAGAATCATGAACTACATTTACACTATATTGAAAATAATAAAAGAAATAATAATTTACATAATGTCAATCGACATCAATACATGTTACATATATATGAGATCCATAAAAATAATAAAAACAAAACAAAAATACATGAAACAATGGAGATCAAACTTAGCCAGACTCAATAACAAAATAAAAGATCACATGTTGGACAATTACAAGGTGATTGACTATGAAGTGAGAAAGCCATCACAAAGATCCAACATAACATGGAGACCATACGGTTACCATAAGTGGAGAAGATCTACTATAGCTCGAAGAAGATGCATCAAGTACATACAAAGATTGCATAAAACTATAGAAGTGAGATCTACAACGAAGAAGTCCAAACCCATAATGCATTTTGACACTGACTCATATGATATCTTAGTGGACAATTGCTGTAGCCAATCAATTACAAACAACCTACAGGATTATATTAAACCACCAAAGCTATCAGACATGAGGATCAAGGGTTTTAATGGAAACACCACAAAGACAAGAGTGGGAACAGTAAGATGGAGGATACACGATGATGAAGGAAGGATTCATTGTATATTGTTACCCAACACTTACTATTCACCACATGCTGAAAGCAGACTGTTATCACCTCAACATTGGGCTCAAATAGCAAAGAATGGAAGAGGAACCAAATGTACTACATACCATGATGCAATCATATTGGAATGGGATAATCAGAAGTTCAAGAGGACCATACCAATAAATCACAAGACAAGGAATGTAGGAATAATCACTACACCAGCAGGGATAAGTGAATACCTACATGAATGTGATAAATATGAAAAGGAACATCAGGTAATAGCATTCCCAACAACCATTGAGAAGGATGTTGACTTACCAGTGGTAACAGATGACGAAGAGGAACTAGATGATCATGATAAAACATCTATTGTATCTGAACAACCTGAGACAAAAGAGAACGCAGAAAGATCAAGCCCATTACAAATAGGATTTGATGAAACTCAGAATGATATCATAGATGAACATCCAACCTTCCTGGATGATGTGCAAGAGTACATGCATTGGCATTACAGATTGAACCATGCTACAAATGCAATAATGATCAAGCTAGCAAATAAGAAAATGCTACCTCAAAGGATCACACAGATACTAAAGAAAATGGAGAAGCAAAGGACAAAGCCACCCATGTGTAATGATTGCTATTGTGCAACAGCATCCAGAACACCATGGAGAGGTAAACCGAAGAAGGATGACAAGAAAATGTTAGATAGAAGATTAAAGATGAAACCAGGAGATGTTGTTTCAGTGGATCAGCTGGAATCCTCAGTACCAGGTCTATTAGGTCAAATGACAGGTATACCCACAACACAAAGGATAAGAGGAAGTTCAGTATATGTGGATCAAGCATCAGACCTTAGTTATATCTACCACCACACATCACTAACATCAGAAGATACTGTTAAGGGTAAAGAAGCCTTTGAAGCCTATGCCAAATCACATGGAGTACATATAAAACACTACCATGCTGACAATGGAAGATTCAAAGACAACGCCTTTCTTAAAAGTATACAAGAGAATCATCAGACCATCAGCTTCTCTGGAGTAGGAGCACATCATCAAAATGGTATTGCAGAAAAGAGAATAGGAGATCTGCAAAGAAGAGCAACAACATTACTGCTTCATGCACAAAGAAGATGGCCAGATGCTATAAACAGCCACCTTTGGACTTATGCAATTAGAGCAGCAAATGATTGTAGAAACAATGCACCAACTAGAAAAGATGATGAATGCCCCATATCTAGATTCTGTGGAACAGAGAGAGTACCAGCCATTAAGAACCAACATCACTTTGGATGCCCAGTATATGTCTTACAACAGGAAATCCAAAATGGTAGGAAAGCAAGAAAGTGGCAGGACAGAACAAGAATAGGAATTAATCTTGGATACTCATCAAGACATGCACACTCAGTATCATTAGTCTTGAGCTTACAAACAGGATTAGTATCACCACAATTTCATTGTTCATATGATGACCTGTTTGAAACGACAACAGGAACTCAGGCAAGATCCATACCAAAATCACAATGGCAATATAAAGTTGGATTTGTAAAGGAACCCAATAAACCAACTATCATGAGAGTAGAACAAGAAATCGGTAACATACCATTCAATGCTGAAGTAATACCACCAATTGTTCTAACACATCCTTATGAGGGAGGTTATGAGGGAGATATGGATAATGCTGAGATAAACGAAGAAGACAACGACTCTGCTGATGAAGAAGATGAAACATCTATTGCAGATGATGCACCAGCAGAACAAAATGTCACACCTTCACCAGGAGATAGAGAATATGTAACAAGATCAGGAAGAATATCCAGACCACCAGAAAGATTGCAATACACTGCTTTTGAATCATTATTGGAAGAATATGATTACCAAGATGAAGACAAATGGTGTGAAACGGATCTACTAGCTTTCAAAGCATCAACTGATCCTGATACCATGTATCATCATCAGGCAATGAGAGAACCTGACCGAAACAAATTCTTAAAGGCTATGCAAGATGAATGCACAGCACATTACAAAGAAGGAACATACAAACTCATCAAGAAAGCTGACATGCCAAGTGGAGTGCCACTATTATCCAGTGTATGGCAAATGAAAAGGAAAAGAAAACCATCCACAGGAGAAATCAGCAAATACAAAGCAAGACTTAATGTCAATGGAAAGGAGCAAGTTCAAGGAGTACATTATGAAGAGACTTATGCACCAGTAGTCGGATGGGCAACCATTAGATTCTTCATGACATTAGCCATCATAAACAATTGGCACACAAGACAACTTGATTTTGTACTAGCATTTCCACAAGCTGATATTGAACGAGAATTGTATATGAGACTACCAGCAGGTTTCTCAATTGAAGGTTTAAACTTAACTGAAGAAGAAAAGAAGGAACACGTTCTAAGGTTAGACAAGAACCTTTATGGTCAGAAACAAGCAGGTAGAGTATGGTATCAACATTTGAGAAAGAACTTGATTAAATTGTGATTCAAACCAAGTGAACATGATGAATGTGTATTCTACCATGGAACAACAATCTTTATAGTCTATACAGATGACACTATACTCCTAGGACCAGATAAGAAGGAGATTGAGTCAATCTACAAGAAGCTAGATGCAGCATTTAAGATTGAGGACCAAGGAGAACTAAGTGATTACTTAGGAATCAAGATCGTACGAAACTCAGATGGAACCATGGAATGGTCACAACCAACATTGACAAATTCAATATTGAAGGACTTAGGACTAGTGGATGTCAAAACAAGTAATCAACCAACTACTAGAACAACTCCATCACTCACCACAGTTATATTGACTAGTCATGATGAAGAACCAAACCATGATGAATCCAAAAGCTTTAACTACAGGCAGGTTATAGGAAAGCTCTTATATCTAGAGAAGTCAACTAGACCTGACATAGCATGTGCAGTACATCAATGTGCTAGGTTCAGTGCTAATCCTAAAACCAAACATGCTGAAGCAGTCAAAAGAATTGGAAGATATCTACTAGCAACAAAAGACAAAGGACTCATTATGAAACCAGACAAAAGTGGTTTGGAATGTTGGGTTGACTCAGCACACGCATCAGAATGGAGCAATAAGACAGCCAGCAATGACCCATGCACAGCAAGATCCAGAATGGGATATGTCATTAGATATGCTGGATGCCCCATGCACTGGGCCTCCAAGATGCAAACTGAGATTGCCTTATCCACCACTGAAGCTGAGTACATAGCACTATCTCAATCTATGAGGGAGGTACTACCAATTATGTGGTTATTACAAGAAGCACATGACCATGGCATACCAGTACTAACCAACCCACCAAAGATACATTGCAAAGTTTTTGAAGACAATGCAGGAGCAATTGAGATAGCGAAAGTACCAAAGATGAGACCAAGAACTAAACACCTGAACATCAAATACCATCACTTTAGAGAGGAAGTCAAGAAAGGGACTGTCAGCATCTACCATGTAGGAACCAAGGATCAGATAGCAGACATATTTACCAAACCCTTAGATGAAAGCCTTTTCAAAAGTTTGAGGGTAAAGGTGATGGGATGGTAACATGATCACTCTATACAGATATGACGAAATGAGGGAGTGTGAGGATATACTACATATACTACCAATTAGGAGCAATGCAGCAGACGGACAACGCACAGCGGACGGCTAATGCACCACCGTACGCTACCGCCAGGCTACCTATACCCCTAACACCGTACCTACTAACAGCTACGTACATGTAATATATTAAATATAATAATAAACGCTACCGGTACGTTTCCTCATACCTTAAGAATGATTATACAGACTACCTACAGACAAACTACAAGCACGCCCGTCCACGAATGCCGTACTTCTACGTAGAGCAGTACTACACACAAGATTTGCAGCACCTGCTACAGCCTACTCATTTATGAGAAGGGCAGGTGACTATTTTCTGCCTAACCCGTACACGTCACGTACGTAGCTCTACAGAGTGTACCGGAAAATACGTATCACAAATTTATTTTTAAGAGAAATATTGACAGAGGACCTACAGTCACCACAGTCAAATATTTCTCTCTCTACGAACACCCGTAATTCAATTCATCAGTGAATTCTACCAAGAGGTAGGTTTCGTCGACGTACGAAACCCTACACGATATTATTTATAACTCTAGGTAGAGTTATCAGAACACCACCAAATTTTGCATGGTGTCTTACAGTATATACCTGAAGGTATCTGGCTACTCAGATCCTACAGAGGAGCCAGGATTCTGAAATCCTACAGCCCTACAGGTAGGTACCCCATAGGGGAGGTGTCAGAAGACCCCCTGACACTATTCAATCAAACTTGGGATTGAAAACATATCTAATCGTAGAAACCCGTAAGAGCTAACTCTCAGAGAGCTCACAAATAGTTTCAAGCCTTAAAATTAACATCACTACGTAAAATAAGTAAATTCAACATAGCCTATTTGCCCTTACCTTTTTAAACCAAAAGTAAGTAACGCGACCCTGATAACCTCCTCGTTGCACTGATCAAGCTGAGGATCAAGGTTATCTTCACACGCTTCCTCTGCGCTAAGACGCACTGACTGGGACGTCCACCAGGAAGAGGTTTCCAACAGCCTCTGGTCCAGAACCAATAACGAGGTTTCCTCAAGGCAGGTTACCAGGTACCAGTACCACTAAGGAGGGTATTCAAGGCAATCCCCAAGGTCATCAGAACCTAAAGAGGCGCACAGCTCGTCACCCCGGATCCTGCATCCATAAGGAGAGGAACTCCAAGCAGTTTCAGGTCAAGGAACCTACGAAGGAGGACAACCCAAGGCGGAGTCCAAATCAAAACGCAAAGTACGATCCAAGGAGAATACCAAGCGCAAACCTAAATATCAGCGCATCGCTGATAATATTAACTGTTGTATCGTTTACCATTGTTCTCAGCGCTTCTTGGCATATCGTTTGCACCCTTTACTTCGTTTGATTGTTGTATTTTAGTGCCTTTACTCTCGCCTGCTGCCAAACGTGCCCGCTGGTTACAACTCGGAACTGACGAGTGGTACCTCGACGAAATCAAGAACGACTACGCTGACCCTGACGAAAAGGGATACCTAAGGGAGGACGTTGGCGATTATATCCGCAAGACTTTACGTGGATACGCAGAAGCAGACTTTGAGTTCCTAGGTTTACATTTACCTGGAGCACCAGACGAATTTCAACCAGGAACGGAGGTGGAAGAGGAGTATATCCCGACGAGACTTCTGTACAAGCCCGATTGGTTGGTACTAAACCCAAGAGTAACCAAATACAGCACTTTCAAGCTGTACCATTGGCTCAAGAACTGTCAGCATTGGGATACGAAGGTCCATACCAATAGTACCCATTGGTTGAACGTCATCGAGACGGAAGAGCTAGAGACGGAGTCTTATCTGGCACTTGCACCTTTCAGAAAACCAGAGATCGTTCCATTCCTAACCGAAGAAGCTCAGGAAGCTTTGAACTACCTCGTCGACCAAGAAGAAGAAGAGTCGTGCATTTACTGGGATATTGAGTTGAAATACCACAAGGTTGAGGGATTGAACTTAACCATTGAGGATCATAGGCCCATTCCAACCTACAAAGGTGGAAACAAGATCCAGATACCAGTAATCCAGTGGTACCTCAGCAAGAAAATTGAAGAGTGGGTAGCACTTGGAGGTGAAAGGCTACTAGACAAAGGTCAGAACTTGGCAGATTTTTCTGGGAACAATAAATTCAAGAGGGAATTCTATTGGGACCTGTGGCAAGATCTGGACAACCTAAGGGCTCAAGCAACAGCAGTATCTACTGTGGCAACTTACCTTGAGAGAGCTTACCTGGAATCCAAGGGGATCCAAAGGGAGAGAGCACAATCATTTGATACTCAGACTTAGGATTTTAAATTGGGAATAGAAATTAATTCTGTATAGCTGCTTTTATCTTTGCTTGTCAAACTTTGTTTTTTATTCATCCACACTACCATCTACCAACCACTACAAGTCAGAAAACTGGAATACTCAACAAGTCAAGAGGATAGTGGAGCATTTGGTGAAGTGGACATACCTGAAGAACAGAGATTAAAGGAAAGACAAGTGGAAACTCAAGTGGGTTGGAGTTACAGACCCAAAGATAAAGTAAGAGGGCAAAACACAAGGAAGGTATTGGAGTTATATACCAAACCAACCAGAAGACCAGTCTATAGCCTACAGATATTGTGTTTGATTGCAATCTCAAGGAATAATCATCCAGAGGAACAGATCTACACTTTAAACTTCGCTATCAAGGATCCAGAGAGGATTATACAGATCCCAGATCCATATCCAAGACCTATTGGATTTAACCTTCAGCCTTTTACTGAACTACAACTGGAAAGGTTTATAAAGCCAAGGTACCAAGACTGGGTAAAAGCAGGAGGTTACCGTCTATATCTTGAAAGAAAGGGGTGGTTAGAGGACCCATTCTACATTGATCTTTGGAAAGTCATTGAAGAAAAGGAGAATAGGTTACTGGTGACAGATACTAGTGTAATAAAGAATGTCTGCCAACAGGAGACAAACCAGGAGCCAGGCACCAATGCCCCCTGAAGACAATCCAAATAATAATAATGATTCTGATTCTGGAGAGCAAGAACCTCCAAGAGCAAGAAGGGAAACTCCCCAGCAGCAAAGGAGAGCAAGAGAGGATCAAAGGAGACGTCCTCAGGAGAGAGACCCAGAGGATTTCAACTTTATGCCTCAACATGCTAACCCAGGAGGTAATCAAGAACCAGATGAACCTAATAATGAGAATGTGGATCCAAATCAGCCTAATCCACCTCAGGATCAACAGAATCCAGAGCAGCAGCAACCTCAACAACCGCAACAGCAACCAAATATTCCTCAGGGACAGCAGAATGTACCAGGACCAGGCCAACAGCAGCAAGCACCTGCTCCACAAGGTCCACCTGTTCCAGATCCAACTCAAGAAGCATTGAATAGATTGATGGGGATGTTAAGACAATACCCTCATTATGCACAAGCATTAGACCCTATTACTGGAAATCTAATCTATCCAAGACTTGTACCAACACCCATGAGACCAATGGACGTAGCCCAAGAGCACCCATTGGATTATACCACTCCTCAAACCATTAAGTTCTATAATAAGGGCATTGAGAAGTTGGCTGGTGATCCATTTGATGGAACACTACTATTCACATGGCTGATCAAGGTACAAGATAAAGCTTTAATGATGGCATGGACAAGGATCTTAACCATTGATGACAAACTTCTAACTACTAACTTTTCTGAGATATCCTTGGACAGAGTGAGAGCACATGCTCAGCTTATTCAAGAAGAAGGAGGAAGAGCAGCACAGAACTCGACCATGCTACTCACATGCCTAAAAGCCTCCATCACTAATGCAGTCTATACCAAAGTATATCTCTTAAAGAAAACATATATCATTACTCTAATCAGACAGCCAAAGGATGTGGAAATTGAGGATGGCTTATGTTTCCTGAAAGTTGTGATTGATGCTTACCATTCAAATACAAGATCATCTACTGTTACAGTCAGAAAACACATAGCTCACCTGGACACATACATGAGAGATGTTGCAAAGGGTGATGTTACCAAACTATGTGCTCACACTAGAAGTTTACTATATGAGTTGAATGCAGCAGGAG
>Ga0208594_1000401_pt1 | contig 9349 bp, 7 predicted proteins | sample LakMenEpi14Sep10_FD_150699 | JGI IMG/M metagenome (GOLD analysis project Ga0208594, IMG submission 150699) | Freshwater microbial communities from Lake Mendota, WI - 14SEP2010 deep hole epilimnion (SPAdes) | ecosystem: Environmental > Aquatic > Freshwater > Lake > Epilimnion/Euphotic zone ...
CCGCCGCAGCCCTGCTCGCGCATCGCGCACGCGGGCGCAAGTAGTCATGCGCATCGCACTCGTCGGCTGTGGCCGAGTGGCAAAGCACTACCGCTCAATGCTCGCTGACCCTTTGTTGAGCGATGTCAAGGTCGTCGGTGTGGTCGACATAGATGCTGCGAAGCGCGACGAGTTCGCGAAACACTTCGGTGCCGTTGCTGCTCAGACAGTTGAAGAATGCATAGAAAAATGCACTCCGGATCTATTGGTCATAGCGACGCCATCTGGTCTGCATGCTGAGCACACTCGTGTCGTGCTCGAGCACGGCAAACATGTGCTTGCCGAAAAACCGGCAGCCATGTTGCCATCAGAGATCCGTTCACTCGATGCGCTCGCCAAGGAACGTGGGTTGATGTATGGCGTCGCCTTCCAAAATCGTCTCAACCCGGCCGTGCGTCTGCTGCGTGAAGCGGTCACTGAGTCTCGGTTCGGTGCGGTCACGAGTCTGTCAGTGCGTCTTCGTTGGTCTCGAGAACAGGCGTACTACGAAGACGGTTGGCATGGCACCTGGAAGATGGACGGTGGTGTCATCAATCAACAGGCAATTCATCACGTCGATGTGTTGCAGTGGCTGTTCGGACCGATCACGGAGGTTTCGGCCGCAATCGGTAACCGCCTCAATCGTCTCGAAGCCGAAGACACACTCGTCGCTTCATTTCGTACTCACACCGGAGCACTCGGCACAATCGAAGCCACCACTGCGGCACGCCCCCGCGATTTTGAGGCGTCGCTCACGGTCACTGCAGAGGGTGGTGTCGCTCGGGTCGGTGGTATCGCCCTCAACCTCGTCGAAGAGTTCGACTTTGTGTCGCCTCGCGGCGACGATGCCGAGCGTGCGAAAGAGTCCTCAATCCAGGTTCCGACGGGTTATGGCCTCAGTCACGCACCACTACTTCGCGACATCGCTGATCGTGTGAAGGCTGGGCGAACCGATGCGCCGGTGAATGCGATCGACTCGGTGCATACGTGCGAGGTAATCCACGCCCTCTACCGAAGCGATGAGCTGCACAGCTGGGTGAGCGTGGGGGAGCAGACGCAGTCGGCAAGACTTGGAAAGGGCCCACTATGACCGAGATTCAAAACAAATTCCCAGGCAAGGACGTCACGCCAGAAGACTTGGCAACGAAGTTCCCGCTCGTCGCCAAGCGCGACCCTGACCACTTCTCCCGCTTCACCGTGGCGGGCGTCGAGTTTGGTGGCAAGGAAGTGCCGATAATGGCCGGTCCCAACATGGTCGAATCCAAGGAACTCATCGTCGACATCGCGACGAACGTCAAGCAGCGCGGCGCGCACTTCTTACGTGGCGGTGCGTTCAAGCCATTGACCTTTCCGTATCGCAGCGCCAAGTACAACGAGACGCGCGAACAAGGCATCGAGTGGCTCGGCGAAGCAAAGCGAGTCACGGGCATCCCGGTCATCACAGAAGTGATGGAGGAGCGCTACCTCCCGCTCGTTTGTGAGGTGGCGGACATCATCCAGATTGGTTCTCGCAACATGCAGAACTATCCGTTCCTCACTGCGTGCGCGCGCACCGGCAAGCCACTCATGTTGAAGCGTCACTACGGTGCGTCGTTGCGCGATTGGCTCGGGGCTGCCGAGTATTTGCTCGTTGAAGGAAATGAGAAGGTCATGCTCTGCGAACGCGGCATCACCACGGCACACACGCACCGCGCGACGTCGCGTTTCTTGCTCGACCTGCAGGTGATACCGGCAGCCAAGGAACTCACTCATCTCCCGGTCGTTTCCGATCCGTCACACGCCACGTTCTGGGCGCCCTGGGTCACGCCGATGGCGCTTGCATCGGTGGCTGCAGGTGCAGATGGTCTCATGATCGAAGTGCACCCGACACCGAGCGAGGCTGCTGTCGACCCGCTTCAGCCGCTCGACTACAAGCAGTTCGGAGACATGGTGCAGCAAGTGCACCGCGTGCGAGATGCCGTCAGACGCACTGCTTAACGACCTTCGCCGGGTCGTCACCAACGAGCTGCCAGAAAGGCTGCCCAGCGTTATTGCCTTCATTGTTGGCGCCAACCCATCGAAGGGTGCGCGTTCACCAAAACTCTGGAACGCCGCATTCGCGGCGCTGGGTGTTGATGGTGAGATGTTCCCGCTTGACGTACCGCAGGAGAACCTGTCGGTGCTGCTACAGATGCTCGAGGGTGATGCGCGTGTCGTTGGTGCAGCCGTAGCTGCGCCATACAAGGCGGACTTCGCGCAACTCTTGGGTGATCGTCTCGCCCCTGCCGCCAAGCACTGCGGATCAATCAATCTCATGTCACGCCCGGGCAACCAGAACACACCGCGTGAGCCAGTGTCCGCCTCTTCCGCACACTTCATCGGTAGCAATACCGATGGAATCGCCGCTGTTGAGTCACTGCGCGAGCGATGCCCCGATTTTGCGGCGTCGAAGGTGCTCGTGCTTGGATGCGGTGGCACTGGTCGGGCCGTGATTGCGAGCCTGCTCAATGAGATGTCGCCAAGTCATGTCTTTGTCGCAGTGCGAAGTGAACGCCACGTGAAGTGGCTGAATGGCTTGGGTGTGCAGCCGGTTACAGCGAATGTGGACGCCGTTAATCTCTCGCAATTCGGTGTTGTCGTGAACTGCACCACGGTTGGTTGGGGAGACCAAGCTGAGGCGTCCCCGCTCACTGCCGCGCAGATTGCCCGGCTCTCGGCCGATTGCACCGTCTTTGATGTGGTGTATCAACCCGACCCGTCAGTGCTATTGCAACGAGCCAAGGCTCGCGGGCTTAGCACGCTCTCGGGTACACGGATGAACCTCTTGCAGGCAGTGATTGCATTCACCACCGCAAATCTTGGCGCAGACGAGCACATCGTTGCATCCGCAATGAAACAAGCTGCCGGCTGATTAATTGCGATGAGCCGCATCAGTGTTTCACCAACGCAGCGTGCAGACGTTGCTGTGCTCAAGCGCAACCTGGAACTCTGGCCGGTGTTTCGCGAGGTGCTCTCGGGGTTTTCGGTACTTGAGCTCGAGACCATCAAGACACCGTTGAACGTGCGGGATTCATTCAGGATTGCGAAACACGTGATTGCTGACAAAGCAAGCATTGGCTACGCGTCTATGGCGGCACAGTTACAGCGATCCGGGGTGAAAGTGCTGTTGGCGGTTGATCAGACTTCACAGGTCGTCGAAGAACTCGGGCGGTTGCTTCCTGAACTACGCCAAGTGGTTATCGCGCACGGTTCGATTCGCGCTGACTCGCTGAAGGGTCATCTCATCAAGCGCCGTAACCATCGAGTCTTGTGTGCCTGGGGCCAGGCTGACGCTGACGCGTATGGGAGTGTCATTGATGAACCGGTCGATGTGCGGGCGATTGGCTCACTACGCAATGCACACCATCTTCGGCAGCAAACGCTCAACCTTGACCGCTCTGCTCGGTACCCGCTGCTTTTCATTTCGCAGTACTCGGGGAAAGAGGAAGAGAGTTCGACAGACGACTCCAAACGAGTCCAGATTCTTCGCACCCTCAAGAGCCACGTGCACAAGTACTGCCAAGAGCGCGGATGTCCCTTGCTGGTTGCGCTTCGACCGCCTGTCTCGGCACCTCATGCACCGTCGCAACGTTCCGACGAGGTCCGTCATTATGAAGGCCTGTTCTCTGGGGTTCAGCTCAGCTTCACGGATTCAATGCGCGCGTACTCCAGTTACGTTGCCAGCGATGAGTCTGATGTGACGATTGGAGTTCCGAGCGGGGCCCTCACAGAAAGTTTTGCCCGAGGGAACAAGGTGCTCATGTTTCGGCAAGATCCGGCAACCGGAGGTTATTACGGCTTCCCACTTGAGGGACCATGGTTGCTCACCGAACCGACGTATGAAGAGTTTGCCGAACGGCTCGATGCTCTGCGGAGCACGCAACGCGAAAAGTGGGCCGCCGAGTGGCAGTCTGAGCGCGAGTACATGGTTGCGAATGCGGAGTCGGACAGACCGATCACGATGGTTCGGGAGATGCTCGAACGAGCGATTCGCGGCGAGTCTTTGTAACTACTTGATGCGACACGGCATGCGTTTGATGCCGTTGATGAAGTTGCTACGCAAGTAAGCGGGCTCGCCAGTGATGCGCAAGTAGGGAAGACGACGACGAATCTCATCAAACATCACGGCGATTTCGCGGCGCGCGAGGTTGGCGCCGAGGCAGAAGTGCGGACCGCCAGCCCCGAATCCAATTTGAGCCGGCTGAATCTGTCGAGTCACATCGAATCGGTACGGATCGGCAAAGAGATCCTCGTCGCGGTTGCCCGAGTTGTACCACATCACCACTTTGGTGCCGGCTGGCATCTTGATACCCCGAAGTTCGGTGTCTTTTGTAGCCGTACGGCGGAAGTGGATGACGGGGGATGCCCAGCGCACGATCTCTTCCACGGCGGTCCGAGTGTGCTTCTCGAAATCGTTGAACCAGATGCGCTGTTGGTCGGGACGTCGCGTGAGTTCAAGCATGCCATGGCTGATGGCGTTGCGTGTTGTCTCGTTGCCTGCCACGACCAGCAAGATGAAGAAGCTGCCAAACTCCTGACTCGACATACGTTGGCCGTCAACTTCGGCGTGCATCATCACTGAGGTGAGGTCGTCAGTTGGGTTCTTCAAGCGCGCCTCGCCGAGTTGTTGCGCATAGCTGAAGATTTCAAGAGCAACTTTCATGAGGTTTTCGAGGGTTCCGCCGAAGTCGGGGTCGCCTGCGCCGAGGATGACATTTGTCCAGTCAAGAATCTGTTTCGCATCGCTACGCGGAATCCCCATCATGTCGCAGATGATCTCCAGTGGGAATGGCGCGGCGAGTTTCTCAACGAAGTCAAACTCATCGTCGCCGTGCTGCTCAAGCACTTCATCGACGAGTGTGCGGGCCTTCTCCTTGACATACTCTTCGACCCGCGAAATTTCCTTGGGCGTGAAGCCTTTCGACACGATGGAGCGGAGCCGGAAATGCTTTGGGTCGTCCATGTTGATCATTGAGCCAAAAAACTCGTTGAGCTCGGGTGTAAGCGTCGTGATGTTTGAACCTTGGCCGCTGCACCAGAGTTCGGGATTGCGGCTGACCGCCCAGATGTCTTCATGTTTGGTGAGTGCGTAGTAGCCCGGCCCGACAGGGAAGTTGACGAGCGGCATCTCTTTGAAGAACTTGATTGGGGCTTCTCGACGCAGCGACCAGAACGCAGATTCTCGGTGTTCGCGGGGTGCGGTCCAGAACTCCGAATCGGAGAGATCAATGGTGTTGACGTCGACAGGGGTCAACTGCATGAGCGAATCGTAGTAGGCGACTCGTGAACGGGTAGAGTTCTCGTGGCTTGAAAACGCAACAAAACCTGCATCTTGCGCCTGTTTCGAAGTGTCCAGTGTGTGGCTCGGACGCGCGCACGGTGCTTCGCACGAGTGTGATGAACGTCAAGCCAGATTCGTACACCGAACGTTTTGCCGCTTACCTCGACGTTTCCCAGGAGAAGCTCCTCGAGGGCGCCCAACAGATGGAGTGCGCCGACTGCGGCACCGTGTATCTCGACCCGTGGCTGAGCAAAGAAGCACAGGTCTTGTTGTTTCAGCTTGCGAGTCCGACGCACATCGGTGGTTGGACTGAGTGGGAATATGTGACTCGAACAGGTCGCGGTCGTCCCTATATGGAGAATCTGGTCAGGCACCTTGAGTCAACTCTTGGCAACATCAATCACTATGTGGAAATCGCCTGCCCGTTTACCGGTTTGTTGCTGACGACCGCTCCGAAGGATCGGCTGGCCAACTGGCGTGCGACCGCCTCGCCGAGTGCGAAACATGATTGGCGGATGACCAAGATGGCGCGCATCCACACCACGTGGGAGCGCGTAGGGCTTCGTTTGGTTGACCTGATTCTTCGTCTGCGAAAAGTTGCCGCGCGTAGCTCGCGTGTCGGAAGCCTTGACACATCAGCGCTCTCTGGTCGTCGCACGTTCGCGATGGTTTCGTCTCTTCGGCGTTGGAATCTCGGCTGCAATCGATTTGGTGCAGGCTGCGCACAGGTGGCGGTTCAAGCCCTCAACTGCGATGTAACGATGCTGAACGAGATGCCAGCGGATTCGGCTGACCTCATCGGCATCTTCAACTCGCTTGACCATCTCGAGAATCCTCTCGAAGTGTTGAAGCAGTGTCTCAGAGTGTCGCCTCGTCTCATCGTCGGAGGACACGAGCCCCGTCGAGCCAAGTATCAACACGCGTACGCTCTCGATGACGAGACCCTGCGCCGTCTCGGTATGAAGCACGGCTTCACAGTGACGGACATCTCCGACAAGGTCGAGGAGTGGCCGGGCTCTGAATACCTCGTGCTCATTGCGCGAGATTCCACATCCGCCCGCTGACGCGGCATCTGCAACGCCGTTCTGCTCGGCTGACGCGGCATCGGCAGTGGAGTGGTACGGTTTCTCACTATGACTGAAGCCGTAATCGTCGCCACTGCCCGCAGCCCTATCGGTCGAGCCAACAAAGGCTCGCTCGTCGATCTCCGCCCCGACGACATGAGTGCACAAATTGTTCGTGCGCTCATGGCGAAGGTGCCACAGGTGAAGCCCAGCGAGGTTGAGGACCTCATCATGGGTTGCGGTCAACCTGCAGGTGAAGCCGGCTTCAACATCGCCCGTGTTGTCGCCGTCCTCTCCGGTCTTGACAACGCGGCTGGCGTGACCGTCAACCGCTACTGCTCTTCGAGCCTGCAGACCATTCGGATGGCTGCGCACGCAATTAAGTCGGGCGAGGGAGACTGCTTCGTTGCCGCCGGCGTCGAAACGGTGAGCCGCTACGCAAGCGGTGCCAGCGATACCGCACCGAATCCCATTTTCAAAAAGCCCGGCGAGCGCACCAAGGCACGTGCGGCTGGAGGTCAGCCGACATGGACCCCGCAGGATGGCATCGCCGACATGTACATCGCGATGGGCCAGACGGCAGAGAACGTGCGTGAACTAGAAAACGTCTCGCGTCAAGAGATGGATGAGTTCGCTGCTCGTTCCCAGCAACGTGCATGTGAAAACGTCGACAATGGTTTCTTCGAGCGCGAGATCACACCGGTGACGCTCCCAGATGGTCGCGTCATCAGCAAGGATGACGGCCCGCGCCCAGGCACGACGGTCGAAGCGCTCTCGGGCTTGAAGCCAGCGTTCCGTCCCGACGGTCAGATCACTGCTGGCAATGCTTGCCCGCTCAATGATGGTGCCGCTGCTGTGCTCGTGATGAGCGATACCAAGGCCAAGCAACTCGGCTTGAAGCCCATCGCACGAATCGTGTCGTCGGGTGTGTCAGCACTCAACCCGGAAATCATGGGTCTCGGTCCGATCGAAGCATCACGTCAGGCGCTGAAGCGCGCTGGCATGTCCATCGACCAGATCGATCTCGTGGAGATCAACGAAGCGTTCGCTGCGCAGGTGATTCCGTCAGCCAAGCATCTCGGCATCCCGATGGACAAGCTCAATGTGCACGGCGGGGCGATCGCGCTCGGTCACCCATTCGGCATGACGGGTGCACGCATCATGACGACCTTGCTCAATGGTTTGCAGCACCGCGACAAGCGTTTCGGACTCGAAACGATGTGCGTCGGCGGCGGCCAAGGCATGGCGATGATCGTGGAGCGCCTCAGCTAAGGCATCACAATGATCGGGGAGCGCCTCAACTAGCGAATCAACTCGTCAACTAGCGAGTCAACTCGTCGAGCACCGCGCTCGAGAACTCTGGCCAGTGGGCGAGTGCCCACTCGTCAAACTCTCGATTGGTGAGCACCGCACAGGCGAGATCGGCGATGGGGTCGACCCAGACGAACGTCCCACTGCCGCCGAAGTGACCGTAAGTCGCCGCTGCGTTGTTTGGCGAAGTCCAGTGCGGCGACTTCGTGCCGCGAATCTCCGGCCCGAGGCCCCACGGGCACGGATCGAATCGCCCGACGCCGGGCACGATGCCTTCGAGCTCGCCGAACTGCGGAGTCACGGCATCAACGAAGGTGTCGCGTGCCATCAGACGAGGTCTTCGCATCTCGGCGAGAAACAACGACAATCCGACGATGTCGAGATGCGCATCTTTGGCCGCTGATCCAGACTGCGGCGCAGCGACGATGCCCAGCGGCTCGAAGACCGCACCCTGAACGTATTCCCAGAAGTCAATCTCACTCCGCTCGGCGAGGTGTGCGGCTGCCAAGTCGTATCCCGTATTCGAGTAGATGCGCTTCGCTGCAACCGCACCGACTGGCGCCTCACCTTCGAACGGGTAGCCACCAGCATGTGCAAGCACATGACGAAGTGTGCAACCCTCGCGACCCACTTGGTCATCGAGCGACACGGTGCCTTCTTCGCAGGCGACCAAGGCTGCCCAAGCCGTGATCACCTTGGTGACGGAAGCCAGTCGAAACTCCTGTGAGTCATCACCGTGATAGTGAATCTCGCCGTGGCGGTCAATCACCGCAACCGCAACGTTTTCAACAGGCCAGGTAGCGACGAGGTCGAAGGCGCGCACTGCGCTACTTCGTGCTGCGAACCAAGTCGGCGACTCGGAAAGCCAAATCAATCGACTGGCGGGCGTTGAGGCGCGGGTCGCACACGGTTTCGTAGCGGACATCGAGGTCGTCTTGAGACACGGCCTCTACGCCACCCAAACACTCGGTTACATTTTCGCCCGTCAGTTCGATGTGGATACCACCTGGCCAGGTGCTTTCGGCGCGGTGTGCGGCGACGAATCCAACAATCTCACGCAGGATGTCGTCGAAGTGACGAGTCTTGCGACCGTTAGCGGCGGCGAATGTATTCGCATGCATCGGATCACAAATCCACACCACTGGGTGACCCGCCTCGCGCACCGTGCGCAAGAGCGGACGCAAAGACGCCTCGACGTTGTCGGCACCCATACGTGAAATCAATGTGAGACGACCCGGTACCCGCTTCGGGTTGAGTGCATCGCACAGCGACAGCACGTAGTCGGCGGTCGTGTTCGGGCCGATCTTGACGCCAATTGGGTTGCCGACACCGCGGAGAAACTCAATGTGGGCTCCATCAAGCTGGCGTGTTCGTTCACCGATCCACAACATGTGCGCAGAGCAGTCATACCACTGACCGGTGAGCGAGTCTTGACGTGTGAGTGCCTCTTCGTAGCCAAGGATGAGCGCTTCGTGCGAGGTGTAGACATCCACCTCGTGCAATGCGCTGTGGCTCTCGGTGTCGACGCCGCATGCGCGCATGAAGGCGAGGGCTCGTTCAATCTCGGCAGCCATCTGCTCGTAGCGCTGGCCCTCGGCGCTCGTTGAGACGAACTCTTGGTTCCACGCGTGCACGCGACTGAGATCGGCGAATCCAC
>Ga0208594_1000402_pt1 | contig 9307 bp, 10 predicted proteins | sample LakMenEpi14Sep10_FD_150699 | JGI IMG/M metagenome (GOLD analysis project Ga0208594, IMG submission 150699) | Freshwater microbial communities from Lake Mendota, WI - 14SEP2010 deep hole epilimnion (SPAdes) | ecosystem: Environmental > Aquatic > Freshwater > Lake > Epilimnion/Euphotic zone ...
ATTTTTTATTTTTTATGAAAATAATACAAACTTTTCTCTTTCAAACAGATTTTTTATGAACAAATAAGTAATAAACTATCATTTATTTACCAAAAAATATTTTAGAAAGAAACAAAATTGACACTCAATCAAGAGCTGATTCATATATTAGGAGAACGAGGTTAATTAGTAAGAGTGATTATAATTTAAAGTCTAGATGCACCTAAAAGTATTCATGAAACTGGAAAAAACCCTAAAAACCCTCTCGTCTGGGCAAAAAAACCCAAAAAACCCCAAAAACCCCCAAAAAAAACCAAAAAAAACCAAAAAACAAAAAAAAAAAAAAAAAAACAAAAAAAAAACAAAAAACCACCGGGCTGGGTTAAAAAAAAACCGGGTTTTTTCCAACCCTGCCAGGATCCGGATCCGCAACACTCTTATTAAGGATGTTTCGTTGTGTATTTCAGTTTTTGTTGGTGCTGGTGGGGGGGAGCAGCCAGGACTCACTCTCAGCCACCATCTCCAGGCTCAAGTTGGTCCAGACCAAGGACCAGCTTCCTTAGTCTCTCTGCTTCTTCAATTGTGTTTTTTGTTTATTGTTTTTGTTTTTCAAGTTGGTCCAGACCAAGGACCAGCTTCCTAAGTCTCTCTGCTTCTTCAGACTCGGCCATCTTGAGCCGCTTATCATTTATCTACACCGTATCCATCTAATATGGAAATATTGTGTTTTTTTTTCTTACCAGTACATACGAGTGTTGCTTTACGTGATATTTCTACATTTCTGTGATTTTTTTTTCAAACACTTGTATTTGTGTGATTTTTTTTACTGCCTCCAGTGCCAATATTTGATACAATAAACAGGTGGCCTCTTGCAGGGAAGAATGGCGGCTGATCTGGATTCCCTGATCAGAGTAGGTAGGTACGGTACTGCGAGAATAACTACTTTCAAGTAAGCAACTTACCGTAGTTTTACAACCTTGATATGGTGTATCGAAGCGTACCGTTACTCAGTTTCTTGCAAATAATAATTTTTTGTCACTATGGTTCGGTAGTTTATGATAGAAAAAACCTGATTTGTTCCTTTTTCTGTCGGTTAGAAATGGTAATTTTTGTCGTTTTAAATTTCAAAACATTTTACTTCCTACTGCTGTGCAAGCCCGTCCATCAAAGCTCTCTTTTACATTCGGACCGACTTTTAAATTGTATATGAGTTTAGATTTACCGTGTGTTTCGCCATGTCTGGTTCTTCTTATCGCCTGAAAATCTTTCCCCCAATTAGAACACAGCGTTTGCCCTCACCTTTTTGTTATTCTCTTGTCTAGTGTTGTGGATCCGGATCCGGGATCCGTTGCCTTTTGACTCTGTATCAGGGATCCGGAATGAAAAAAAAATAAAGATCCGGGATCCGGAATGGAAAATTCCGGGATCATAATTCCGAAAGCTTAGCAACAATTTTTGGGTTAAAAATACTTACATTCTTTGATGCGGATCCGGATCCGTGATGTCTTGAATATATCGGGGGATTATTCTATGGCGCGGAATAGCCGTGAACATTCCCGGAGCATTACGCCAACCAACCAGGTGGGGTAACGTTACGTCAGTCGCAAGGTGGTAAGGATGAAGCTCTACTGGATCGCAATACGACAACCAACCAAAAATGAACCAACCAGTTATAGGTACGAGGTACATCCAAGATCAAATTGAAAACAATACAATGTTTTTCGGGGCTTCCAGTGGTCTCCCTCTTGTTTAATCCGGATCCGTACCAAAATACCATGTCGGATCCAGTTGAGTCAAATTAATGCGGAGTCGAGTACGGTTTAGAGACACCTAGTATCACAGATGAAAGCAGGATTCTGGGTCTGCATTTAAAATACTGATCCGGATCTAGGTGTAAAATTGAATGGAGAATGAAGAAATCGTATTTGAAAATGACAAAAGTTTAAAAGGGGGATATTTTTGGATTTTTTTCCCAGGACTTTATTAAACACTGCTTCATCTACTAGTTAGAAATTTATTGTGAGCCACAGTCGTTTAACGCTTGTCACATTCAGAGGGCGAGGGAGAGGGAGAGGCAGAGGACGACCCAGAGGCAGATCTGGTAAGACTGGAATCACCAGAGGCGGAGCCGGAATCACCAGAAGCGGTCTCCCCCTTGGAACAACCAGGACAGGCACACGCACACGAGGAGGATTCCAAGCAACTAGAGACAGACCCAGAGGTAAATATTTTTTTTGTTCAGCTTTTCAGAGTTTTCAGTGGCATAGAAATTGGCAATTTTTAATATTCGGGTTTGGGTTTGGAGGACTTAAATTCTAGATATTTGTTGGTGATTTGGGATTAAAATGTATCCTTAGCCTTATTTTGCTGGATCAAGTTTTTATTCTAATCCAGTGTTGCGGATCCGGATCAGTTGGATCCGTATATTTTTGGGCATTCTGGATCCGGATCCGGATCCAGTAGTACGAGATACTGATCCGGATCCGGATCTTTCTACTATAAATCAAAAATAGTAAGAAAAAAAGTCATATTCCTTACTTTTTTGTGACTTCTTTATGACTTTATCATTGAAAAACAATGTAAATGTAGCAAAAAAAATTAGAAAAACAATAAATTTTTATGTACCATCTTTTTGAAGGTCATTGACGAACAGAGCAAGGTCCTGATCCGGAACCGGATCCGAATCCAGATCTGTAAGTCAGAGGTACGGTCCGCGGATCCGGATCCGTACCAAAATGTCACGGATCCGGAACACTGTGCTAATCTCGGATCCGCATCAAAGAATTTATGTACTTTAACCCCAAAAATAGTTTCTAAGCTCTAGGAAATATGATCCGTGCTGTTTATTCCGGATCCCGGATCCGGATTCTGACTTTTTACCCATCCCGGATTCCGGATCCCGGATCCAGGGGGTCCAAAAGGCACCGGATCCCGGATTCGGATCCGCAACACTGCAATTTTCCAAAAATTATATAACTTTTTACCTCTTTTTTCTAAAGCTACGGTACCTCGTTATAATCAGAGTCCTGGTTCCTGATCATGCTCTTCACGGACATACCGAAGGTGACACGGCTCGCACAGTTCGCTCTCACCTCCTCGCACCAGCGCAGGGAAGGTGGACAGCAGCCGGCGTTCAAATCACTCTCACCTCTGTTTTTTTAGGTTTCAATACGTTTATTTCAATATTCACGAGAATAAGGTTTTTTTTAAATTTTTTTCATTTTTACAACGTCATACATTGTTATGGTGGCGCATAGTGATTCAATCCTGAGAAAAAGAAAAAACATAGAATAGAAAAAATACAGTAAAAATGGTGAACGGGGTACAATACAAAAAAACATTCGGAAGTTGATAGATAAACAAGATAATGATACGCCAGAGCGAGGGGGAGGCCAAATATTTTTGCAGAAAAAGACGTAATTGTGGATATAAGACTAATCGACAACAATTCCATAAAAAAAAGTTTATATTATACTGGGTTTTGGAGAGAATAAAGAAAATCCAGTGGGTCCTGTGTAACCACCGTATAATGCACAGACGACATTTTTTATTAGAAAGTGGAACCGGTTTTCCGTTAACGGGTGGAGTTACGAAGGAGGGGGGGGTAGTGACGCTTCTATTTGCCGCGTAAAAGTTGCAAATTATTTTTTTCTCCGGCGGCAGACGGGAGTGCAATTGGAAAAAGTTTTTGAGAAACGGGAGTTTAGCATTTAAAGTGTATCCGTGAATATGGAGAGAGAGCAGGAACAATTAGTTCCTGCGGTAGTACGGGGGGGCGTTACGCCCTCCCTGCATCTTGCTGTCATTCTTCCCAGTGTTGACCGGGTTGTTGCGCCACTTTCCGCCGCCGCCAGGATGGGCGATCTTGTAGGCCACGTGGGAGGACGGGCGAGAACTGCCTACAGGGTAAATGAACCCACGCCAGTAGAAGGTCTTCTTTCTCGACCCGGCCGGACGAGCTGAAACAGAAGAAACGGCAGAGACGGATTTCTCTAGGTGTTCATGTAAACTTTCTCGTACCAGGCAGAGATTTCTATGAGCTGTCTACCTAGCGAACCCGGGCCGTCTTCTCTAAGAATGGGAGTGAGAGGAATGGTTTTCACATTTCTGATTAGGGAGCTGACCTTTTCAACACTGAAACACCAGTTTATTGCGTACAGGGAGCTACCAACGTTGTGGAGATGGTTTGCGGATCCTAGCAGCAAGAGAGAGCCTACCGGGATCTGGTTTCTACCCAGTATCTCCGCCGCCAGCTCCACCAGCTCGTCCAGGGACCCGTCCTCCAACCTAGAGATGGCAACACAGCTGCTTCCCTTGCTGAGGGTAGGTAGAAAGTTTTGGTCAGAAAAGATTAGGATAGGGGGTGCCCCTCCCTCCCCTGTAGCAAGTATGCTGTGCGGTTTCTCACAAATGATGCACAACAAAGTGGCGGGATCGTAGCTGAGAGAAATATTCTGATTAACAGTAATGTTGTTGCTACTCATCCTGGTTCCACGGAAGGTTTTTAAGACTTCCGTGTCACCAGTGCAGTTGAAGGATCCGACCGGGTAAATATTCGTATTCGTACTGGATCCGGATTCCGACGAGATGTCGGCGTTCGTAACCGTGTGATTAAACATAGCGGCGGCCCTAGCGGATTTACACTGTTGAAAAGTCAATAAGAAGACACAAAAATGACACAACAGTAGGAATCAAATCAATGTTTTTTTACTATTTTGCTGGATGATAGAAGGATCCGGATCCGGAAGGTCCAAAAACATATGGATCCCACGGATCCGGATATCGGATCCGGATCCGCAACACTGGTATTGTTGCTCAGCAAATCGCTTTATCTATCTTTAAATGCATATTTTTTCTAGAATCTGTTCTGGATGCTGGCTGTGGGTTTTTTGGGTGGGTTTTTTAATGCCAACCCTGATTATTACGTAAAGAAAAAAATTTCAAGGGACACCATTGAGAGCCTGCAGATTTCCAAGTCTCTTCTGGAGGAGGAGTTTGTGAGGACCAAGGATCAGCTGCTAGGCAGGGCCGCCCTTCGCTAAACTTTAACTCCCTTTTTGATCTCTATGGGATTTTGGTCTTTTGGACTAAATCGAACTGGACCTTGTCACCAGGGTAGGGGATCCGTATCACTTAAATACGGATCCGGATCCAGTCTTTCACATTGGTGCGGATCCGGATCCAATAACAATGCTAAACCGGATCCGCAACCCTGCTTGTTAAGTCATGCATCAACGTTTAGAACCATCCGATTTAGATGCTATTGCAATACCGGGTACCCGTGGACATTCTTTCTTACAGGTTGTGAACTACGAATTTATATTTTCCTGGTCGTCCTTCTGTCTCAAATAATTTATATTTTGAATGATCAGCTCTCTGCATCCGTGAGTTGTATTTTTGTTACTGTTATCGAATGGGTCCTTTACTTAGAATTGACCAGAGAAGAGCCCCATCTGTCAACTAACAGCCAGGTGAGGAAAATATTTTTGCGATAAAAATAATGATATTTTGGGGGATATATCTAATGATATTTTTGGAGTACAGTACCAGTACCGGATGTTGGCAAAGTTACCGTACATGTAACATGGCACGTTTTTTCTGCTTTAAATCTTGTTAAATATTTTTAAAAAAAGGTGTGGCCAATCCCATCCTACTTCGAAGTAACGTAGCCCGTCAGTAATATGAATTTACACCTCTATACCAACAGACGGCATGAGGCATTAGACACGGTACTTACTCTTCTCTACATTCCTAGGATCCGGCAGTGCAGGAGGTCATGGCAGCTCTTGGCTCCAAACTACTGTAGAGGCTGCAGAGCAGACTTCCAGGTACTTGCCATCAGAGTTGCGGTTCCGCATTCATCTGTTGCATATCCGAATCCAGCAGTTACAAAAATTGTATAGGTATCTTGGATCCGGCTCCCTGGTGTCATGTTTAGTCAGTTTATATTTTCACATATCAGCAATTTTAATGCCTGGATCCGGTTCCGGATTCGTTTCCATATTTTCCTATTCAGATCGCGGAACCGAATTGGTATCCAGCAACTCATGTGATTTCAGATCCAGATCTTGGTTTTTACCGTTTTTATTCCCTTTCTTATTTATCAAGGAAATTATTTAATAAATATGGTAGGTACCAGTACCAAACATATGACGGTACCTGTTTCTTTAGACAAAAAAAACCTTCCCCGAGCACAAGATGCAAGATGTTTAAAGAGTGGTACCATTGGAATCAAAGAGGTCATTGTCCGGGAAAATAATTGTAATAATGCCGGCTATTGTATTTGCAATGTTGCGGATCCGGGATCCGGTGCCTTTTTGACCTCTGGATTCGTCCGGGATCAGGGAGGGATATAAAGTAAGAATCCGGATCCGAGATGGGTAAAAAGTAAGGATCCGGATCCGGGATCCGGGATGAACAACCCGGATCATATTTCCTAGAGCTTATAAACCATTTTTGGGGTTAAAATAAACATACCGGATCTGCAGTACTGTGTATTTGTGAATTGTTGTTGCTTAGGTTAGGATTTCTAATTCACAGGAACCCACCTGTCATAACTCCATCTTTGTTCAGGAACCAAGTGGAGCAGATCCGAGTTCTGGAGTCAGCCCTTCAGACTGCCAATCAGGGTAAGAAACGCTGTAGAACACAAAAACAGAAGGCCAATGTTGCAGTGTTGTGGATCCGGAATGATTTTTTTCGAATCCGTATCCGGACCTTACTTTTTAGTTGGTTTCGGATCCGGATCCTGTTTGGGATCCTACATAAATTTTTTCTATTATTCTTAACAAAATTTCATCTTTTTACTACCGTCTTCGTAAGGTTGCTTAATTTGACGATATATAAGCTTGTTAGGGACATAAAAAAAGAAATTAACATTTTTTAATCGAGTATTTTTGTTGAGAAATTGTCAAATTTTATCAGCTTTTCGGAGTAGTTTTACTTCAAATTCATTTCGGATCCGGAGTTGCCCGTATCCGGATCCGGAATAAGTTTTCCAGATCCATATCTTGCCAAAAGTTCGGGCCCCACCGATTCCGGATCCACAACACTGCAGTGAAGAACAGAAGGCCAGTGCTGTGCACCTGGAATGATTTGCACGGATCCGGATCCCACTTTTCATGAAGTATTGGTTCCCGATGCGGCCTTTGACCAAAGAAGTAATGAAATTGTAGACCGTATCCTATGCGACAACCCTGGTTTAAACATAGTTACGGTACCTAAAAAGAGGAATAGCTTTACATGGCCAGGCTGATTATGGTCAATACCAGTACTAGGCTTTTCATATTGATCATAACTAGCCCAGCCTTCTAAAAAATAGCGATTTTCCCTTATGCGATTTCTCTTTTATATAAGTAGGTACTTCTATTTCTTCTTACAGACCACTAATCATACATGTTTTTAGCAGCGTTGGACAAGCAGTCGGATCATGAGTACGTAAGCTGGCAGAACGAGCAGCTCAAGGTTGATAAAGAATGGAATTATTCATAGAGGACTAGGCTTTCTTGCAATCCAACTATTCGGATCCTCCTCCACTCCTTCCCCCTTCTCATCCGCCAGCAAGTTGGCTCTCTTTCTCAGTCTTTTTGTGTGTCGCCGATCGAGCTTAGGGGGGAGGGGGGCCAGGGGGCTTTTTTAAGAGCCAAATCATATGCCCGCGAGAAAAGCCTGGTCTTCTACTGTATATGGTATGTGATAGGTTGCGTTCTTAATGTCTCAACCTAACGATATGTTTGCATTGCATAGTTTTTTTTTAAACTGAACTTATGTGTTTCAAAGGCCACCTACAGTACAAAGCAAAATAGTTGAAAGGGTTCAAGTTTAACTATGAAAGATAACCTCTTTAGAGTTTCGAAAAAGAATACTTAAAGCTTTTTAGCCGGTAAAAAATAGAGATAATTTTCTCTTGATTGTTGTGATTTTTGTAGGAAAAGGTGGATGAAATGGCCGCAAAGCTGGCTGCTGTGGAGAAAGAGAGTGGAGAACAGCTGACAGCTCTCCAGGAGGAGAATCTAAACCTGAAGCAGAGGCTCCAGGTACCTTAGATGTCTTGGGGAACCAATTTCCAGCCTTTCACAAAGGTTTTTGTACCTACATAGGCAGTGTTGGCGGATCCGGATCCGTAGGACCCGTATGTTTTTGGGCTTCCTGGATCCGGATCCGGATCCGTTAGTCAGAGGTACGAATGTCAATGACGAAAATAGCAGGATCCGGAGCTGGCCTCGGAGCCGGACCCGGATTCGGATCCATCAGTCAGGGGCGCGGATCCGGATCCGCACCAAAGTGTCACAGGCCGACTGCTGCGAAGGGACACACACACACTTGAAAGTTCTTTTGTTACGTTTGAGTTGTTGATTTACGGTATGCACCTTTTCTTTCATTTATTTGCTTCTCAACCACCATCGCGTTCCAGTGATCATAAAACAGGAGGTATAACGAGACAAGTCTGAATTGTGAATTTTGATGGAATTGTTGAACGTGCAGGTTGGGGCCGAGCACTACAAGAAGCTGGCGCTGGAGAAGGCCCAGCCTGTGAGCTGCAGCTGCCAGAGCTACCTCCAGCAGATCCAGATGTTGAGCGTCGAGGTGAGAGACTTGCTAAGCAGGGTTGTTGATCCGGATCCGTAATTAATTGACCTCCTGGATCCGGATCAGTAATTTTCTGAAATACGGCTTTGGATCCTTGCTAATCAAAGATTCAAAGAAATTTAAGAAAGAAAGTTAATTATTTCTCATTTTAATGGTTTAGTACCGTACCAATTTGACAACGTGTTTTTTTTTAATGGCTACAACTACAGCAACGACCAGGTAGGATCCGGAGCCATAATTAATTGGCATACTGGATCCGGATCAGTAATCCAAGGATTACGGATCCGCGGACCCGGAAACCGAACAAAACATTGACGGATCCAGATCACTGGTTTTGATGGCAATATTTTTTTTTTAATTTAATGTAGTAAGCCATTGACTTGGCATGTCTGAACATGGTTAACAATAACCGAACGTGGTAAACATGGGGATCTATCAGGTTTTTTTCCCTTCTTCATAAGAAACATTGTACTTTTGCCACCTGAAGCTTTCTTCAAAATCATATACTTTGCTATAATTTGGAGCCCTTAGTCCCCGCCTGTAGTTTTCAGAAGCTTGTTTGACTTGTCCCGTTTTTTCTTCTTCTGATAACTCGCATAAAGCTGTACTGATAAGGTTTCCAGCTATTGCAGCTGTTTAACTGTTGCACTGTTGCACAACTGTAAATGGGGGTGGGGAACGAAAATAAACCGTCTTGTACAATTGCTGCCTGCTGACTCTTTATTAAATTAAATGTCAT
>Ga0208594_1000412_pt1 | contig 9224 bp, 9 predicted proteins | sample LakMenEpi14Sep10_FD_150699 | JGI IMG/M metagenome (GOLD analysis project Ga0208594, IMG submission 150699) | Freshwater microbial communities from Lake Mendota, WI - 14SEP2010 deep hole epilimnion (SPAdes) | ecosystem: Environmental > Aquatic > Freshwater > Lake > Epilimnion/Euphotic zone ...
GGCGGGGGCCGGCCGAGCCACGGTGCTCGTGCACCCCCGGCCCCGCGTCGGGGTGTTCACCACCGGCGACGAGCTCGTGGCCGCACCGTGGCCGCTTGCGCCGGGCCAAATTCGTGACACAAACCGGACGGTGCTGTTGGCGTTGCTCGCCCGGGAGGGGTTCGATCCCGTTGACCTGGGTCGGATACCCGACGACCGTGGTGCCCTCACCGCAGCGGTGAACTCGGGTGTGCGGAGCTGCGATGCGTTGGTCACCACCGGCGGGGTCAGCATGGGGCAGGTCGATCTCGTACGCGTGGTTCTCGATGAGCTCGGTGACATGACCTGGATGCAGGTGGCCATCAAGCCGGCGAAGCCCTTCGCCTTCGGCGTCGTCCGTCGGGGTCGGGGTGGCCGGCCGGTGCCGGTGTTCGGACTGCCGGGCAACCCGGTGTCTTCGGCCATCTCGTTCGAACTGCTGGCCCGGCCCGGTTTGCGCAGATTGGCGGGTTTCGCCGATCACGAGCTGGTGCGCCCCCCGGTGCGAGCACGGGTGCTCGGCGCACTCGCTCGACGCCCCGACGGCAAGGTGCACTACGCCCGGGTCATGCTCAGCGCCGACCCCGAGTCGGGGTGGGTTGTGCGTTCCGCCGGCGGGCAGGGATCCCACCAGCTCTCAGCGCTTGCTGCGGCCAACGCCCTGGCGGTACTGCCCGACGGCGACGGTGCGGACGACGGTGAACTCGTTGAGGTGATCCCGTTCGATGCGACGATCCTGAGTTGACGAGATCGGCGGCACCGGCGGCGGTCCGCCTAGCCTTGGCCCATGGCGGTCGTGCCCACTGAACTCGTCGACTCCTATGGGCGTGTGCACCGCGACCTGCGGGTGTCGATCACCGATCGGTGCAACTTTCGTTGTCGTTATTGCATGCCCACCGAAGGAATGGTGTGGCAACCCCGCGACGAGATCCTCACGTTCGAGGAGATCGAGCGTGTCGTACGCGTGGCGGTGCAACGGTTCGGCGTCCGATCGGTGCGCCTCACCGGTGGGGAGCCGACGGTGCGCGCCCATCTGCCCGTCCTCATCGCTCGTCTCGCCGCACTCGGGGTGGATCTGGCGCTCACCACCAACGGCGCATCGTTGTCTCTGCTCGCCGAGGATCTCGCTGCGGCGGGTCTGTCGCGCATCAACGTGTCACTCGACTCGCTGCGTCCCGACCGTTTCGCCGCCATCACCGGCCGGGACGGTCTTGACCGGGTACTCGACGGGATCGGCGCAGCGGTGTCTGTGGGACTTGCGCCGGTGAAGATCAACATGGTCGTCATGGCGGGGGTGAACGACGACGAAGTGGTCGACATGGCCGAGTTTGGTCGACGCCAAGGTGTCGAGGTCCGTTTTATCGAGTTCATGCCGCTCGACGCCCAGCAGGCGTGGGCTTCGAGCGACGTCGTGGCTGCTGCGGACATTGTCGCCGCCATCGATGCCGTCTTCCCGCTCGAGGGTGAACCGCGGACGTCATCGGCCCCCGCCCAGCGGTGGCGCTACCGCGACGGCGGCGGATCCATTGGCGTGATCCCCACCGTGACCGAGTCGTTCTGCACCACGTGCGACCGGGTGCGGCTCACCGCCGACGGACAGTTCCGCACCTGCCTGTTCGCCACTGACGAGTACGACCTGCGTGGCCTCATGCGCGGTGGCGCCTCCGATGATGAGCTCGCCTCGGTCATGACGTCGGCAGTGTCGCGCAAGTGGGCGGGGCACCAGATCGGCCAAGTGCACTTCATCCGGCCGTCGCGGTCCATGAGCCAGATCGGTGGCTGAGCCTCTCGCCTAGAGTGGGGCCATGCCCGACCGGCGTCTCACCCACCTTGATCCACTTGGACGTGCCCGGATGGTGGACGTGACTCCAAAGGATCCGTCCCATCGCCGAGCAGTGGCACGTGGTCGGGTGTTCATGTCGCCAGACACCACCGCGCTCGTGGCCCGCGGGGCGGTGGCAAAGGGCGACGTGCTCGCTGTGGCGAGGGTCGCCGGCATCCAGGCGGCCAAGCGCACCCCCGACCTCATCCCGTTGTGCCACCCGCTCCTCGTCGGTTCGGTGCTCGTGAACTTCCGTATCGAGGACACGTTCATCGAGGTCGAAGCCCAGGTGGAGACCTTCGATCGCACCGGGGTGGAGATGGAGGCGCTCATGGCGTGCACCACGGCGCTTCTCACCGTGTACGACATGTGCAAGTCCGCTGATCGGGCCATGGTCATCGGCGACGTCGCCCTGTGGGAGAAGACCGGCGGGCGTTCGGGTGTGTGGCGGCGGGACCCGCGGGATCTCGGTGGCGACGGCGGGGACGGTCTCGGCGCCTGACGGCGTCGGTCAGTCGCCGGCGGAGTGCTGCCGGCCTCGGGTGGAACGACGGGCCGGCCCGTGCTAGACATTGCGTTCGTAACGCTTTCGTAATGTTGTCTGGGGTCAGAAATCGCGCCCGAGCAACGTCCCGTAAAGCGTGCAATGATCGGCTTTCAGGTATCCACCCGGTGACCATCCGGTATCGGTAAGGTCACAAAGACGTAAAGGCAGGCTTCGGAGCGTGACATTGCTCGTAGTGGTCGTATTGGTGGTGGCGTGGACCTGGTTCGGCTGGGTCACGTGGCGGGACCGTCGCAACACCACCGGCCGCGGAGCCAATTCGATTGCCTCCTTCAACCGTCACCTCTCCGTGCTCGAGCGTGCGACCCCGTCGTGGCGAACCCGGCACGACGCCTACTCGTCGCTGAACCCGATTTCCTCGGGTGCCGACCTCGGCCCGGCCGAACGACTGAGTGTGCTCGCCACCGGCCGTCCGCTCCCGTCGGTCAACAACCCAATCGCTGCGCGACTCGATCGGACGTTGCGATTGAGCGAAGCCCAGCAGCGTCGACGCCGTTTCGTGTTCGGACTCGCCACAGCCACGGCAACCGCTCTGCTGCTTGCCCTCGTCGCCCGTGGGATCTTCGTACCTCTCGCCGTCATCGTCGGCGCAGCCTTCGTCGCCTACGTCGGACTGCTGTTGCGTGCCCGCAGCGTGGAAATCGAGCGGGCACTCAAGGTGCGCACGATCAGCCGCAACGCTGAGGATCTCGACGTGCTGGGTGGCAGCTACGAAGAGGTGGAAGACCTCGCCGTTGGCTATCACGGTCCGAGCGAACCGGCATCGGGTTACCGGGACGCCTCCTACGGCCGCCGACTGGTTGCCGCAGGGTCCTACGACGACCTCGACTGAGGGTCCGTTGGGGCAAGGCCCCGACCCTGCGGTATCGTGACGATCCCTTCGGGGGTGTAGCTCAGTTGGCTAGAGCGCTTCGGTCGCATCGAAGAGGCCAGGGGTTCGAATCCCCTCACCTCCACCACGGGGTAAGTTCCCAGGTTTCGGGACTTACCTACTGAAGTCCCCGTCCGGCAGTCGCTGGCGGGGACTTTGTTGTTCATGGGCCACCGCCTTGGCTTTCCGTACAATGCCCGAGATGACGTGGACCGCGTATGTGGGTGCCTCAATCTCCGTCGCAGCGGGACTCCTCGGGCTTGTGTTTCCAACCCGGGTGAGTCGGGTCGTTGGCGTGTCGCTGCCCACTCCTCTGGGGCTCTCCGAGTTTCGGGCGACGTACGGGGGTCTGTTCATCGGAGCGGGCGTTGCCGTGTTGGCTATCGGGACGCACGAAGCCGCATTGGTGTTGGGCTTGGCGTGGCTGGGGGCGTTTGCTGCGAGACTTCTGTCGGTGGCGGTCGATAAGTCAGCGTCACGGGAGAATCTCGCCGGCCTTGTTATCGAGTTGGTTGTGGGTCTGCTGCTCGTCCTGTGACGTATCGGTTCCGGAACACCGAGTGGGATCGCGCTGATCGCTGGATCGTGTCTTGCGGCACCCACGAGAACGCCCGCCGCCAGTGGGGTTCGGACTTGGGTACCTACCCCACCACGAGGTGAGTACCTAGATGTCTGCGTCTGACAGCTGAAGCCCCTCCGGCAGGTTTGGTGGTGGGGCTGTTGTCTTTCTCACCCTTCGGGAGCGTGGCGGTATCGTCTCGATTGTGACGCCCGAGGGTGTGGTTGATGCACTCACGACAAGGTTCGCTGGTCTGGCTCCGAAGGCAACCTGGGGCGAGACCTCGCTGTTTTATAACCCTGATGCGGTGCTCCCCAACGGCGTCTACTTCTGCACCATCAAAGATCACGACGGCGCCAACGACACGACGTCACAGCTTGACCGCCCTGACGTATTCCGGGTGGCGCTCGGCCTACCCTGGGAGCGCTACGAGCAGTTGTTCGGGCCACGACCGGCGCGCCCACCCAAGGGTGGTGTCGTGCGGACCGGGAACGAGTTCGCTGCAACGGACGTACTGATGCCGCACCCGATCTACTCGTGGATGGGGTGGGTGCAGGTGCTTTCGCCCTCGGAGGCGATGTTCAAGGGGATGCAGCCACTGTTCGCTGAGGCCTATGGCGCTGCCGTCGTGAAGTATCAGCGGCTGATCGCCAAGCGGGCACGCTCTGGTGGTTGAGACGTTCCTTGTCGGGTGTAACGCAGTCAGGTGGGGCGGGGCGACCCGCTCCGTTGAAGCGGGCGCTACGGGTCGCCCGCCCCAGTGCCGCTCGACGAACCTCGTGGCTGTCACGTTCACGATCACCTGCGACTGTTGGGCTCTGAGCGGGAATCGCAGCGAGTGGTCAAGGCCGGGTCTGGGTGAAGAAGTCCCAAGCGATCTCGGCGAACTCCACGTCGGCGTTCCGGGGCCCCACAACGCGCGGGCTGGTGAGTCCGGGAAGCTGACTTGGAATGGGGTGACCGGCGCCGTCGAGTCGCCACCACTGCACGGGCGCGGTTCCGACGAAGTCGAAGCGGTTCGCCGGTCCGCTGTCATCGGTAGCGAGATCAATGACCTCGGCGCTCGGGTCGTTCGAGGTCACACCGTTGATCGCCAACCATCGGTCGAGTGTCACCTCGGCAGACACCACCGTTCCCCGGTTGCACTCGCCAGTGAGGTTGGCGACGCACCCTCCAGCGAAGGGCATCATCTCGTCGGCGGTTCCATGGGTCATGAGAATGGGTACGGGTCTGTCGGGCCCGGTGCTGCATGGTCCGGCTTTGGGAACAGCGGGCAGGTTCCCCGCTGAAATGGCGAGCGCACCGATCACATCCGGTCGGGTGAACGCCAGAGTTTGTGCCATCTGGGCGCCGTTGGACGTTCCCGCCACCAGTGTTCGCGACGGGTCAAGTCCGTAGGCGTCGTTGATCAATGTGATGAGCGAGACGAGGAATGCCGTGTCGTCAGCACCACTCGCAACCCGGTTGTCGGCACGACAGTCGTCCCATCCGGCGCGGTCCCCGGCCCGGTCGAGGGCGGGCAGGCCCTCGGGATACACGGCGATGGCGCCCTCACGACTCGCCACATCGCTGAACACCCGAAGGGGATCGCGGGGATCGTCGGCGACCGCAGCCCCATCCCCGCCGCCACCATGGAGGACGACCACGAGCGCTGTCGGCGTCGTGAGGTTCGCGGGAACGTAGACCCGGTACCGTCGCTCGACCCCATCAACGGTGAGCGTCTGGTCGCTCAGACCATCGGGGAACGCAGCGGACAGTGGACTTGGCGTCGGGTCGGGACTCACGGTGGCGGCAGGGCTGGAACCCGCACCCGATTCGATCGGGTCGATCGGTGGGGCCTCGGTGCCACAAGCGGCAACGAAGGTCACAACACCAATGGCGAGTGTGGTGATGAGTCGGTCTCTCATGGCGTACCTCACCTGGCACGTTACAACCGTCATCCCGGCCGCTGGGGGCGGCGGCTCGGTAGGGTGCCGAGGTGCGTTCCCCGGGTATGGCCACCGATGTCCTCGCTCACATCACCGAAGGCACCGATCTCATCGTCACCCTCGGGCCGGGGGAACCCGTCACCGTGCTCGACGTCATTGAGGAGGCCGGTCGGGAAGGCAATCTGCGCAACGTCCGGGTGCATCAGATGCTGCCGTTTCGAGAGCGCCCGCATCATCACGGGAAGATCCCGGGTTTGCGGCACGTCTCCTATTTTCTCGCAGCGTTCCTCCGCGAGCCGTTCGAGGCAGGACACGTCGATCTTGTCCCGAACGACTACTCGATGGTGCCGGGGACCATGCGCCGGACCACGACCGACCCGCTGGTCCTCATCGCCACTTCTCTGCCCGATGTCGACGGGTGGTTGTCCATGGGGACCAACGGCGACTACTGCGCATCGTTGCTGGGGGAGGCGAGAGTGTTCGCCGAGGCGACACCCAACATGCCTCACACCCTCGGCGACCATCGAATCCACATCGACGAGGTCGTTGGCTGGTGTCGGACCGACATGGCCCTGCCCGAGTCGCTCACGCTCGAGCCCAACGACGCCGACCTGACGATCAGTGCGTTGGTGGCGGAACGGATCCCTAACGGCGCCACGTTGCAGATAGGGATAGGCAACGTCCCCAATGCCGTATGTGCCCACCTCTCGGATCATCGCCACCTCGGGGTCCACACCGAGTTGATGGCCGAGGGCTTGTTTGGGCTTGTTGCGTCCGGGGTGGCGGATGGGTCACGCAAGACGGTCGACCCTGGCCTTGCCGTGGCCACGTCGATACTGGGGGACACAGCGCTCTATCGGGCGCTCGATCATCACCCCATGGTGCGGGTCCGGCCGGTGGACTCCACCAACGCGTTCGCCAACATCGTCGCCCAGCACAACATGGTGGCGGTGAACTCGACCATGGAGGTCGACCTGTTGGGTCAGTGCGCGTCGGAGTCACTTGGGACCCACTACATCTCCTCCTCGGGTGGTCAGGCCGATTTCGTGCGGGCGACCTTTGAGGTGCCCGGTGGTCAGGGGTTCATCGTCACCCGAGCCACCGCCCACGACGCTGCGACCGGCGAGGTGGTGAGTCGGATCGTGCCCACCCTGCGGCCCGGTGCGGTGGTGACCGCCCACAAGAACCGGGTGGACAAGATCGTCACCGAGTTTGGGGTCGCTGAGCTGAGGGACCGCACCGTTGCCGAGCGGGTTCGGGCGCTCATCGCCATCGCCGCTCCCGAGCACCGTGACGACCTGACCGTGGCGGCCCGGTCACTCGGCTACGTGCACTGAACCGACTCGCATCGGCTGCTCGCAGGTCACCGATGCACCTCCACCCGGTGGCGTCGTAGGATCCGCACAACACACGACGGAGTGCGGGACAAGGAGCGCGGCGTGCAGGGTCCGAAGATCACGATGGTGGGTGCTGGTGGCATGTCGTTCGGGCCGGTGATGGCCAACGACGTCATCCACACCCCCGAACTCGCCGGGGCGCGTCTCGTGCTCCACGACGTCAACGAGACACGCCTCGAGCGCGCCTGGCGTTTCGCCAACAAGTTGAATACCGCCAACGGCGCACCGGTCGTCCTTGATCGGTCCACCGACCCCGCCGAGGCGCTCGACGGGGCCGACTTCGTCATCTCGAGTGCCGAGTTCGGACGGTTCGAACACTGGCGGCAGGACTACGAGATCCCCAACCGTTACGGCGCCCGCCAGATCCACGGCGAGAACGGCGGGCCCGGGGCGGTGTTCCACTCGTTGCGCAGCATCAACAACACCCTGGGGATCTGCGCCAACATCGAGAAGTACTCACCGGACGCCTTCCTCGTAAACCTCACCAACCCGATGAGCCGCGTGTCGCTCGCCATCAACCGGGCCACCAAGGTGCGCAACGTCGGCATGTGCCACGAGATGCCAACAGGGGTGACGAGACTGTCGAAACTCCTCCGGGTCAAGTCGTCAGACATTGAGGCCCGTGCGTCGGGAATCAACCACTTCACGTTCTTCACCGAGTTTCGTCAGCGGTCCACGGGCGAAGACCTCCTGCCTCGCATCCGCGAACTGTTCTCCCGGCGCATCTACGACTTCCCGTCCTCGACGGTGGCCGCCACCAAACTGGCGTTCCGTTTCGTCCCGACCGGGGCGCTGGCCGAACAGTTGTACTCGCCGGTGGTGGCCCACGTGGTGCGCACCTGGGGTGTGGTGCCGTGCAGCGTCGACAGCCACATCGGCGAGTACCTGCCGTTCGCCATGGACGTCGGGGAGTTCCACCCCAACGCCGTCGAGTTCTTCGCGTCGCTCGATCGGCGCGCCGAGCGACTGGCCACGTGGGTGAGCACCACCCGGGTGCCGTTGCCGCTGCACCGGATCGGTCACAGCCCCGAGGAGGTCATCCCGATCGTCACCTCGATGTGGACGGGGGCCACGCGTCGACTCATGGCCGTCAACGTGCCCAACGAGGGGTACCTCCCCGACGTGGCCGAGGGCGCCATCGTCGAGGTAGGGGCAACCGTCGACGGCGACGGGATCCACCCCGACACCATGGGTCCTGTCGGTGACCCGATCGCCGGGTGGATCGCCCCGCAGGTGGCGTTGCAGGACCTCATCGTGGAGTCCGCCCTGCGTGGGGACCCCGACCTGGCGTTGCAGGCGCTGACCGAGGATCCGAACTCACCGGCGGACGCCGCCGCGTGTCGGGCCATGTTCGACGAGTTGCGCAGCCTGCAGGCCGCCGCCCTCCCGTTCTGAATCGGGCCTCGCTGCCTAGGAGGTGGCGAGGAGGTCCACGACGAGTCGGGACGGGTCCGACAACGTGCCCGCCACGAACGGGACCCGCTCGCTCGAACCCACCGCCCAGGTCATCAGCGCTTCGAAGTCCCCGGTGAGCACCGCCTCGGTGGCTGGACCGTCGCCGTCCACGGCGAGGCGTCGAGGACCGTCATAGGTGGTCACGAACCCGTCGTCGGTGGGGGCGGCGGTGCCGGTTGGGGACATGCGGATCACAAGCACCGTCGCCGCGTCGAGATCCGCCAACTCGCCGGTTGGGTCAACGGTGACGGGCCCATCGGCGTAGCCAACCTCGAAACCGGGAACGGGACCGTCGAAGGTGAACACGATGCGTTGGTAGGTGCCGTTGTCGCCGGTACGCACGTCGGTGAGTGGTGCGAATCGACCCGACGAGTCACCGAACCCGTTGCCGCGGGTGTCAGCCAGGGTCCACGGGCCCAACGGGGAGGTCGGGAGGATGGTCGTCGACGAGCCTCCATCGGGTTCGGCGGGGGCACCGGTGAGGGGTGGGCCGCCTGAGGTCCCGGTCGTGGCCGGTGCCGAGACGTCAGAGGACGGCGGGTCGGTGGTCGTCGTGTCGGTGTTGGTGCACGCAGCAGTAAGAACGACGACACATGCCGTCAACGCTGC
>Ga0208594_1000414_pt1 | contig 9184 bp, 5 predicted proteins | sample LakMenEpi14Sep10_FD_150699 | JGI IMG/M metagenome (GOLD analysis project Ga0208594, IMG submission 150699) | Freshwater microbial communities from Lake Mendota, WI - 14SEP2010 deep hole epilimnion (SPAdes) | ecosystem: Environmental > Aquatic > Freshwater > Lake > Epilimnion/Euphotic zone ...
CTAACGGCTGACGTGCGCATCTCGCCGACTCGCGACGAGTTCCGCGCACAAGCCGCTGCGTACGGTCTCGTGCCGGTGTGGTGCGAAGTCATTGCCGACCAGCACACACCAGTTGGCGCATTCTTGGCGCTCGTTGGTGATCAGCCGGGTTTCTTGCTCGAATCGGTTGAGCATGGTGAGCGCTGGGCGCGATTCAGTTTCGTGGGTTGCCGACCGCGAGCAGAGATCGCGCTTGTGGACGGAGAGGTTCGCACGAGCGGGGCAGTACCGCCAGGCATCCCTACGGAGCGTGGCTTCTTGTCGGCGCTTGAAGCAATGCTGCAGACCTTCACGTCGCCAGTGGTGCCTGAGCTGCCGCCACTGCAAGGCGGAATGATTGGTCACATCGGATACGACGTGGTGCGCGAGATCGAGAGACTTCCCAACGTTCCTCACGACGACCGCAAGTTCCCGGACGCGGCGATGTCGATGATTGGATCACTTGCCGCATTCGACCATTGGAAGCAACGTGCTTACCTGATTGAGAGCGTGCCGACATTGGGGCTTGACCCTGCCGCGGTCGATGCCGCGTACGACACGGCGTGTGCTTCGGTGCAGCGCATGGCGCGCGATCTTGCACGGGCTGTGGTTGCTGACGTTGCCGAGCCACCGATTGATGGAGCAATGCTCGAGGCACCCCCATCATCGATGCCCGACGGCAGATACCAACAGGCGGTCAAGGTTGCCAAAGAGCACATCCTCGCCGGCGACATCTTTCAGGTCGTGTTGTCGCAACGATTCGACCTTCAGCTCGACGCTGATCCGTTCGACTTCTATCGAGTTTTGCGGCAGGTCAACCCCAGCCCGTACATGTATTTCGTTCGCCACGACGACCTGACGATTGCCGGTAGTTCGCCCGAGCCACTCGTGCAACTACGCAATGGCCGGGTGACCAGCAGACCCATCGCGGGCACGCGCAAACGCGGCAAGGACGACGAACACGATCGTCGTCTCGCTGGTGAGCTGCGGGAAAATCCAAAAGAGCGCGCCGAACATGTGATGCTCGTCGACCTGGCGCGCAACGACGTGGGTCGTATCGCGAAGTTCGGCACCGTCAAGGTGGATGAACTGATGACGCTGGAGCGATACAGCCACGTCATGCATCTCACGTCGCAGGTGTCGGGCGAGTTGCGCGACGACCTTGGCCCAGTCGATGTGCTGCGGGCGACGCTGCCCGCGGGCACCGTAAGCGGTGCGCCAAAAGTGCGAGCTATGGAAATCATCGACTCCCTCGAGCCGGTGAAGCGTGGGCCCTACGCCGGAGTAGTTGGGTACATCGACTTCAGTGGCAACCTTGATGTCGCAATCGCGATTCGCACGCTGTTTGCGGGTCGCGATGAGGCGTATCTGCAGGCAGGTGCAGGAATCGTCGCTGACAGCGACCCTGACGAAGAGCATTTGGAGTGCCGCAACAAGGCAGCAGCGTTGTTGGCGGCGGTGCCAGCGGCACGGGAGATGACGAAACGTCGCAAGGTAAATGTCGATCGTCTGTCATCTGGCGACAAAGCATGAACGCCGCTTCGAATCGCATCACTCGCGATGTCATCACGGCTCGCGGCAAAGATGCGCGAGTGTTTCTGCACTCTCAATTGAGCAATGACATTGCTGGTCTACGCGTCGGCGAATCTCGCTATGCCTTCGCTCTCGAGCCCACAGGCAAGATTGCGGCATTCCTGCGTGTGCATTGTGTGGCTGATGATTCCTTCGTGCTTGACGTCGACGCTGGCTGCGGTGAATCCGCACTCGCGCGGCTGAACAAGTTCAAGATTCGTGTCGCGTGCGACTTCGCACTCAACTCGCAAGATGTCGTCGCGTTGCGTGGGCTGCACGACGTTGAGCGAACCTCGGCATTGGCGCGTGATGGTGCAGTTTCGGCGTGGCGCGAACGTGACGGGGCAGTGGACGTGTTCACCGACTCTGCGGCGACCAGTATTTCCACCGACTCTGCGACCAACTCGATGGTGAGCAACCTTGAGTCGGCTGCAGAGTTCGAAGTTGAGCGAGTCCGCTGTGCCTGGCCTGTTTTCGGGGTCGACATCACCACCGACACATTGCCTGCCGAAACTGGGCTCACTGATGTTTGCGTGTCGTTCACCAAGGGTTGTTATCCGGGTCAGGAACTTGTGGAGCGCATGGACAGCCGCGGGTCGACCGCACCGCGGCGCCTGATGCGCCTGCCGAGCCGTATGGGGGCTTCGCTGAACGACGTAGGTGCTGCCCCGACAGTCACGGCAGCCGCGGGCAGGCCGTACACACTTGCCGACGGCACCGTCATCGGCCAGTGCACCTCGGTGGCGGGTGACTACGCACTCGTCTTGGTGCAAAGAGCGCACCTGGGCGTCGCTGAGCAAATCGCTCGCTCGTAGGCTTGTGCGAACGTATGCCGTACATCTACGCCTTTGACCACAAACACCGCAAAGCCCCAATGAGCATGAAAGATCTGCTCGGCGGCAAGGGCGCCAACCTTGCCGAGATGATGACCGTACTGAAGCTTCCGGTGCCGCATGGCTTCACGGTCACCACCGACGCATGTCGTGACTACATGCGTGGCGGTTGGCCGAAGGGGCTCGACAAAGAGATTGCCACTCACGTCGCCTCGCTTGAAAAGAAGATGGGTCGCAAACTCGGTGACGCGAAAGATCCGCTGCTCGTCTCCGTGCGATCGGGCGCAAAGTTTTCGATGCCCGGAATGATGGACACCGTCCTCAATCTTGGACTCAACGACGCAAGTGTGCAGGGCCTCGCGCGCAGCACCAACGACGAGCGCTTTGCCTACGACAGCTACCGCCGATTCATCGCCATGTTCGGTCGCATCGTGCTGGGCGTTGACGGTCATCACTTCGAGCATCCACTCGAGCAGGCAAAAACAGCACTTGGCACCAAGAACGATGCCGACATTCCTGCTTCCAAACTGCGCGAGCTGTGTGAACAGTACAAGTCGATTGTCAAGCGAGAGACCGGCAAAGACTTCCCGCAGGAACCCGCCAAGCAGTTGCGCGGCGCAATCGAAGCCGTCTTCCGTTCATGGAATGGCGCTCGCGCAATTGCATATCGAGTGCGCGAGAAGATCAGCCACGATCTCGGCACCGCCGTGAACGTTCAGGCAATGGTGTTCGGTAACCGCAACAACCAGTCGGGCACCGGCGTCGGTTTCACCCGCAATGCTGCGACCGGCGAGAACAAGCCGTACGGCGACTACCTCATCAACGCTCAAGGCGAAGACGTTGTCGCTGGCATTCGCAACACCGAAGATCTCGATGCGCTCAAGCGTCAGTTCCCCAAAGTGCATGCGCAGTTGCTCGAGATCTTCGCTCGCCTTGAGCGCCACTACAAGGACATGTGCGATACGGAGTTCACCATCGAAGACGGCAAGCTGTGGATGTTGCAGACGCGTGTCGGCAAACGCACTGGCGCTGCCGCCTTGCGCATGGCGGTGGAGATGGCCAAGAACGGCGGCACCGGCAAGTACAAGTGGAAGATCAGCAAGAAAGAAGCGCTCATGCGCATCACTGCCGATCACCTCGACTCGGTTCTGCATCCGCAATTCGCGAACAAGACCAAGGCCATTGCCAAGGGTCTTGCAGCGTCGCCTGGCGCGGCGGTCGGCAAGGTGTACTTCACCGCCGATGACGCAGAAGCTGCAGCAAAGTCTGGTGAGGCCGTCATCCTGGTGCGCAGTGAGACAAGCCCTGAAGACGTGCACGGCATGATGGTCGCCAAAGGCATCCTGACCGCACGTGGCGGTCTCGTGAGTCACGCAGCGGTCGTGGCGCGCGGCTGGGGCACCCCGGCAGTCGTGGGCGCCGAAGCAGTGAAGATCGACGGCAAGCAGTTCAGTGTTGGTGACTCGGTCGTGCGCGAAGGTGACACCATCTCCATTGACGGAGCCACTGGTGAGATCATGCTCGGTGCACTGACGCTTGCTGGCTCAAAGCCACCGGCAGAGTTCCACACCATCCTCAAGTGGGCCGACGAGATTCGTAAGGGCAAATTGAACGTCCGCGCCAATGCCGACACGGGCGACGACTCCAAGGTCGCTCGCGATTTCGGAGCCGAAGGCATCGGTCTTTGTCGCACCGAGCACATGTTCTTGGCGCCGGACCGCCTGCCGGTCGTGCGCCGCATGATTCTTGCCAGCACCCCGGCAGAAGAATCCGCAGCCCTCGAGGAACTGCGCGCTGTCCAAAAAGAAGACTTCGCGGCGATTCTTCGCGCGATGAGCGGCTTGCCCGTTACGGTGCGCTTGCTCGACCCGCCGTTGCATGAGTTCCTCCCGCGTGTTGACGAACTCGAAATCAAGGCGGCGACCGGTGGGCTCTCATCTGAAGAGAAGCAGTTGCTCAAGGCCGCACATGCATGGGCAGAGGTCAACCCGATGCTTGGCACCCGCGGCGTACGACTTGGTGTCATCAAGCCAGGTCTGTATGCCATGCAGGTACGAGCGCTGATGGAGGCTGCCGACCAAGTGGCAGCCGAGGGCTACGAGCCGATTGTCGAAGTGATGATCCCACTGACCGTCACCGACGACGAACTCGCTCTTGCCCGCGGTTGGGTGGAAGGCGTGCTCTCCGACTTTGCGTCGCGACCACGCACCACGTCAGCAGGCAAGAAGGCCAAGCGCCCGCAAGTAACGATTGGCACGATGATCGAGACGCCTCGCGCCGCGATTCGTGCCGACGAACTGGCGGCACACGCCGACTTCTTCAGTTTCGGCACCAACGACCTCACACAGATGACGTTCGGTTTCAGTCGTGACGATGTCGAAAGTCGCATGATGCCGGCGTACCTCGAAGCAGGTCTGCTGAAGCGCAATCCGTTCGAAACCATCGACCAGACCGGTGTCGGCGAACTCGTGGAGATTGCCGCCAAGCGCGGTCGCAAAGTCAAGCGCAAGTTGAAACTGGGCGTCTGCGGAGAGCATGGCGGCGACCCCGAATCAATCGGTCTGTTCTACCGAGCGGGTCTCGATTACGTGAGCTGCTCGCCATACCGTATTCCGATTGCACGGCTTGCGGCAGCGCAGGCGATTATCGGCGGAGCAAAGAGCGAAACGAAGTAGTTTCGACGAGGTGATTGCTGGGCTCTTCTCGGCGACCCGCCCTCACGTCGTTGCGGTTTCATCTGGGAGTGGTGACTTTGTTGATGTCGCCGTGCCCGCGTGGGCGTGGCTAGCACTGCTTGGTGTCATCGCTGCTGCGCTACTGGTAGACCTGCTCGTCTTTCACCGCAAGGCTCACGTCGTGCGACTCCGTGAAGCCGCAATTGAAAGCGCTGTGTGGGTCGGGCTCGGTGTTGCCGTTGCTGGGGTGATCTACGCGATGTTCGCCAACCAGGGTGAGGGGAGCGGCGCTTCGATCGAATACCTGAGCGCCTATCTGATTGAGAAAAGTCTCTCCGTCGACAACGTGTTCGTGTGGGCAATCATTTTCTCCCACTTCAAGGTGCCGCGCGAGTACCAGCACCGCACGCTCTTTTGGGGAATCTTCGGAGCACTCATTTTGCGTTTTGTCTTCATCGTTGTCGGCACGGCCGTGATCAACCGATTCACTGTGCTGCTTTTGGTGTTCGGGCTGTTCCTCATTTACACCGGGTGGAAGATTCTGCGCGGAAAGGATGATGACGCCGACCCGAGCGACATGGCCACGATGCGTGTGTTCAGGCGCATCGTGCCGTCCGTCGACCACTACGAGGGCCAGAAGATGTTCACCAAAGTCGACGGCAGGCGTCTCGCCACGCCTCTTCTTGCCGTGCTCGTGGTGATCGAAGTGTCTGACGTGATTTTTGCCGTCGATTCGGTGCCGGCGGTGCTTGCCGTGAGTCGCGAGCAATTCATCGTGTTTGCCTCGAACGCGTGGGCAATCCTTGGTTTGCGAGCACTGTTCTTTCTGCTTGCCGACATCCGCGAACGATTCCGATACATGCCGCAGACCATCTCGGTGCTCCTCATATTTGTTGGTGCAAAGATGACGCTTGCCTGGCGAGAGATCCATATTCCGACGGTCGCTTCGCTCGGGGTGATTATCGCGTGCTTGGCCGTTGGAGTAGTCGCATCTGTTCTCGCCAACCGCCGCATTCATCACAGTGGCGCGGCCAACTGAAGTCGGACCATCAGACCCTCGCGCGGGTCTTGCGTTGAACCACCCGAAGTAGCCTCTCGCGCGTGGCCATTGCTGACGATGACATCGAGCGAGTTCGCGCCGCTCAGCCAATCTCGGCTGTAATCGGCAACTACGTCACGCTGAAGCGCGCTGGCCGCAACTTTCAAGGCCTCTGCCCATTCCACGGCGAAAAGACGCCGTCGTTCAACGTGCGCGACGAGACCGGGCGGTACAAGTGCTTCGGATGTGGCGCGTCGGGTGATGTGTTCAAGTTCGTGCAAGAAGTCGAACGGCTTGACTTCGTTGGTGCAGTCGAGCACCTTGCGGCAAAAGTCGGCATCACGCTGAACTACACGCAAGGTGGCCCGTCGCGTGACCGTCAACGCAACAAGGAATTGCTCGAAGTCATGGAGCGCGCGGTGGAGTGGTATCACCAACGGTTGCTCACCGCGCCTGATGCCAAAGCGGCTCGTGAGTATCTCCGCTCGCGGGGATTGAGCGGGGATGTCGCGCGACAATTTCGAATTGGTTGGGCACCTGACGACTGGGACGCCCTCAGCAAGGCGATTGGTGCACCTGCCGAAATGATGCGCGACTGCGGATTGGCGTTCACCAACAGCCGCGGCCGGCAGCAGGATTCATTCCGCGCGCGAGTGATGTTCCCCATCTTCAAAGAGTCGGGGGAGGCAGTTGCGTTTGGTGGGCGAGTACTTCCCGGCAGTAGCGATCCAGCGAAGTACAAGAACTCTGCCGAGTCGAAGATCTACGCGAAGTCGAAGACTCTCTACGGCCTCAACTGGGCGAAGTCCGATGTGGTCAAGGCCGACGAAATCGTGGTGTGCGAGGGGTACACCGATGTGATTGGCTTCCATCGCATCGGTTTCAAGCGTGCTGTCGCAACGTGCGGCACTGCGCTGACTGAGGATCACGTACGACTGATCAAGCGATTCGCCAACAAAGTCGTCTTGGCGTTTGATGCTGATGCGGCAGGACAGGGTGCCGCCGAGCGCTTTTATGAGTGGGAAAAGAAGCTCGCGGTGCAGGTGAAGGTCGCCCGCCTGAGCGGCGGTAAAGATCCGGGCGACTTGGCGGGTAGCGACCCCCAGGGGCTGCTCGACTCGGTGAACAACGCCGAAGAGTTTCTTGCGTTCCGAGTACGGCGGTCACTTGAAAGTCAGAAGATTGATACGCCCGAATCCAAGGAGCGAGCCCTCGCTCGCGCGCTGGCGATCATCAACGAGCACCCGAGCGAGTTCGTGCGACGTGACTATGCCTCGGCCCTTGCTGAGACGCTCGGCATTGAAGAAAAGGCGGACGTGGTGCGCCGAGTGGACAAGGGTCTTGACCGTCGCATGGCCCGCGTGGAGACGTCTGTGCCAATGCAGTCGGGCCCGCGTGAGAATGCCGAGTTCGTGATTCTGGTGCTCATGGTGAACGATTTTGATGCAGTTACAGGAATCGTGTCAGAAGAAGTATTCGCTGACGAATCGCATCGTCGGGTATTCCGCGCCATGATGCAGCACCGTAACGATTTCAAACGAGCAGAGGCAGAGCTCGACCCCGAAGCGCAAGAACTGCTCAGTCGTGTGCTCGTCGCGTCAGTCGAAGGCGACCCCTACAAGGAAGGTGTCAACTTGCTGCGTGCAGCGGTGCGACGCGAACTCGCACGTCGCGTGACGAACACCTCACCGGAGGCCATCGGACGCGACCGCCACATTCGCCAGCAAGTGGAACGTTTGGGAGATCGAGATGTGGCAGACTCGGTCGTATCGGATCTGCTGGCATGGTTGTACGACGTTTCTTCTGCCGTCGAGGCGTGAACCGCTAGTGGCCGGCCCACGCATCTCCGGCGGTGACGCGCCCGACACTGTTCGCCAGTATCTCAACGAGATCGGCAAATACCCGCTACTCACCGCGGCCGACGAGCGTGTGCTTGGCAAGGCCGTGAAAGATGGCCAGCGCGCCGCCGAGCGATTGGCGAACAAGGACTCAAAACTCACTGCTGGCGACCGTCGTGACCTGAAGGAAGCGGTCAAGGCTGGCGAGAAGGCCAAAGAGCGCATGGTGAACGCCAACTTGCGACTTGTCGTTTCGATCGCGCGACGATACGACCGGAAGGAATTGCACCTCTCGGACCTCATTCAAGAAGGCAACATCGGGCTCATGCACGCCGTCGACAAGTACGACTATGAGAAGGGTTTCAAATTCTCTACCTACGCCACGTGGTGGATTCGCCAATCGATGACCCGTGCCATGGCTGACCAGGGCCGCAACATTCGCATTCCTGGACACATGATGGAAATCGTCAATCGCATCCAACGTTCGGAGCGCGAGTTGACCGCTGAACTAAAGCGCGACCCGACCCCCGAAGAAGTCGCCGCCCGATGCGACATCTCGCTTGAGAAGCTGTTTGAAATCCAACAACTCACGCTGTCCACTGCCAGCCTTGACGCGCCGGTGGGTGCCGATATCGACGACCTCACTGTCGGCGACACCCTCGCCAGCCCAGACGCCGCCGACCCACTCAATGAAACGGTGCAGCGCGAGTTGATCAATCAAGTGGAGAAGTCACTTGACGGTCTGCCTGAGCGGGAGCGGCGCATCATGTCGATGCGGTTCGGGCTCGGGGAATTCATCGGCAAGCAGCACACGTTGGAAGAAGTCGCTGAACGTGAGGGAATCACACGCGAACGGGTGCGCCAGATTGAGCAAAAGACACTGGCGCGGATGCGTCATCCGAATAATGAAAGCGGGCTGCGCTCCTTCGTCGAAGACGAGTAGCCTGAGTGAGCCTTTCCGGGGTAGCTCAGTTGGCAGAGCAACGGACTGTTAATCCGTCGGCCGTGGGTTCGAGCCCCACCCCCGGAGCCAACCTCTTCCACGGGGGCCAGTAGCTCAGTGGTCAGAGCAGGGGACTCATAATCCCTTGGTCGTAGGTTCGATCCCTACCTGGCCCACTCGCTCGTCGATGCTTGCCAGGAACGCCGTAACCCTCGTGGGCTATGCTTTCGCCCATCATCAAACACGTGCGGCACCCGTCGCACGAG